>Ga0116229_10011938_pt1 | contig 12661 bp, 7 predicted proteins | sample S1TSphgellanicum_3_FD_87313 | JGI IMG/M metagenome (GOLD analysis project Ga0116229, IMG submission 87313) | Host-associated microbial communities from peat moss isolated from Minnesota, USA - S1T2_Fc - Sphagnum magellanicum MG | ecosystem: Host-associated > Plants > Peat moss > Unclassified...
ACTCCAGGGGCCTGGACTTTGGAACCTCGATGGGGCGGCCGATCCAGTAGGGATGATCCGCCGCGGTCGCGAGCGCGTCTGCGCCGTAACGGCCGTCAAGCAACACGCCAAAGCTCGGGTCCTCGCCGGCCGCCAGTTGCACCGCCTGCAAGGCCAGGGTCTTGAACTCTGGAATGCGCGCGGCGTCGGCCCCAAGCTCCTCAACCAGTTCGTCGAACTGGCTGCGGTGATCCATGGCCAGAACCATCAGCTGGTCATAGGTCGGCGTGCGGGTGGTGGCCCAATGAACGTGCTCCAGCCGCTCGTCGTCGCGCAGCCGGAACGGTCGCGAGGGCGCGGCTAGAAACTGCTCCAGTTCGATCCAGGTCGGCATCGCCGGCGCGCAGCCGTGCCGGGACACCACAATCGCCCCGCACGCATTCGCCCACTGGCAGCAGCGCTCCAGAGGCTCCCCCCGCAACCAGCCCCGAAGGAAGCCGGCCATGAAGGCGTCGCCCGCGCCCAGCACATTGAAGACCTCGACCGGGAAACCCGGACCCTTCACCCCATCCGCCAGGCTGTCAGGAACCTGCCCTGGAAAGGCGACGCAGCCATGCGCGCCAAGCTTACAGACCAGAACCGCATCGCTGAGGGTGCGCACCTTGCGCAGCGCGGCGACCGTATCGGTGGCGCCCCCCAGGATGTGGAACTCTTCTTCGGTCCCCACGATCAGATCGCACAGACCAGCGATCCCTTGCAGCTTCTGCGTCACCTCTGGATTGGCGACGAAGCGGTTCTCACCCATGTCCAGAGGCGCCAAGCCCCACAGCACCGGCCGATAGTCGATATCGAACACCACCTTGCCGCCGGACGCCTTCATCGCCCGCGCCGCCGCGACGCTGGCCTCCGTCACGGGCGAGCGGGATAGATGCGTGCCGTTGATCAGAACAGCGCCGGCAGAGACGATCCAGTCCAGATCGACGTCGGCTGCGCAGAGCGCCATATCCGCGCAATTCTCGCGATAGAACAGGAGCGGGAAGGTGTCGCGGTCGCGGATGCCCAAGATCGCTAACGCCGTCAACCGCGCCGAATCCGACAGCACGCCGGTCACATCGACGCCTTCGCGCTTCAACTGCTCATAGATGAAGCGACCCATGTGGTCGGCGCCGACTCGGGTGAGGAGACCGCTTCTTAGGCCCAGGCGCGCAGCGCCCACGGCCGTATTGGTGGGGCTGCCGCCGACATATTTCGCAAAACTCGCCATGTCCTCCAGGCGTCCGCCGACCTGCTGACCATAGAGGTCCACGCTGGATCGTCCGATCGCGATGAAGTCCAACAGCTGTTTAGGAGGCGTCATGCCTTCTCCCGACGCACGGAGGGGCGGCCTCGCGGCCCATCAATGGAATATTCGTTCCATTACTAAGCCTAATACAATTCGTATTTCAAGCGTCGCGCGAAAGGGAGATCAGGGTTTTTTTGTTCGCTTCCTGGAATTGGCGGCTGCAGCGGTCTCCTGCTCATAGGCCAGGCCGATCACGAGCGTCTGGGCGAGGCAGATCGAGGCGGAAAGAGAACGAAAAGCCCGCACCTCCGATTCGCGAACCTGCAGCACCTGGGCCGCGCCCTTCGCCAGGGGACTGATCAGGCTATCGGTGATCGCCAGGATCTTGGCGTTGGCGCTCAGTGCGCTCTCGACCGCCTCGACGGTTTCGCTGGCGTAGGGCTGGTAGCTGATGGCGATCAGGAGATCTGCAGCCCCGATGGTCTGCATCTGATGTCTGGCGAGCCCGCCGACATTATCCACCATCACCGTTCGCTTGCCGGCCCGCAGGAACGAATAGGTGAGATAGGCCGCGACCGGGAAGGACCGCCGCATCCCCACCACATAGACCGTGTCAGCCTTGTGGATCAGCGAAATCGCCCGCGCCAGTTCGTCCTGGCTGACGGTCTGGCGCAGATTCTGGAGCGCGAGAATGTCGCCCTCAGAGAAGTCCTCCAACAAGGCCCCGACCCCGCCGGACTTCTCGCCGAGGGAGGCGTTGAAATGGCGGACGCGCTCACCGTAGCCGAGCGTGGAATGGTTGGCTAAGAGACTATCCCGCAGCACCCGCTGCATGGGGCTGGCGCCGCTGAACCCGATCGCCTTGGCGAAGCGCACGATGGCCGAGGGCTGCGCGCCGGAGCGCTCGGCTATGACGGTCAGCGTTTCCAGCGCCACATCGTCGGGGTGATCCAGCACATATCGCGCCACGTGCTGCAATCGCTTGCTGAAGCTGTCATATCGCTCCAGAATCAGATCGCGGAGTTCACCCGCGGAGCGAGGCGGCGAGGCGAGTTGTTCGGTATCGGTCATGGGCGGTCCAAAACCATTGGAGGAAAAAAGGATACCCGCAGCTTGCGCTTTTGCAACGCAGGCAGTCGAAATAATAATTTCATATTGACTTCAGAACGATAATTTTCGTCTATTTCAATCTCCCCTCCCTGGACCTGGGACGCCACGCGGCGTGGATGTCCCCCTCTGGAGCTCGCCCATGTTCGAGATCGCCGTCGTCGGCGCCGGCCGGATCGGCAAGATCCACGCCGCCAATGTCGCCGCCCACCCGGCGCTCAAGCTCCGGGCCGTGGTCGATCCGTTCGCGCCCAATGCGACCGCGCTGGCGGAGGCGCTCGGCGCTGACACGGTCGAGTTCGAGGCCGCCCTGGCGAACCCGGCGATCAAGGGCGTCATCGTCGCCAGCGCCACCGACGCCCATCTGGATCAGGCCATAGCGGCCATCGCGGCCGGCAAGATCGTCATGTGCGAAAAGCCGCTGGATCTCGATTTCGCCCGGGCCCGTGCAGCGGCCGACCGCCTGGGCGGCGCTGGCGCGCCCTTGATGCTGGGCTTCAACCGTCGCTTCGATCCCCACTTTAGGGCGCTGAAGATCGCGCTGGACCGGGGCGATGTCGGGGCGCTCGAGACCCTGCATATCGTCAGCCATGATCCCGCGCCGCCGCCGCCCGCCTATGTCAAGGTATCAGGCGGTCTTTTCAAGGATATGGCGATCCACGATTTCGACATGGCCCGCTGGCTGCTGGCCGAGCCCATTGTCGAGGTGTTCGCCGCCGCGAGCGTCCTGATCGATCCTGAAATCGGCGCCGCAGGCGATGTGGATACGGCCAAGACCATCCTGCGCACCGCGTCGGGCAAGCTCTGCGTGATCAGCAACAGCCGCCGGTCGGGTTACGGCTACGACCAGCGGATCGAAGCCTTCGGGGCCAAGGGCGCGCTGCGGGCCGACAATGTGATGCAATCGACCGTCTCGCGCTGGTCTGAGCCAGGCGTCGCCACCGACACCTTCCAGAACTTCTTCCTGGAGCGCTATGCAGAGGCGTACCGCGCAGAGATCGTCCATTTCGCCGACATGCTGGCGGGCAACGCCTCGCCCTCGGTTGGATACGACGACGGTGTGGCGGCCCTGGAACTTGCCGAAGCGGCGGCGCAGTCGGTGCGCCTCGGTCAGCCTGTGCGTCTTTGATGGCGGCCGCGCCATCGCTCAAATCGGCTGTCGGCGTGGGCGGGACGCAAACTGCGCCCGTGCGCGGAATCGGCTTCAGGGGCGGCTTGGCCGCGAACATCCTGAACATGATCGGGATCGGCCCCTTCATCACCATACCGCTGGCGATCAGCGCCATGGGCGGACCCCAGGCTATGCTGGGCTGGATCCTGGGCGCCCTACTCTGCCTCTGCGACGGCTTGGTGTGGGCCGAACTCGGCTCCGCCCTCCCCCGCTCGGGCGGCTCCTACGCCTATCTGCGCGAGGCTTTCGGGCCGCTGAAGCTTGGGCGACTGCTGGGCTTTCTGTTTCTCTGGCAGACGCTGCTGGTCGGCCCCCTATCGATCGCCGGCGCGGCGGTGGGGACCGCCGGCTATGTCACCTTTATCTTTCCACATTTGAAGCCCTGGCATCTGGTCGCTGTGGCCGCGCTGAGCTGCCTCGTCTGCACAGCCGCCCTTTGGCGCAACATCAGTTCGATCCAGCGGCTTTCGGTCGTGGCGACCGGCGTGGTGATTCTGGCCTTCGTCTGGATCATTCTCAGCGGCGCGGCCCATTTCCACTCCAAGCTCGCCTTCGATATTCCCAAGGGCGCGTTCAAGCCCACCAATGGCTTCTGGATCGGCCTGGGCGCGGCGAGCCTGATCGCGGTCTATGACTACGGCGGCTATAATAATGTCTGCCTGATCGGCGGCGAGATGGCGCGACCGCGCCGCAATATCCCGCTGGCCATCCTCGTCTCCATTCCTCTGGTGGCCGTCCTCTATATGGGCCTCAACCTGTCGATCCTCGGCGTCCTGCCCTGGCGCAAGGCGGCGTCGTCCCAGGCGGTCGTGGCGGACTTTATGCAGGCGATCTATGGCCGGTGGGGCGGCCTGGTGGTGGCGGTGCTGATCCTGGTCGCGGGCTGGGCCGGTGCACTGGCGGCGCTCTTGGGCTATTCGCGGGTGCCCTACGCCGCCGCGGCCGATGGCGATTTCTTCAAGGCCTTCGCCCGGCTCGATCCCAAGGGCGGTTTCCCGACCCTGTCGCTGCTATTTATGGGGATAGCCTCGGCGCTCGTCTGTGTGATCCCGCTCGCCGACCTGATCGGCGGCACCATCGTGATCCAGGCGATGTTCCAGTTCATCCTCCAGTGCGTCGCCGTCGTGCTTCTGAGACGAAAAGATCGAACACCCGCAGAAACCGTGTTTCGTATGCCCCTCTATCCCCTGCCGGTGATCGTGACGCTGCTCGGCTGGCTCTACATCATCGTCGCTAATCCGCTGAAGCAGGCGGTGGTGGGGCTGGCGCTGCTTGTCAGTGGCGCCGCGATTTTCCTGTTCCGCGCCCGCGCGGCGAAGCTCTGGCCGTTCGAACGCTCATGACAGCTCCCCTTAAGACCTGTGATGTCGCCGTCGTCGGCGAGATCTATATCGACCACGTGCTGTCGGGGTTCGAACGCTGGCCCGCGCCTGGCGAGGAAGTGACGACCGATCACTACACCCGCGAGGTCGGCGGCGGCGCGGCGGCCACGGCCTGTGGGCTGTCCAGGCTCGGTCGGCGCGTGCGTCTGATCGGCCTGATCGGCGAGATCGATGCGCCCTGGTTCGCCCACCGCTTCGCTGACTTTGGCCTGGAGACAAAGGGCCTACGCCTCGTGCCGGGCCAGACCGGCATGACGGTCAGCGTCTCGACGGCGGAAGACCGGTCCTTCTTCACCCACATCGGGGTCAACGGCCTGCTCAGTCAGATCTTGATGGAGCCAGAGACTCTGGCCGCGCTCAGCGAGGCCCATCACGTTCATTTCGCCATGCCGCTGGCCCGCGATGTCGCCGACATCGTGCTGCCCGCCCTGGCGGCGGCCGGATGCACGACCTCGCTCGACATGGGCTATCAGCCGGTCTGGCTGACCGATGCGATCAACTATCCGACGCTGACCGCCGTGGATCACCTGCTGCCCAATGAGAAGGAGGCGGCGATCCTGTCCGGCGGCCATACCTTCGACGCCTTTTTCCGCTTCGCCGAGACCTTGCCGCTTCGCACAGCCATGCTGAAGCTTGGCGCGGTCGGCGCCATGAGCCGCGCGGACGGCGAGGGCGAGCACGCCTTCGCCTTCGTAAGCCCCCCCGCCGTCAACGCCATCGACACCACAGGCGCCGGCGACGCCTTCGACGCCGGCTTCATCGACGCCCTGCTGGACGGCGGGGACGCGCTGGAACGTCTTCGCCGCGCCTGTATTACCGGCGCCCTCTCCACCCGAGCGGCGGGAGCGCTGAGCGCCCTGCCTGATCGTGACGAACTCAGGAGCTGTTATGACGCGACCTATCGAACGTAAATTCACTCTCATCGGCGGCGGCGGCGTGCGTACGCCGCTGGTGATCTTCGGCGTCAACGACGCGGCGCAAGCGCTGGGCGCCCGCGAAATGGTGCTGTGGGATCCCGACGCCGACCGGCTGAAGATCATGGCCGACCTCGGCCGCGCCATCGTCAAGGCGGAAAAGGGCTCGCTGATCGTGCGCGAGGCGACCTCCATCGAGGACGCCGTCGAGGGTGCGGACTTTGTGATGAACAGCATCCGCGTCGGCGGCATCGCCGGTCGCGCGGCTGACGAACTCGCCGCGATCAAGCACGGCTATCCGGGCCAGGAGACCACAGGGCCGGCCGGCGCCGCCATGGCGCTGCGCACCGTTCCCATCGCCATCGAGCACGCGACGCTCGTGGAGCGCTTAAGCAATAACGGCTGGGTGGTGAACTTCACCAATCCCGCGGGCCTGATCACCCAGGCGATCACCAACCACACCAAGGCCAAGATCGTCGGTATCTGCGACACGCCGACCGAGCTGTTCCACAACATCGCCCATGCGCTGGGCGCGACGCTCGCAGACGTGCAGTGCGACTATGTCGGGCTCAACCACCTCGGCTGGGTGCGCAAGGTGACTCTGCGCGGCGAGGACGTGACGGATCGCGTGCTGGCCGACGATCTGATCCTGTCCAAGCTCTATTCCGCGCCCCTGTTCGACTTCGACATGATCCGCACGCTGCGGCTGATCCCCACCGAATATCTGTTCTTCTACTATGCCCGCCGCCGCGCGCTGGCCAACCAGCAGAAGCAGGGCTCCAGTCGGGGGGCGGAGGTCGAGGCGCTGAACAAGACGCTGATCGCCACCCTGAAGGATCGCATCGCCGCCGACGACGGCGAGGGCGCCATCGCCGCCTACGCCGCCTATCTCAACCGCCGCTCCGGCTCCTATATGAAGCTGGAGGCTGAAGCCGGCTCAGCGTTCGACCGCGACGCCACCTTCAACATCGACCCGTTCCGCGTCGCCAGCGGCTATCACCGCATCGCCATCGACGTGATGAGCGCGCTCACGGGCGCCAAGCCGGCTCAGATCGTCGTCAACACCAAGAACCGCGGCGTGCTGGCCGACCTGCCGGCCGACGACATCATCGAGACGGCGTCCCAGATCGCCGCCGACAGCATCACGCCCATCCCCCTGACGCCCCTGCCCGATCCGGCCATCGGTCTGGTTCATGCGGTGAAGGCCTATGAGCGTTCGGCGATTGAGGCGGCGCTGACCGGCTCCCGCCTGATCGCGCGCAAGGCCCTTCTGATCCATCCCGCCATCGGCGAATGGGACCCCACCAAGCAACTGCTCGCCGACCTGCTCGACCCCGTCTGCGCTCACTGCTGACCGCTGGGCGGGCGTCGAGGTCGAGGCTGGCGAGGAACTGAAGTTTTAGACGTCTCATAATTCCCCCTTTCTCCGCTTTCCTCGGGGCTTGTACCGAGGATCGAGCTATCCGCAGCTAATGCGCCTAACGGCGCTCAAGCGCCGCGGCACGGAACGCTCGGCTCGGGACAAGCCCGAGGGAGGCGGAAAAGGGAAAAGATCAGTATACTGAGTTACATCCAGGGAGCCGGCCAATGGCTTGTGCGCACCATGACTGACGCCACTCGCCGCGACGCCCTCGCCCTGATCGGCGGCGTGGCCAGCGCGGCCTATGCGGGCGCAGCGTCAGCGGCGCCGCTCGCTGCGGTCATGCCCCAAGCGCTCTCGATTGACCGTCGCCCAACGCCCAGCGGCGTGGCCGCGCCCCAGCCCAGGTTCGGCTGGACGCTAGCGCCCCGCGATCCAAATGGGCGCGACCTGACCCAGACGGCTTACCGCGTGCAGGTCAGCGAGGGTTGGCCGGCCGGGGTCACGGTCTTCGATAGCGGCCGCATCCAGGACTCAGCCATGGCGCTCACGCCGGGCCGCGACCTGCAGCTGAAACCTCAGACCCCTTACGTCTGGCAGGTCATGGTTTGGGACCAGGTCGGCGCGCCAAGCCCCTGGAGCGCGCCGCAGCGCTTTACGACCGGCGCCGCCCTGCCCTGGCGCGGCCATTGGATCGCGCTTCAGGCGGACGGCGCGATCACGGCGCCGGAGATCGAGAACCAAGAGCCGCCCGCCAGCGCCTACGCCCTGCCGCTGCTCCGCCGCGCCTTTCACATCGACAAGCCGGTGCGCTATGCCGTCGTCTGCCTGTCAGGTCTGGGCTGCTACAGCCTGAGCCTGAACGGCGCCGACGCATCGCCCGTCCTGATGAATCCGGGTTGGACCGACTACGCTAAGACCGTCCTCTACAATACGCTGGACGTCACCGCCCTGCTGGCGCCGGGGGACAATGTGCTGGGGGTGGCGCTGGGCGATGGCATGTACGACGTCCAGGCCAAGGCGGGCCGATACTCGAAATGGTCCGCCTCGTTCGGCGCGCCCAAGCTGATGCTGCAACTGCATATCGTCTATCAGGACGGGTCTGAGGACTGGATCGCCTCAGACGATCAATGGCAGGCGCGACCGGGACCTGTGACCTTCGCCTCCATCTACGGCGGGGAGGACTATGACGCCCGGTTGGCGCAAAAGAACTGGGATCAGCCGGGCGCGCCGCTATCCGGCTGGACGCAGGCCCTGACGACCAAAGGGCCCGGCGGCGTCCTGACCTGTCAGCAGACGCCCGGCATCGTCGTAGCGGAGACATTCAAGACCCTCGCGGTGACAACGCCCGCGCCGGGCGTGCAGGTCCACGACCTCGGCCAAAACTTCGCTGGCCGGCCCGTGTTGAGCGTGCGCGGCGCCGCCGGCGCCGTGGTGCGGATCAAGCCAGGCGAGCTATTGGACGCCAAGGGCCGCGTCACCCAAGCCAGCATGGCGGCGGGGCCCGACGACGCGCTGCTCTTTATCTACACCCTAGGCGAGGCCCAGGACCTCCAAGTCTGGCGGCCCCGCTTCAGCTATTCCGGCTTCCGCTATCTGGAGATCGAGGTGACGGGCCAAGCGGAGGTGCTCTCGCTGGCTGGGGAGTTCCTGCACGCCGATCTGCCTAGCGCCGGGGACTTCGCCTGTAGCGACGACCGTCTCAATCGCACCCACGCCCTGATCCGCCGCGCCGTGCTGAGCAATACGGTCACGATCCTCACCGACTGTCCCCACCGGGAGAAGCTGGGCTGGCTGGAGCAGACCTATCTGAACGCCGGCACGGTCTTCTACAATCTCCAAGCCCTGCCGCTTTATGACAAGATGGCAGGCGATATCGTCGACGCCCAGACGCCGAGCGGCATGGTTCCCTCCATCGCGCCCGAGTACGTTCGCTTCATCGATGACAAGGGCGCAGACACCGACTTTCGCAGTTCGCCCGAATGGGGCTCGGCGGCGATCCAAAGTCCCTGGGCCGCCTATCGCTTCACCGGCGACCTCGACCTCCTGCGCCGCGCCTATCCGACCATGCGCCGCTATAACGACTATCTGGCGGCTCGCAGCCGTGACGGCCTGCTGAATTTCGGCCTGGGCGACTGGTACGATATCGGCCCCGGCGAGCCCGGCGAGCCGAAGCTGACCAGCAAGACCTTCGTCGGCTCGGCCAGCTGGTTCGCCGACCTGATGGCGCTGGCGAACATCGCCAAGCTGCTCGGCGATCCCGCTGGGGAAGCCGCGTTCAGCGCGCAAGGCGCCCGGCTTAAGGCGACGATCAACGCCAAGCTGTTCGATCCCACGAGCGCCAGCTACGACCGCGGCAGCCAGACAGCCTACGCCATGGCCCTGGCGCTGGGGTTGGTCCCCGAAGGCTTCGAGGCCCGCGTTCTCGCCAATTTGGTGCAGGCCATTGAGGCGCGAACGGGGCACGTCTCAGCCGGCGACATCGGCTTTCATTATGTGGTGCAGGCGCTGACGGCTTATGGGCGCGGCGATCTGCTCTACGCCATGGCCATGCAACCCGGCGGGCCCAGCTACGCCGCGCAGATCGCCGCGGGCGCGACGGCCTTGACCGAAGCCTGGGACGCCAGTCCTAACCATTCCCAGAACCACTTCATGCTGGGCCATATCGAGCAGTGGCTGTTCGCCGGTCTGGCGGGCCTGGATATAGACTTCTCCCGCGGCCCCAAGGACGCGATCAAAATCGCGCCCCAGCCCGTACCCCGCGTGACCTGGGCCAGCGCAAGCCACATCTGCCCGTTCGGCCCAGTGTCCGCGGCCTGGACGCTGAGCGCCGACAAGCTGACGCTAAGCGTCGATCTACCGCCAAACTGTACGGCGCAAATAGACCTTCCCACCCAGCTACATCGCCCTATTCGCATAGGTTCGGGACGCACCACGATCTCGTGCCAAATTTGAGGTCGCAGCACAGCCGCTATCCTCGATCATCTGAGCACCCCGCTGGCGGAGGCCGCAGTAAGATTAGGCGTATGCCTTGAAATCGGAGTCTTCGTCGTCCGGACCGCCTTGGGTCAGGTCCAGTGCGAAGCCTTTAACTCGCGCCTGTTGAGCCGCCACGTTCGCCGGTTTTGTGGAACCAGCCTTGCGCCCCGGGATAGACTTCTTGGTCAGCGCAGCACGTTTCAGTGAAGGTTTCGGCGGGGAGACGCGGACGGCCGGGGTCGCCTTGACCTCGGCGTCGGTGTGGAAGAAAGCAATGGAAGTTTGTAGCTCCTCCGCTTGGCTCGCGAGCGATTCCGACGTCGCCGTCATCTGCTCCGAAGCTGTAGCGTTTTGCTGGGTCACCAAGTCCAGCTGCTGGATGGCCTCGTTGATCTGACTGGCGCCGATGTCCTGCTCACGGCAGGCGGCGCTGATCTCCGAGACAAGCTCAGCGGTCTTGCGGATATTGGGCACCAGAGCCGCCAGCATTTCGCCGGCCGACTGGGCCGCCTTGACCGTATCCAGCGACACGGCGCCGATTTCGGTCGCCGCCACCTGGCTGCGTTCGGCCAACTTGCGCACTTCCGATGCGACGACCGCGAAGCCGCGACCATGCTCGCCGGCCCGGGCCGCTTCCACCGCCGCGTTCAGGGCCAAGAGGTCCGTCTGGCGGGCGATTTCCTGAACGATGGTGATCTTTTGCGCGATCGTCTGCATGGCGTCGACCGCGCGATTAACCGCTTGCCCGCTCATCTCCGCGTCCTTGGCGGATTGCCGCGAGATCTTCTCGGTCTGCGCGGCGTTGTCGGCGTTCTGTTTGATGTTCGCGGCCATCTGCTCCATGGAGGCTGAGGCCTGTTCGGCGGCCGACGCCTGTTCGGTCGCGCCCTGACTGACCTGTTCGGAGGTCGCAGAAAGTTCTTGGCTGCCAGAGGAAACATTGTCCGCGGCGAGCAAGGCGTTACTGACCACGCTGCGCAAGCGCTCCACCATCCGCTCTAACGCCAAGCCCAGAGTGTCCTTGTCCGACAGCGGGTTGGCTTGAACGCTGAGGTCGCCGTCGGCGATTTTATCCGAAAGCGCCGCCGTCTCGCGCAGGTTGCTCACCATCCGCTCAAGCGCTAGGCCCAAGGTATCCTTGTCCGAGAGGGGTTTGGGCTGGACGCTCAGATCGCCATAAGCCACGCTTTCCGCCAGGGCGGCTGTCGCGCGAAGGTTTTCGGTCATACGATTAACCGTCGTGACCAAGTCTTTGATCTCGTCGTCCGACGCAATCTCTACGGTCTTGTTGAGGTCGCCGACCGACACGGCTTCCGCGAGTTCACTGACTCGGCTCAGCCCCTTGGTGATATGAAGCGCCAGCCAAAGCGCGGCGGTGATCGCCGTTGCGAGCGACAAGACAATAATCGCGATCAAGAGGTTCAACGTCATGGCGTAGGCGTTCGCGGCCGCGACCCGAGCAGCGTTCATCTGCGCCTTTGTGGTCGCGACGAGATCTTTCGCCGCCGCGCTGGCCGGAACCGTCAAGTCATGAATAATGCCAAGAGATAAGGCCGTAGCCTCATCATTATGACCTGAAAGGGCCAATTGCCGAAGCTTATAGTCTTGAGGCTTAAAGCGCTCCCATATTTCCTTTATGCGCAGATAGCCACCTCTACCGTTCTCATCGGTCAGAGAGTCGCCCTTCGAAAGCAAGTCGTCTAATTTCGCAGCGTTATCAGACAGCTGAGAATCATATTTTTTTCTAGCTTCAGGATCTTTCGCCAGAATTACGTTCTTTTCACCACGACTAACTTCGGTAAATGCGGCTTCAATACTATATGCCGCGTCCATGCGCGCCGCAGGCCCCGTTACAAGGGCCGACATGGCGCCATTCATTTTGCCTAGGCTAATAAGGCTGTAACCCAGCGCGCCGACTAACGGGATTATGATAAGCCCAAACGTAGCGCCGAGCTTTAATTTGATCGAGAAGCGCATTTAGCGAGCCCGTTAGCGTTAGTGATCCAATCACCGTAAACGTAATAGCTAAAATATTTATAAATAATGGCGCGCCCTTGACTCGATGTTCAATTCAGTTAAATATTTATTTAAATTCGCAACGCGCTCTAACCAGAGGTATGACCTTTCGAACCCCTAGGCGTGTATCATCCCATTGCGCGAGACGGGGCGGCTCCTTGCGACGCTGTCTGTGCGGCCAACTCTGAAAGGGCGTCCATCAGCGCGGCGACGGGCGTCGCCCAGTCGTCTGGCGCCGGTTGTCGGAACAGACGCACGGTGGGATACCAGGGGCTGTCGTCGCGCTTCTGCAGCCAACGCCAGCACGTATCAAAACGATTGAGGAGCCAAACGGGCTTGCCCATGGCGCCCGCGAGATGAGCGACCGCCGTATCGACGCTGATCACCAGGTCGAGGTTCGCAATAAGGGCGGCGGTGTCGGTAAAGTCATGCAGCGCGTCGGTGAAGTCGAGCAGGGTCATACCCGGCGGC
>Ga0116229_10011939_pt1 | contig 12660 bp, 6 predicted proteins | sample S1TSphgellanicum_3_FD_87313 | JGI IMG/M metagenome (GOLD analysis project Ga0116229, IMG submission 87313) | Host-associated microbial communities from peat moss isolated from Minnesota, USA - S1T2_Fc - Sphagnum magellanicum MG | ecosystem: Host-associated > Plants > Peat moss > Unclassified...
ACATGGCTCAGTTGTACCAAGATTCCATGGCCATTGTCCGCCAATATGGCAAGCCTGATTTGTTCATCACCATGACCTGCAACCCCAAGTGGGAAAAGATTGTCAGCGTTGAAGCCTGGCGAGATTGCCCATGACCGCCCTGATTTGGTCACATGCGTTTTTGTTGGCAAATTACAGCACTTGCTGGACAAGCTTTTGAAGAAGGGCATTTTTGGCGAGGTGGTGGCTGACATTCATGTCATTGAGTGGCAGAAGAGAGACCTACCCCATGCACACATTCTGTTCATTCTGTACTTCGATCACAAACCACAAGGGCCCGATGAGTACGACCGCATGGCGTCTGCAGAGTTGCCCGATAAGGATGCACACCCCACTCTTTTTGAGGTCATTACAAGTTGCATGCTACATGGCCCCTGTGGCACCATCAACCCACATTGCCCTTGCATGGCTGACAACGTTTGTTCAAAAGGCTACCCTAAGGCCTTCATAGAGCACACCACCGACACCACCGGCTCCTACCCAATATACCGCTGCTGGGATGATGGCTGCACATTTGAGCGGTAAGTGTGCTGGCAGTAAGACCATGCATTTGGACTGATAACATGCACGACTATGCTGCCATGCTTGCGTTTATTGACCTGTGGCACCACTCATGTAACAACTACTGTTTGGTTGTTGTTGCTGCAGGGGTGGGTTTGCCTTTGACAACCGCTGGGTGGTGCTCTACAACCCATACTTGTCCCTGCTCTTCAACTGCCACATCAATGTGGAGGTCTGCACCTTCGTCGCGGCTGTCAAATACCTCTACAAGTATGTCTACAAGGGCCATGACCGTGCACAGGTGGACGTTGGCCTGATGGACGCTGTTGCACCTGATGGCACTACGCCCGTTCAGCCACGCATGCGGGATGAGATCAAGATCTACCAAGACGGCCGGTATGTGTCGGCTTCTAAGGCCAGCCACTGTCTATATGGCTTTGATCTGCACAAGGAGCACCCCAATGTAGTTCGACTTGTTGTGCACTTGAAAGGGCGTCAAACCATCCTGTTTCAAGAGGGCACTGATGCTACGGTTGTATTTAACCGGAACCCTCACACAACTCTGACTGCATGGTTTGCATTTAACAAAACAGCACGAGAACATCTCAATCCATCTGCACCATTGCACTTGGCTCTCAACACGCTTTACCATGACTTTCCACGCATTGCCACATGGAAAAAGAAGGAAAAGCAATGGGCGCTCCGCACACAGATGCCAGGTTTGCTGCTTGTCGGTCGCATGTACTTTGTGCAACCCTCCAAGGGGGAGAGGTACTTCTTGCGTCTTTTGCTGCATCACGTGCCTAGGGCTACGTATTTTGAGGACCTCGCGTGCACCAATAGGCACTTGCAACATCCCACGTAGCACGCATCTTTCAAAGAAGCATGTCATCAGCGTGGTTTGCTGCAGGACGATGCTGAGTGGGCCCAGTGCATGGAGGAGGCTGCAAGCATGGCCAGTGCCTCATGCTTCAGGGCACTGTTTGCTGCCTTGCTGGTGTTCAATGCTGTTGCAAACCCATTGGCTCTGTGGGAGCGCTTCAAGGAGGACATGGCAAAAGACTTCCTGAATCAAGCACGCCAGGGCAAGGCGGCCAGGGCAGACACCCGCCCATAGCAGGTCATTTTCAGTTACGCCTGGAAAAGCAACAGTGGTGGTGTCTATCTGTGTGGGCATTGCCTGGAGGATTCTTCCAGTCACTGCCCGTTCCCTGTGGAGCTTCCCCAGATGTAACTAACTCCAGAGAAAAAAGAAATCAGGGGCGGTCTGATTTTTTGAGGCAAAAGATTTGGTAGACTAGAAAAAAAAAATTTAGGCCTTGGACAGCCCAAATTTTATTATTATTATTATTATTATTATTTTGTATTGACCAAGACTACTTTTTTTTTCTTTTAGCTACTGTCCGTCCCAATTAAGGGGACGGATGAAATGTCCGTCCGGCTTGATGACGGGACGAATTTAGGGGAAGACCAGAAAAAAAATATTTAGGCCTTGGACAGCCCAAAAACAATTTTTATTTTTTTTTGTATTGACCAAGACTACCTTTTTTTTCTTTTAGCTACTGTCCGTCCCAATTAAGGGGATGGATGAAATGTCCGTTCGGCTTGATGACGGGACGGATTTTGGGGAAGTTTTTTTTCTTTTAGCTACTGTCCGTCCCGATTAAGGGGATGGATGAAATGTCCATCCGGCTGGATGATCACAAAATAATAATTAAAAAAAAAACATAAAAAAAAGTTAAAAGTTTCCCAAAAAAAACTAAAACGTGAACCAAGTTTAAAGAAACCGGGGGACTTCACAGTGGCCGAAGGTCACAGGCACCCACTAGTTGGTGGAAAAGTTGAAATCAGCCCCAAGGGCTTTACACTGGGAGTCAAGGCTGAACTAGAAAAAACTCTTTTCCATCTGCCCCAAGTTACAAATAAATGCTGAACTTTATGGGTTTGTATTGCCCCCAAGTCTGGAAAAAGGATACCAATCGAATTTGAGTGACCAATTTGCATGCAACCCTTGGGGCCAATGTTTCCACATTTATTAGTAACTTGGGGCCAAACGACAAGCCAAAAATGCTCAAAGTTGGCCCCCCAAGTTTTTTCGGCCTTGACTCCTAGTGTAAAGTGGGCCTAACTTACATGTGGTATCAAGCTTGATACAAATAAATTGTTTAGGAAAGAATCTGATCGGTTCCCAAAATCCGTAGGCACGCACAATGGGGTTCTTTCATAATAATTTTTGTGTACAACTTTAGTTTCCCCGCTGCATACTCAACTTACTTTAGACTCCGATTGGGCGGCAAGTGATTGCACCACATGGGAAGCTTTTTTTTTTCATTGGACCCAAACTCAAGCAATGGCTTATAAATTGTATCACATTTGGTGGAAAGTATTTTGGGGGGGCATTGGGTCCTGACTTCTATGCACTCTTAGCTGTCTCCCTACTGGCTTTCTATTCTATGGCAGCCAATAGGAAGGTCCGAAACCATCTGCATGCAAAACTAAAATATCCGACTGCCAGGGAATCCCAGATTTTGCTCACCGGGACAAATATTATATTATTTAAAACTTTTTAGTCACTCGGGGTATTTTTTAACAATTTTTTGTGTGATGTAGCTAACTTCACTGGCAATCAACCACAAGAGGAATTAGCCAAATCTGGCTACAGGTCAGTAGAAAATATTTAAGAATCCTGATATATTCTGTTCGCCTATTAAAACCTATTGTTTAAATATGGTCAACAAGTGGCAGAAATTCGCCATTAAAAAAAAAAAAACCCCAAATTTATTTATTAAAACAAAAAAACCCCTCCTGCCCCCTGAGTCAAGACCCACCCCCCGCACCCCCCACCCCCCACCCCCCAAAAGTTTCACGCCAAGCCCCAAAAGATAAAACCAACAGGCAACAAATCTGGAGCCTTGGAATGATCCACGTTGGAAAATATTACCAATCGGACGGTCATTATTTAAATCATCTTCTGTTTTCCGATTTAAAGATATGTGAATCCATTTCTTGTGAGTTAATATGAAGAGCCCATTCTGGTTTTCAGCAGGCACGACGCGAAATCCAGACTGTCCACGTCAACAATTTTGGAGGATCCAACGACTAGGAGGAACTAAAATTTTCTGGTTGTGAGTTGTGACCAGTGAAACGAGAATTAGATTAAAAAACTCGCGATCTGAACCGTACAAATTTCCATCGTTGCCAGATCTTTACGGTCAATATGAGGGACAACTATCGATTTAAAAGTGAGAAATCTTGGTCGTCCACGAGGGAAATCCAGCATATCTGACGATCCAGAATCCAGATGGCGAATCTGTTGCTATTGAGAAATCCTGGGAGGCGATTCGTCAGATCGTAAGTTGGTAAGATACTTACACGTGGATCAATCGAGACCGTTTCAATGACGTGTAAGGTCTATCGAACGGTTTCGATTGAGCTTGTCCTTCTCTTCCCTAGCCTTTTGTATTTCCATCACCTTTCTCGCAGAGGCTTGTTTTGGGCGCCCCGGTACGTTGCTGGCACGTGGATAAACTTTTGTCTCTTCGTTTTAGGAACTTCTCCGGCATGTAGGGAACGGACGGAGAACGAAGACGTTGGAAAAAGCGACGATGGCGTCGGATGAGTACGCTCGACACGAGTTTTGTTGCTGTGAGGAGAATTTAGACAAGCGCCGAAAGAGTAGGCGTCGAAATAATACTGGCACTTGGAGTTCCGGGGTTGCTGGAAGCGTGAGAACTTCGGTGAGCCGGATGAGCTTGGATGGCGACTTCCGCCACGAGTCTTTACATTTTGACCGATATGTGAACCCTAAGAACCCGGTTTGCGGAGGTTCTGGACTTTCTCGTATCGGTGAAGCTGGAGGCGCTGGTTCGTCCGTGCGTAGCATTGTTGTGGGAGAACTCCATTCGAGTGGATCTGCCGTTAAAGAGGAGATCGGAGGGGCCAAAAATGAGCAGGAGGTTGCAGTTCCAGATGTGTCATCTGTGGTCGGTGTTTGTGAAAGCGTTGTGGATGAGAGGGAGGATGGAGCTATTACGTTTTCGGACCTTGCGATGCTTAAGATAATTCCGCAGAAAGGTGTGGGAACAGGCGAGGAGTTGATTGGAGCCGTTACGAGCTTTGACTCCTCTACGAATATGGAGAAACCTGGGAACAAAGTGCAAGAAAGGCGGTCCTATCTCTATCGGAGCGTTTCAGGCGGGCTGTCTGGAAAGTCGTCATCGCCTTTCCACCAAACTACGACGTTGTTGAAGGCGAGCTCTCTCGAAAGCATCGAACTCTCGCAATGGGGGGCAGGACAGTCATCTGTGCATGCTAGGTGCCGCGCAGAGGAATTCGGCAGGCTGTTGAAACTCTTCTTCGAGTCACCTGCGCGCAGGTGCAACAACGATCGGATCCTTGAAGACCTCGAAAAGTTTCTGGGAGGAATCTTGTTCACATCTTCCAACACGAACCAGAATCTCGAAGAAGAACGTCTTGTCTCAGAAGACACTCCGGAGGCGTGCCTGGGAGGGGATCATGATAGCGATAAGAAAGGTGAGGAGGCGGCATCTGCGTTCGCTAGGAGCAGATTTAATGCTGGACAGCGTCGATGCGCAACGGCATGTATGAATCTCAAAAAGCCAGAAGTTCGCAGTCATGCTCAGAATGCTTATCTGATAGATGCGACTCAAGGAAATCGCGTGAAAGCTCGTTACGAACAGACACCTCACCAAATGGAACAGGCAAAGACAGAAAGCACAAGCAGCTGGAGATATGGAAGTATTGCAGATGCAAAAACATCAGATTCACATCCCAGAGGTAAGATTCCGGCCTTTTGCATGTAGATTGAGCATCGGTACACATGGTTGTCAATGCCTTTGCAAGCGTGGCCTCAAAAGGTGGATGTTCAAACTTGCCAGAGAATCTATTAGCCAAAAGAAGATTTGATGAAGGCTGTTGTGGAACAGAAGAAGGGCTGGAAGTCTGCAAGAGACTCCGGCATGAGGATGTTCAAGATCCTGTACTGGTCCTTGGAGCAGATCTCATGCTATGCATGTTGAAACTGCTCGATGTACGCAGCTTGGCACGCGCTTCAGTCCTCTCCAAGAAATGGAAGGCTGTTGTTCACAATGATACTCTTTGGCTTCCCAAGGTATGCATCGATGCTGCATTTCAAGCTGCAATGAACAATAGCTGCATTTGATGACAATGCTGAGCTGTCTGTACAGAGTTCCTATTATTAGCATTTCAGCTTTGATGCCATTCTAGTGAAGAATCTTGTCTAAGTTTTCTTGTAGGAAAGGGTTTCAAAAGAACTGACCTCTAGTATTGCTCTGACACCATTTGAGCTCTCTCCTTGACCACAATTTCATTGCATGCAGTGTAAGATGCTGTGGGAGGATAAAATCCATATCCCTCGGGCTGCAGTGCAAACCGGATTGTTGAAAGCAGTTGCATACAGAATTGCTGTCAAAGATGCCAAACGTGTATGTTGTTTATTCCATATTCTACTTCCATGGTTTGTTTCCTGTGTGTGGAAGTCAAATGTCTGAACAAAGCTATCATCACCAAATTGGTATTTCCACAACGTGAAATTATCTGACCTACATGGTTGTGTGGAACCTGTGGAGATTTAGTTCCTAGTTCTGTTACAATGTCTCAGCAGCAATTGCAAACATCTGTTGGAGTCTGTAAAAAATAGTGTAATCAGCTTCCCAAAGACTTGTAAGGACTGTTTATTTCCTGTGTCAGGAAGTTCAAATCCTGGATGAAGCTGTCATCACCAAATTGCTCAAGTTCTGAAAGTATCTGACTACTCTGTTGTGTAGAAGCTGTGGAGATTAGTTCCTGGTTCTGTTACAATGTTTCAGCACGCATTGGAAATATCTGTTTGCATCTTTCATTTGTAGAAATAGAGTGGAATCATCTCCTAAAAGGCTTGTAAGAAGCATTAGCTCAAGGACTCTTGTGTGATATCTACTCTCTGGAATATCAACTTCTGCTGCTGCTGTTTCTTGCAGTTTGTTCCAAGGCAAGCCCACAGGTGTCAGGAAGGACATTTTTCATAGACATATACTGTACTCCAAAACTCCTTACTACTCAATGGTGGATTGCTTATCTGATCAGAGTGGCCTGTTGACCCTGTTGTTTTCTGTTGCAGACAACAATCACAAAAGAGGATTTGTGTGATCATGTTTGGGAATTTCGGTTCAAAAGTGTAAGTACCAGACTCTGTTGTGGATACTGTGGTTCTATGTATAGCATGGTGCTTGTAGTGTACAAGTCTGAAAAACACTTCCATCTCCGTACTGCATCAAGCATCCCATTTGTCCTTACCCTAAAAGCAGCCAATAGTTGGACACACTGTGATCAAAGAAAGTGTGATCACAAATGCATTTGCTGACCAACAAAGCAACTGCAGCCTGAAGAATCAAGCTTATTCTGATATCTTTTTTCCCATTACAATAAGCATAAGTACTTGTTTCATATCTGATCGATCCATGCTGTCTCAACAGGCTGCCCCACAGTATTGGCGAAACCTAGATCCATCATGGAGGGGTGATAGGGCTCCAATGAGACGCTACTTTCATGCCAATGGTACTTTGACTGCTGATGCAAATGATCCCTGCTGGGGTGGGCATGAAGCAAACTACACTGTCATTGACATCACTGGACCAGGTGAGAACTTCACAAAGCGCTTTGTGAGGGTGAATCACTGGCCAATGATGCAAGTACACAGGAAAGAAAACTGGGGGTGGAGTCTGGTAAGTGATTTCACTGTCTTTGATAGCCTTCCTGATTATGAAAAAGGAGGCACAGGTCCCTTGTAAGAAGGAAATGCTACCTGCAAGGACATGCAATCAACTGTGTCAATTGTGTTTTTTCTGAATTTGGTTTGTGGTTGTCCAGACGGAGCTTATGTATGGACTTACATTGCTCTTTCAGTATCCTTATAATGTATCCTGTTAGTGCACATGGGTTCCAGTAAGTGGAGGACTCTGAGGTTATATGTGTCCATGAACTCAGAGTAGCCTCTCCTAGACTGTTCACTGGAATCCTTACATTTTTAGTGATTGGGTTCATTTGCAAATGGCTTTCTCATTGTGCAATTAGCTCATTGAGTTGGTACACAAGATAGCCATCATCAGAGTGTTTGGGATCAAAAGACTGGTTTATGTCTATTGATATTGTCCTAATGTTTCAGTGTTTTTGGATAGAATGCAGGGATCTGTTGGTTTCTCTGCATATACCTGCTACTTGTGGTCTGTGCTTTCCACATAGACATGTATAATCTATTTGTTGAAATAAATTTGTTGTTCCTAGATATACCTACAGTTTAGCTCTATTACCCAGTAAAAGTACGCAACTGGATTACTTGCAGTCCCCTCTTCCCTATTGTACTATGTCTGGCACTCATTTGGAGTGATCTGGTTTGAGACCACAGTGGAGAGATTAGTTCAAAAGTGCACTGCACCTTTTGGAAGGACCACATGTAAGACTGCCTTTTTGTAAAGTTTTAACACAGAGATAATTGTAGGAATGGTTTTGAGTTTGTTTACAAAAGAAAATTGTGTTTGCTTATTATGGGATTAAAACTCTCTTTGAGGTATCTATGTGAAGTCAAGTTTGGCTGAATCTGAACTTCTAAGTCTTTGAAGTTCTTTTACTAGTCTTCTCCCCTTTTGTTAGAGAAGACTTAACTCTTTTTACAAAGCTCAACATAGACTTGAAGGTTTAGAATGACTAATAATTTTTGTACGATGTTTGAGTTCAAAATTATGAATAACAAGATGAATCATGAAGTGAATTTCAAATATTCAATTGATGTATTTTTTGGCCAAAAGATTGAAGGCAAAAAAGTTTGTGATTGAATTCTTGCATCAATTAAATTGAAGGGGGATGTTGTTGATAAAACTTGATTTTAGGCATTTTCCCAAAGAATTTAAAATTGGTCCAGTTCAAGTCAAGGTTTGGTTCCATCTCCCTTAAACCCCCCCCCCCAAAAAAAAGTGTAATTAGTTTATCCAACTAGTTTACACACTCCTACATAAAGATTATGTAATATTAATTATGAACAACCACCCAAATGTAATAACTAGTTTAAAATGAAAAACTTGAGTTTGTTTATTTATAATAAAATTATATCTATGTATCTTAAAAATTTGAACCTTTTTCAAAGGTTCAAAGGGGGTACCACCCTTGGTTTAGGTTTTAATTCAATTTTAAAAATAGATCAATTCTGTGAATAGGTTTCAATGGCAATTCCAATGAGACTTGAAACCTTTGGTCCAAAGACTCTACAACCTAATTTTATAACTTGATTTGAAATTGTTCAACTTTTAAAAGTTGACAACATTAGTTTTTATCCATTGCAAACATGATTTGAAAATTATCATGAACCTATAGATAAGTAAATTATTAGGCAAAAGAGGTGGAGGGTTCTTTCACTTGCTCCTTGAAAATGGAAGGATTTCACTCCTAATGAAGGATCTTATTATGACGGATGATATCTTATAACTTACTCCAATGAACATATGTATTAATTTTTTGTAATTAATTATAAAAATCAAAATTTAATGTAATGTAAGTTTTTGTTCATGCATGAAATTGATCAATGAACATGCACTTTTCATCCACATTGTTGAAATTAATTCGTATTTTTTTTTTCATCCGTAATATGTAACTATGGAAGTGTTTTTAAAAAATTGTTGAATGTTGGGCCATTATGAAATATTGCAATAGAGGTATTTTTAATACCTATTGAGACATCCAAATTTCGCTTAATGAACATTATAATGGTTTTATAAGAACAACAAATGGTTTGTGCATAATTATAAGGCATTAGTTCATTATTTTTTAAAAACCATTATATTCTCTAGAACAATACCCAACTTTTATTCTTTCTTATGGTAAGTGTTCAAATTGATATCTTATATGGAAAACCTTTGTTGAAACTTGCTTGAACCAATGTTTTTTTCAAATTTGTCAAGTAGGGGGATTGGTTATAGTCAACAATATAGATGAATAAAATTTGGTTAGATGTCAAACATGATAATATAACTTTTTCAAAATCTTGTTTTGTAATGTTGATTTCCATGACTTCAACATTTAGATGTGGTAGCATGAGGTTTTATTTCATCATAATGTGGTGACTTAAGCACATTCTTTCCAATAAAAACCTTTTGTACCTTTTTTTTTTTTTATCAAAGATGACCAAAAGGGCAAGGATGCATGGTGTTATCCTTGTGCATCACTAGGTTGCATTGCGTCATGTGCATCTCAATGAAAAACCCACAATTACAATGGGGTTTCATATAGAAGGCAAAAAATTCATTACATTAAAAAATTAAAATTCATGAATTTGAATTTGAATTTGTGGATTCAAATGTTTTGGTGGAGGCCATGATTGAACTCGACTTTGGATATACAAATATGCTTAGAGATTTAACAATTGTCCAACAATAGAAAATTTTGTGAAAGTGGGTGACAAAATTGATGGATGCCAACACACAAATATGTATTACTCAATTTCATATTTAACATGATCCGTTAGTTCAAGGTCATGATTTTAATAATCGATTTCAAGAAGGATGCATGGACATATCATAACGTTGGTGTAATTTCTAAGCAAAGCAAATTACCTTGTTTATTATGAACTATAGAACATGAGATAGGGTTCCTAAAATTTTCAAAATCCTAACATCGGTTTCAACTATGTTTAACTACATATGACCTCAAGATCAACCTGAAATACTTAGTTCCATGACACTACTACCACTCAAACACAGATGGTGCACAAGGTTTAGATACTAAATGTTCAAGATTTCAACTCCAAATTAGTTTGGGCAATATTCACACCTAATTTTCTTCAACTATGAATAACATGCACATTCATAAAGGAACCCTTATATCTCAACCTAAATGTTTTGAACTTATGTTGTTAGGATAATAACTATGTTGGAAGCTCACTATGTTCAGCCTCCAATTCTTTCATCACCATGATTGTTATTCCATTCATGATGATGAAAACCAATCAACAATTGACAAACTAAATTTATTTTTATTAATTTTTTAATTTAAAAAAAAACAAGAGATGAACCAAGCTTCATTCTAAACAGAACTACTACTTAATTGAATGAAATATAAATTATTGATGAAATAACTGAATGGAATAAAGGATGTCTCGAGGACCTAAATTATGAGAGCACCTATTAGTGGCCTTGCCCCTGGCTCGACCATTAATTAGACAGATGGTTAATTTGAGACTACTTGCCCTAAAAAGGCATGGGACGACCATAACCTTTCACCTCAAATTCCCCATAATTTAATAAACATAATTTCTTCCACAATTTGAAGATTATTATAAAAAAAGGTAATAATGTAAATTAACAAATGATTACATAAATCAACTTTGGCACACGTTTTCTATGAATTAAGTGGTAAATTTTCATCACAAAAAAAGACATTGTGAAATATGGAATTTTTCCCCCAATTTTGTGATTGAAAAAACTTGGCATGTTTTTTTTTCAATATAAAAAAATTTACCTAATTTTTACTAAACACCCAAAACATTCCCAATTATTCTTGTTGGCAAAAAATTTTAATTTGACAAAAAAAACAATAATAGTGCTAACAAGTTGCAATGTTTCTTTTCCAAAACTATTTGGTATTTTTATTAAATTTTGTAATTTTGGGAAGGAAAAAAAAATTAGAGATTGGTCTTCATTTGCTATATTTTGATTTTTTAAAACAAATCATGAGATTTTTACATCATATTTATATAAAAAGTTATCACACAAAAAAATAAAATCAATTTTTTCTATGAGTCTCAAACAATGAATTATTATTGTCTGTGAGGTGGGTGCTTTTTTATTTGGATCAAACTCCATAATTGAAGTTATGAAGTTTGATAAGAAGGTGATGCTATGGTTTTTGGAGCTACAAAAGCAATTGCAAGCGTAAAACATCTAGGTGTGAAGGAAGGAATGGCAACAAGGGTCATCATTGCTCGAACATGATTTTGTGTTAAATGACAAACTCTTAAATTTTTTTCAAAAATTCACTCTCAATTACTTTTGGTTGTAGTTTGCTTCCCATTGTGTAAGTCAAAATTGAAAAACAACTTGAGAGTAGTTTAACTAATAATTACAATTCATGTCAAATATATACTAACTCAAATTTTTATCCAAAGTTTTTTATATTCATGCACCAAGAATAAAAAAGGCTCAAACATCAAATGTTGTTTTTTCCTTGGAAGTTAAATGGAACATGTCCCAACCATTAGTGGAATGCACATGTATTAATCCTTTGAAGTTGAAGGAGGTGGATGCCTAAGTGAGGACATGTACCCATTGGATTTCAAACCAACATAAAAGGTCTTGCTAGCACCTAATTAAATCAAAGAGTTATACTTACATTTGAGGGAAGATGAGAACAAGTTAGGTTATTCTTTACTTGTTCAACATTTTGTAGGAGACCAAATTAATATTCCACTTAGATGGGTGCATCAAGTTCGGAACCTACAAGCATGTGTGAAATTTGCTTGGGATTCTATAAACTTGAAAACGTGAAGAGTATCATACAAAGTAATCACATGGGCCACAACATTATAGCCAATGCACAAAACTATATGGTAATCACATGGATATTATCAATTATCGTTATTCAGTTTTTTTTAGTGACCTATTTATTATAACAATATATTTTGCTCAAATTCTTGGTCTTAGGCCTTTCTAGATTAGACAATTTAAACATAAGTTTTTTTTTGGGCATTTAAGCACCTATTAATAAAGTGATTGACATTATGCCAAATTACATTAGACTAAGACATGAGACCCTTTTTTTGTGCACATTTTTTGTATATAGCCTATTATTTATTCTTGTGCCAAATTGCATTAAAAAAAAAACCATAAGTGTTTTTCTTTCCAAAATTTCAATGAAATGTAATTTATTTTCCAACACATGTAATTTGTGTCCTTCATTGAATGAATATTTGTGAACTTATGTCCAAAATGTGCCATTGATTATTAACCCCAATATATGCCCATTTCTCCCCCCCCCCCCCCACACCAATTTTTTTTTTTCTTTTTTCTTTTTAAAAAAAAAAAAACAATCACCTTATATATATTAAACCTCAAAAAA
>Ga0116229_10011941_pt1 | contig 12656 bp, 6 predicted proteins | sample S1TSphgellanicum_3_FD_87313 | JGI IMG/M metagenome (GOLD analysis project Ga0116229, IMG submission 87313) | Host-associated microbial communities from peat moss isolated from Minnesota, USA - S1T2_Fc - Sphagnum magellanicum MG | ecosystem: Host-associated > Plants > Peat moss > Unclassified...
ATAAAATTTTCATGGCAACTAGGTTTAAGTCCTAAATGGCTAGCATGGTGTTACGGGACTTACCCTAGAGTCACTAACACCAAGTGTGAATGCACTATACCATCTTCTACAAATTAAGTAAGCATGGGTGGTTTCCAAAGTTCATCAAATTTTATTATTGTGATGGGCTGATTTTGCTAGTACTTGGGCCTTTTCTTTGGGACGAATTTTCACATTGTGTGTCAAAAAATTGGGGAAAATTGGAATTGTTTTGAAAAAGTGTAGATTCAACAAAATTGCTAAAATTTTGCCAAACTTTTGAAACCACTATATTGAATAAATAAATAAATAAATAATGCCCTGGGTCCCATGGGAGAAAAAATTTGCGCACTTCAAGCACCTTCTATATTTGGAAACAAGCACCTACTCCAACACCGATTCAATGAAAACCAAGAATCTTCCACATGCATTTTTGCAATGCGAGAGTTATTGACACCTTTGTGGCTACAATGTCAACCAATTACATAGGCTTTTGCAACACTATTTTTGACACATAAATGAAATTAGAATACAATTCTACAAGCTATGTGGGAATAGTCATAGCTAGACAAGTGGTGGTACAAAGTTGGTTTCCATCTAGTAAAGCACCTTGAGAAATGTCTTGGTGTATTTGGAGGGCACCTTACATCTGTGAATACCTTTCCTAAAAGTTCATTCCGTAAAATTAATGTTTCCCAAATCTTCTAGAGTTCACGATTGGGTTCATGATAGCATTTGCCTTCTGATTTACAATGGGTAAAGACCACATGTGGGTGATACTCTCCACAAATGAGGGACTATCCCTTCATTGTAGGTCCCTTCTTTTGAGAATGGCCTCACATTGGGGCCTTTACCCTACCAATACACTCCCTTCATGCCCACTTTGAACTGCTATTTAGTGGCATGAACATTATGTTAAAGCTCTAGGTCTCGGCCATTTCATAAACTTTAAGTCTCTTTGCATCCATTGTGGTGCATAAGAGGTTAAGCTTTTATCTTGAGCAAATAAGGGCCTTCACTCCTCTTCAAAATTGTGGAGCAAATCAAAATTGGTAACTGATTTTGGGTGATATTGCTTCCTTCTCTTTTCTAAGCCCATTTCATGGCCTTGGGTGACCTAATTGGAACGCCCTTTTAAACCGTACATTTCAATCACCTTTATTCATTTTGTTTGCACATGGATTCATTCTTCACCTTTGTTTAATATTTATATATATATTCTTTTATTATCCATATTGTTTATTCTAAGTTTAGGAACATTGGTCCAATGTATTCCTATATTAGTCTTAAAGGAGTCTCAAATATTTGAATGACATCAATTCCATCGTTCTTGAATTCTACATTTGGTAGGCATTTCACATAGCCAAATCATGGCATCCAAAAAACAAAACATTGTAACCATATTATGCATCAAAACTTATTTGTAATGATATTGCCCAAGCTTTGGCATAGTTCACCAAAATAAGATCAAATATGTTCTTAGAAAACATTTTTAAGCTTTCAATTTTTTAGCACAATTAATGGGCATCCCCACAATTTGTTCCTTCAAATTTCCCAACATCCCCAATAATACTCAACCAGTAAAATTGTCCCCATAATTAATTTGTCACAAATGTTCCTTGTCATGAATGTTTTATTAAGTGCCTTGAATGGCCTTTTCATCCATGGAAGGAAAGGAAGACAAATATTAAGCATTTGGGTGGGTCCATGGATAGACACTCTTTAGGGTGGTGGGGCAACCCATATATCCCACTTAATAACTATTGGTAAATAGACATTAGATAGATTTTATATCTTTGGAAATGACTTTTTTTTAAATATATATCATGAATTAAAAAGATGAGATCTTTTTGAAATGATCAAACAATTCATGCAACATTATTTAAATATCAAAGAAATTCCAAATAATGAAATTTTATCTTAAGGGGCAAAGAAAATATTGTTTCTCATGCAAAATGGCTTATGAGAAATTGCAAGGAGGATATATTTCTCCTAATTCCTTTGGAGGACATTGCCACTTAATGTTTAAGTTGTACATGGAATCTAGGCATTTAAGCTTCAAATTTCTTAGGTTTTGTATTTCAGTCATATAGTAAAGATATTGTTACTTGTCATTGTCTATTTTCACCCCTTATTTCATGCCTAGTTAGTGATTGTTCATAAAGTGACCAATTCACTTTTAGGGGTTTCTTTTTGGTTGTGCACCATTGATATATGTCTAGTCAACTTGGACAAGAAGACAAGGTAACAATACACACGGATTCAATCTTTGAAAATATACTTCCCATAAGCCCATTGAAAGAAAAAGGCAAACATGTTTGCCAAATCACACACTGTTGCCCTTGCAAGGACTACAAATGGGTGTCATCATTTCCTATGAAGAAAACGTCCTATTAGTATTGACATACGTAAACTTGGATCCTCTAGCTACAATAGTGACATCAAGGAGACACAAACACAAAGATATTGTCAATTTTAGAATCTACTTCTTTTGCGGATATATCTACAAGGTGGCCAACTCACATCACTTCTTGTTGCAAAACGGTCATAACATATGGTATTCAAGATGCCATTGCTTGTAAATGGCTTCAAGAGTTTCACAATACCTATAAGACCAATATAATGTTGAATGCATGGTCAAATAACCCAAAATGAAGTGTTTCACCCTTCCTTGAATCGTGACAACAAAAAGAGGAGAAAGCATTTATGAGGGAAGTTGGAGTGTGACGTAAACTAGTGTCAAGAATTTTTTGTGCGGATATGGATGTGGATGGATGAAAAGAAGTAACCCTAATTCACAACGGCTAACTAGTAGAAGATGTCAAATTATAGAATAGTTCATGAAAAGATGTAGACGCCGAAAGTCGAATTTCTATTCTTCTTTCTACATTTGGGTTTTTTTGTTTGTTTGCAAGTTAAATGTGTTTGATTTTTGCAATTCAATGGAGTTGCACTATTGAGATGGTTTTTGTGATGAAATGGTTTTAAAGTTGCATTATGTTTGTTCTTGGATGGGGAATGCAAATCACTAAATGTAGTAATGGTTGGCGCTAGAGATTTGGTGGTGGCGATAGACAGACAGTTGCAACACGAATTATAAGGAGGGGTGTTCTAGTCTTTGTGAGGGGATGGATAAACGGAAACAAGAATTAAGTGTTCATCTTCATTGAAATAGAATAGTGGAATTTCAGGTTGGAGAATAAAGTGTGGTTGTGTGAAAAAATGAAGAAGAATGCCTCATTGTTGATTTTTCGTCTTTTGTTTTAAAACAAGTTTTTTTGTTACACTATGAACTCAAAGGCATGAGAAGAAATATTAGCGATAGAATTTAGAGACTAATTCAAGAAAAACAATGACAGAGTCTAGAGGTTTCTTAAGTGGTTTGTTCCAAATTATTGCGGGTTTTTAGGAATTTTGAAGGAATCTATCAATTTGTCTACATTTGGAAGAAAATATTTACCATGTTATGGGAGTTTTAGAAAGAAAGGGATTTTGATCATATCTAAAGGTATAATGGGAAATTTTCTGTTTTTGAATAATCTTCTTTTATTTTTCTATCCAACTTCTACTCTGGGAAAATTTATTGAAAATGGGGATGGTTGTATGAAGTTATTTATTTGTCCATGAACTACCACATGACCAATTGGCTATTGAGAGGAACCCATGAGAACTCTAATCCCCTAAAGTTCTTAATTTGCATTTTAAGCTTGATATAAAAAAAGTAGAACTTAAGTAAGCATCAATTGTGTTGGTCCATTGTTTATTGGACAAGCTAGCAATTTTGCTATTGGTATGATCAATAATGTAAAGGTGTTTCTTACTTAGATTATCCCCTCCTTTTTTATTTGTTGACAGGAGATATACACCTAGTGTGAAGTTTGAATATTTTTTGTACATGTTTAGTTCAAGTTAATCTTCTATCACAAATGTAATGAATTTTTTTTGTTACCTACCCTCATCATGCACTCTTCTTCACTAAAAAAATTTGAAGCCTTAAAAAGTTCCAAGTTCACATTAGTTGCAAATTTTTTGATCTTTTCATGCTCATTATTCACTTCAAACATCATGTATGCATGAAAACACAAGGTGAAACTTAGAAAAGCTTTAAAAGATGCATTCAAAAATTTCAACTCATATTTTTTTCTTTTGTATTGGGTTCCCAAGGGGGACATTACTATAAAAAAAAAATAGAAAATATGTGAATAAAAATATAAGGTGCGATATATTGGGTGTTGAATAAAAATTGTAAGTCAATTAGTTCAAAAATAGGGTTATCAATATTTTGAAAATAAAATTATAATTAATGTAGGGTATGCGTAAATCTTCAATATTAGATTTTTTAAAAATTTAAATAACATATGCTTTAAAGATTTAAGGTATTAGTTGTTAGTAGGTTCAATTATTGTGAAATAATGTTTTGATTAATTTATGCATAATAAAAGTTTGTAAATTGTGGTTTTTTTCATTTCAATTACATTCCATGCGTGAAAGCATGATAAAGTAGCCCAAAAAATAAATTCACTACACAAAAACTAAAGGTCTCCAAATAAAAGGTACAAAAATTAAATGAATTTTTGAAAAATAATATCAATTTTTTTGGGTACATTCTTTCTTAACTATTGTTGGCATTGGTTTCAAAAGCTAAATTGATATAATTATGTTTTTCCACTGCACTTGCAAATACTTGATTTGGATCTTTAGTTTTTGGCACTTTGAAAAGTAAATTTCAAGTATTTGAAAATATATGAATTTTTTTGCAAAGAATTGTTTCTTTTTCCCAACCCTCAATATTGATATGGTGAACATATATATATATATATTTTTTAAATTTTAAATTTTAATTTTTTTTTTGTCAATGGAGTTTGTTTTCATAGCTAAATTCATCCCCAATTTTTAAAAATTAACATAATTTTTGAAGACATTTTTGAAGTTTTTTCTAAAGTCTAAATGAAATGGTACAAATGTTTTTAGAAGCTAGAAGGAGGTTAAAGGTGCCAATGAAAAACTATAAAGGTTCCATTTGATTTGAGATGCTAGAGGAAGGTTAGAAATTTTGAAAATTGTTTCTTTTTACTTTACAGGTAAAAACAAGTTAACAAGTAGGGTCAAAATATTTTGCATCCACCTCATGATTTCATTTTTGTTTTCAATTCCAAATTATTTTAAACTAAAAATAATATAATTAAAAATATTAAAATTGGATGCCTAATATGTGCATATTAAAATAAATAAGTAAATAGGATGGAAAAAAAAATCAAAACGTAATATCTAAAAATACTTGTTTGACACCCATAAGTCATAGAAATAACATTCAATGGCCCTTTCAAAATTGTGTTCATGTCCTTGCATTTTTAGTGTTTTGCTTGAACATAAGGTTTTCATCTTGTCTTTTGGATAATTTATGGATATCCTTATAAACTGTATTTAGTTTTTCAACCATCCACAAGCATTCTTGACCTAACCTTAGATACAAATGTAAATGGTTTATAAAAGGCATTTATGTTAAATTTTTAAAAAAATAAACACACTAGCCCATGCAAAAAAACGAAATGAACACATGCTGATATTGCAATTACATTTTTTCAATAAAATGAATATGTTTAATTAAAAAGACAAATGAATTATAGTCATGGGTATTGTGTGGAGTTGTGAACTATGATGTCACGACTTTAGCTTTAGGTTCACGATCAAAGTAAAGGCATGGAAAGGTGCAAGCCAAAAGTGCAACTCGAAAGTTACATTTACACTCCCAGGAATGCAAGAAATGTGAGGGAATGAGCCGACACACTTTCAAATGGACTTTCACTTTGGAAATTGAAATCCCTACAAAGTCTTAAATTTTCAAAAAGCAATTTTAGGGGTCAAAATTCATTGGATTGAAAAGTTCCTTATACGATTCAAAAGTTCTTGAGAAGTAGATGTCTAAAATGGGTTCGCATGACCCATTTAAGTACATAAAACACAAGTTATGGCCGAAAAAAAGGTCGGAAGTCAAAGTGCCAATTTGACTCCTAACCACTAAAAGTCAAAAATCGCCTTGATTTGCTTACATGTAAGTGACGTGCCACATATCGTTGAAAATATTTCGATGAAGGCTACAACTTTGCTTTAGACATCACCTCAATTAGAGGTTTGAATAAGAAATTACGAGCCCTCAAAATGCCAAGAGTCCCAATTTCAAAAAAATTGAAATTCTCAACCTGGGAATTTCGGGATAAAATGACATTTGGATGTAGCCCCTATGGTTAATCACAAATAATCTTATAAGGGGAAAGGTGGTGGCTTCCTCCAAATTCAAGCCATAGTGAGTCTTGTGAATATGTATATGCCACTAATTCATTTATGTACTAAAAGTGATCCAACTATGCACTAACCAACTTGTTATTTGGTTTGTGCACGTCTATGTGAATAGTTGACCTATTTATCAATTTTTCCAATCCCCATCTTGGAGCTCCAACATGCCCTTCTTACTTCAAAGTGTTGCCCCAACTCCTTCTTTCATTATTTTCATCTTCAAACTCACATTTGAATCTTTCAAAAAAATTGAAGGTGCATCATATGAATAGTCAATTGAAATAATTTTTCATTGAAAATGGCAAATCAGAAAAAAAAAAATAATCTATGAAAGTTGTCTTTTCAATGAGGCATCATTATTGCTCACAAAAAAATAACTTATGATGAATTTCTTTTTCAATGATTGAAACTCAAGTGATAGATGTCAAATGTTTAAAAACCCAATCAAACTTAACCCTAATATCATTTCATATTAATCTAGTAAAGCATTGAAAAATGAATCAATTCAAATTACATAACATGTTCCTCCAAAATTTGTATCCAATTTTGATGCAACACCATATGTTCAATTTTTTTATTTTTTTTTCTCATCAATATATATAAACCTATAAAATTTTGATTTCTTCCAAGTTAAAATTTTTTGAGAAAATTTGGCACCTTACTTAATATTAGTTATTGCCAAGTAAATGGAGTCATTTTAACTTGTATTTGGTTTTTCTTTAACCCATTTAGTTGGATTCTTTTGCCAAAACTAATATCAACATCCGTTATTCATTATTATCCATTTGCCAAAGAAGAAGCCTCTTAAAAGAAGATTCAATTTGTAAATGCAAGAAAATTGAAAGTGTTCTATTCCCATATGTGTTCTCACTCACATTCCCCCCATGCTCCCAATCTTATTCCTATTGTGGTATAACAATGTTCCATTTCCAAATGGAGCACTATCCATCCCATATTCTTTTGTTCAAGAATTATATTTACTTAGGATATAAAATTATGTTATGTGGACAACTAAAGTTACATTTATAAATTATTGGCAAACTTTGCAAAGTTCCAAAAGTGTACATACGTAAGTTTGTTGGTGAAAACTCTTGAATAAGAATATGTCAACCAAAGCTAGCACAACGAAACAAACTTGTTGGTGGAAACATGTTACAATCCATTAACAAAGACACCAACCCGAAGAGGAAGTGGAAGTACGAAGAAAAGGACTTAAGTTCATGTTGAATTAATATAAGTACGATGTTGATAATTAAGGACAGATGACGGTCAAGTACCCTAAAGCCACTACCAACTGCTTGTAACAAGGCAACAATGAGAATGAAAGATGGGTCTAGAAGTGGAGAACTCCGCAGGTATTATGGAATGATTTGTTATGTTCCAACTAGGAACTCAACAAGCTCGTAAGAATGATCCATCATTCTAGTAGGCAATAATGGATTTCATGACGGCCTATTTCATAGCATCTATTCTTTAGCGAATGATTCAAATTTGTATTTTAATCATTGATTCGTTAAAACTAACACTACCAGTAAAAAAAAAAAAAAAAACCAACAAATAGCTGCCTATCTCACCTAGGAAAAAGGTTGTAATAGTGTGTTGAATAGCACACTGAAATCGGTTCTCTATATGGTATTCCTTTGTTATAATGAAATAAAATTGTGTGTTCTCATTGGGATGTTGCAAGTTATAATACAAAAACAAGTACTTGTAGATTTGACTTGCTTCATCATCTTGATCAATCTTGTTTCTTTGTCAAACTCAAAACCATAGCTTCAAATCCATGGCCATCAAATTGTGACTCAAAGAATTAAGTGTCATGGTTGTGTGTGTAATTTGCATGATAGGAGAGGGCACTGTTGAGAATGTCAAGAGAGTTTGGAGCACATGCAATTTATGTAATTCATTTGAATCATGATGTCATGACCCAGATGTAAATTGCATCTTCATAACTATCTTTTGTGCCTATTTAGAATAAGAATGCAAGTGTGCACCTTCCCCATTAATAAACCTGTGAATTTCACTATCTATATAGTTTTCCAAAAACATTCATTACAACAGTTGTATTGATCTCATTTGTTTGGTACCCATGGATGGTTTGGTTCAATTTCTAGTCAATATGAAGCTAATAGGAAATGGGTGTGGTTAAGTTTGTTAAGGTGCCCATTTGAACTTTTCTTTTCAGATGCAAACTAGAACTCTGAAATGCTACTTGAAGTCTCAAATAAGGCCCACACCAACCATTATGGCTTTGCAATTGAATTATATTATACCAATGCCAATGAGTTACTCATTATTAACATCCACCAAGAGGCTAAAATTAGTCAAAATTTTCCGCTTCAAATTATATAGGATGCTATTGAATCTCAAAGGGAACAAGCATGATCTTCTAGGGGTGTGCCCTCACACCCATTTTTTGAAGTAAGTGCCACTTAATGAACCCATGACTCTATGAGATTGTAGAGAAATCTCAACAACACCAATTTGAAGGTAACATGACAAAAGGTACAAGACAATAATATTATGAGAGTGGATCACAAAGGGTCAAAGCACCACCTTCTTCACAAATACCATAGTACAACGGCAGCTTCATGACATGTCTATCAAATAATTAAATAATTTTGAAGATTCCATGTCAAACCCCTGAACCTCTGAGTTTGCAGAGAAATCTTGACAATACTAATTTGAAGGTAAGCACATGACAATAACATTACGAGAATGGATCACAAAGGATCCGACCACCACCTTCATCACCGTCCTCACAAACACCATAGTAGTGACCAGCTGCCTTGACTACCCAGTGACTTCATCAACTCTCATTTCAATAATGGGTGAAAAATACTTATGTAAATATGCTACCTTATGTTTTCTTTTAGAAAAATCACACACAAAAGACAATCACCAAACATGAAAGTTTGAGAAGCCTTTTGTGAAGGAAAAGTTTGAAATCACAGAGTCATGACAATATAAACATCAATCACCAAGGAGAAAAGTCCAACTCAACTTTCAATTTCACAGTTCCAAGTTGGAAATCAAACACACACTAAAAGGTAGATCACCACTCTCATCACCCCAAAAACTTCATGGAAGTCACAACCAAAAAAATCAACTCAATGATGAAAAATTCATAGCCGACAAGAAAAAAATTCAATTGCACATGGAAGCCACAATGCTACTAACTAATTATTGTGGCCAGATTGCATTTATCAACACAAGTTTTTTTCAGAATGAACAAAGGCAACAGGAATTTAAAACATCTTTGTAATGGGTTGCAAACAAAACCCTTGTTAGATGGGTGTGTGTGGAAGACAAACACTATGGTGCACACATCTAGTCTTGGTGTTGTGGTTCTCTCTCTCTGTGTCAACAATTATTTTATTGAGTACTCCAAGTCCTATTCATCACTCTCCAATTCCTCAAAACTGACAAAATCATGGGCATTCTCCAAAATTCATCTACACAAAAAGCTAGACTGTTGATTGATGATGAGTTCTAATTGGATGGTTTGTATACAAAATGAGAAGAATTGGGTTCCTAGTTTGAAGCTAGTTGAGAGCTAGTGGAGCTCTTGTACTAAAAAGTTCAGAAGACAATCAGGGTGGTGTTTGGGTTCATGCAAATCTTATCAACTTGTTGGGTTTGACAAATTCAACTAATTTGTTTCAAAAAATCCAAAGATCATGTGCAAGTTGTGTTCAATGCAAATCTTATCAACTCTGGTGGTGATGGATGAATTCAACTTGTTTCAGAAAATTCAAAGAGATGCAGCAGCATCACTTTGAAGCTAGCGAAAAAAATCATTTTTGAAGTTACACAAAGGAAGGTTTGGAGCTTCCTGACATCAGACACTGGGTTTGAAAACCCTTTCTCACATTTCTGTTGATAGTTCTGAAGCTATGGAGAGTTACTAAGGAGCTTCAAAGCTCTGGACAATAATAAGGAGCTTTTGAAAGCTATAATGAAGAGTAAGAAGCTTCCAAAGCTATCGACCTTGTAAGGAGAGTAAGGAGCATTGCATTGAGGACTGGGACTTGTGAATTGGACTCCTTTGGTTTTATTATGAGCTCAAGAAGAATCCCATGATGTTTAACGCTGTGGATGTTTCGGGGATTCTGGAAGATAATGAAGATGATGGTGATGAGCTTTCACCTTGTTCAAGATCACTGGTTTGTGATGAATAAATTGGCAGTGTGGGTGGTGATGATGCAATCGGCCTACCTTTGCTCAGCAGACGCTTGAGACTGACCAGTCTTGCCATGTGTGATCTGCTGCTTCCTTCAGCTTCTGCAACTGCCACTGGACTCCTGGTTGTAGCCATACTGATTTCTACCGCAACTGCTGAATTAGAAGCTTGACCTCCTGCAGCTGATCCTGAATTACTTGCAAAAGGTCCTTCTTGTTGTTGTTGTTCTTGAAGCTCTGAATCCACAGCCTGCAGTATGGTGGTTGTTGCAGGAGATTGAGCAGCAGCAGCATTTAGATGTTTGTCACGAGTCCCCCAAAACAACACATTCGGAGGAATGTAAGCTGGTCCAACATGACTATTGCTCCCATTTGGCTCCTGCTCTTTCTCAGACCTTGTTGTTGTCGGAGCTTGATTCTGCTCCTGGTGGGGCTCCAGCTGATCTGATCCTGCCAGACCCGAATCCATTCGACCTGCAACATGGACCTGCTGTGTTGAGCCCTCGGGAATATGAGCTGATGATACACCACCACCAGCTGCTCCTGGAGCTCCCACAGAGCTCCTAACAGTGTTGAGAGATGAGCCTGATGCCTCTGAAGCAGCTTGGGTACTAGACATCTGCACGTTTCTGGATTCAACCTGGAGCAATTGCTGCTGATGAGGAGAATCTGAAGCGGGACCTCCAGCAGCTGGGTTTGATTGATCCAGCAGATGCCAAGATTCATGAGGTGGACCAGCTTTGTCAGGCTTCACGCTGGTTCTGCAAAGAGGGCAATTGGAGTGAGAGTGGAACCACATGTCGATGCAGTCCAGATGAAAGCTGTGATTGCATCTGGGAAGCAATCTTCCGGTTTCTTTCTCCTCGAATTCCTCCAGACAAACTGCACACTCCAGCACAGAACTTCCCTTCATCTCCGCTGCTCTGTACACAAAAGTGGGTAGAAGCTCTACCACAGCCTTGTCCAAACCGAAACCGTCACCAAGAAAATGAGGAGCAAGGTGGTTGTTGTTGTTGTGATGATCTCCCATGAGGAAATTCAGCTGTCCAGCTCTTCTCCTCCTACTCCAAGAGACCGAGTGTGCAGCTGCACCTGCTCCGGCACTACTACCCCCAGGCCCAGCTTGCAAATTCGATGCAGCTGCTATGGAGCCCGCGGCGTGGTTTCTCCAGAACCATTTGGCGTAGACGTGGATGGACAAGACGAATATCACCACTCCGAAAAGCACTGCCACTGCCACTACCATGATCTTGCTGTTCACCATGTACGCACTTGGTGGTGAATTCGGATTGAAAGGAGTGGTTCCTGCTGCCGGAGGGAGAGGAGCTGAACTAGACATGGCTGGCTACTGCAAACAAAAGCAATCACCTGCTGGAGCGAGGTGCTGCTCTCGCGGAAACCCAAATCCTGGAGCTTGCAGACGAAACCAAGTCCAGGCGAAAATCCAGACTAGAAGCACCAACTCCAGCTAGAATTCACTAGCTAGGCAACAGATTTGTTGGCGCTCTGCAGCTGCACTAGGATCCAGTCTAGATCATCGACTAGTAGTTCTCTGGTAGTGGAATGCATGTAGTTTCTGACTCAGCTAGATCATGCCAATGATGATGATGATGCTGCTGATTCTTCTTCTTCTTCTTCTTCTTCGCTCGCTGACGACAAGCAGAGTAGGATTCAGAAACAGAAATTTGATCAGATCCATAAGTCCTAAGTACTAGAATCACAACAGCGAGGTGCCATCATCCATCCACAAGCAACAAAATATTTGAAGAAGCCTTCAAAGCTTGGAATCAACAGCTCCCTAATCAAAAATCTTGCCCCGCCTCGATCACCGCGTGCGGCTCTTCTTCTCGATTGCACGAGATGAATCTTCTGAGGCCACAGAAGTCAGAATTAGAAATCCACAATCGCTGAAGCTCAAAGAACTGCTGATAAAATCCGGATTGTGTCCACAGGTTGCAATGACCTCTAGTCCCGCTTGAGATTGATTCCGCGCTTGTTTCCGACCAAGTTGCTTGCTTGTTTGTTTGCAACCAAGTTGCTAGCTTGTTTGCGACCAAGTGAACCCTGCTTGGTTTGCGACCTCTCTCGAAATTCCTCTCTAATTGTTTCCGACTAAGTCGCTCGCTTGTTTGCGACCAATTTGCTAGCTTGTTTGCAACCAA
>Ga0116229_10011942_pt1 | contig 12655 bp, 14 predicted proteins | sample S1TSphgellanicum_3_FD_87313 | JGI IMG/M metagenome (GOLD analysis project Ga0116229, IMG submission 87313) | Host-associated microbial communities from peat moss isolated from Minnesota, USA - S1T2_Fc - Sphagnum magellanicum MG | ecosystem: Host-associated > Plants > Peat moss > Unclassified...
CTTCTAGTAATTTATTCAATCAACTTTGCATAATAACAAACCTCAAATTACAACCTACATTAACAATCTTTTCATAGTAATTTATTCAATCAACTTTGCATAATAACAAACCTCAAATTACACCCTACATTAACAATCTTTTCATCGTAATTTATTCAATCAACTTTGCATAATAACAAACCTCAAATTTCAACCTACATTAAAAATCTTTTCATAGTAATTTATTCAATCAACTTGCATAATAACAAACCTCACATTACAACCTACATTAACAATCTTTTCATAGTAATTTATTCAATTGACTTTGCATAATAACAAACCTCAAATTTCAACCTACATTAACAATCTTTTCATAGTAATTTATTCAAGATGGATGACCATATTACATCTTCCCATCACGTTATTTCATTTCCGAAGCCAAGTTTGACCTAATCTCTTTCCCAGGATGTAATTATTTTCTCAAAGTTTAAGATCTTGTGATGACCATATTACGTCTTCCCATCACATTATTTGTCGGTTACATCTTCTAGATGGTACCCAAAGGAAAATTTACCAAAAAAAACTTATAAGTTAAAATACCCATCATGGACACTACAATTCCCTTTAAATATTCCCTTGTGTACATTTTAAAACACAAATACATTTGAAAATTTCCCAACTTTGAAACACACAAAAAAATAAAAAATCCTACTCACAAATTGATGACATCTGCATTTGAGTCACAAGCACGAGTTCTTTTATTATTTATTGAGCACGAGTTCTTTTTTTAAAATTGAACCCACCTTGAAGAATTGGTTTTCGTCCAATTGTTTTGGCCCATTCGACCAAAAGGAACAAATGACATATGAAGCCCATCATAAAGACAAATGAAAAGCAAGTGTATAGCCACTTTCCAATGAAATTAAACTAAAGGGAAAAGGGAAAAAGGCAATAAACACAACTTTGTGTCATGCTCATATCATGTTCCATTTGTAATAAAATTTCTAATTTCCCCAATTTTAAATAATATATTAAATATATTAAATATTTCATTTCAATAGAAATTCAATAGTTGAATTTGAAATTTTCATAAAATATTGAATATGACCAACTTCATTAACATAAAATATTGAAGTCGGTCATATTGAATATGGCACAACCTTCACCTATCAATTAGGGTGACCCATTGGCAAAGACGTGTGCACGGGGCAAGGTTTCACCCATTCCATTCCACTCCACATGCTGTTGATAGGTTTTGGCAAATTGATTTTTCTAATGGGACAAATTTCAAAATGATGATGTGCATCAATTGTATATGCAACATTATAAAAGAAATAGAAATTAGTCAAATAAACTGATTATAAAAATAATAATATGTTATCAATTAACTTATACATACAAAAAAAAAGCATTTTCTCATGGTTTAGTTTCAAATAAAAAATGAAAGGAAAATCAGGCTCTGAATATATGATAATATATTTAATAATAATAATATATCTTCAGAGCCTGATTTTCCTTTCATTTTATTTATTATATATTATTCTCATATTATTATATATATTCTCATGCTAACCTCACAATTCTATTGATCAAAGCATTTGAAACTTCTATAGAAAATTGATGATGGAGCACCCCCAAAAAAAATTAAAAATCTGTTTTGTTTTTTTTTTTCTTTTTTGAAAAAGCCAACAACAAACGACAAAAGCCAACAAGAGTACATAGCTACTAGCACAAAAGAAGCCAGTTATGAAGCCCCATAAGAAATCCTTCCTTCTGGGATCATGGCTAAGCTAGGCTAGAGAGGAAGGAGGAGTGCTAGAAGAAGGTGTAGTAGTGCATCCATCCATCACTTTTGCTCATTTTGGGGGCGCTTTTTTATTAGTGGAGGTAGGCCTGAGGGCTCAAAATGCAATCTAAAATTTCAGAGCGCCACGTGGTCACAAGCACCCACTTTTTTTTTGTCCATGCAACAAGAAACAAAAGGCCCTATTTGAGTGGCTTTCCCTTTAGGCCAGTTGTGATGTGTAAGTCTTATCTAATGTTTTTTTTTTGTTTTGTAAATTTTTTGTGATGTAGCCAAAGTGATGATCATCCCATCTTTCTCTAGTTGGATTTTTTTTTATCCAAAAAAATATTACTATGAGCTAAATATGAAACTAAAAAAAAAATAAAACATTGTTCTATATTTTTGGCTATGTACTTGAATCATCATGTACATTATTAAATCAGACAATCTTCTTTAAAAATCTGGTCAAATTCTGGTTAATGAAAATCTTGAAAAACACTTTAATTTCAGCACTTTTAATTTTTAAAAATTTCTCCTTTTGGCTATATATATAAATATAGCCAGCCCAAAAAAAGGCTGGTGTAATCACAATTGCCTGATGGAAAGAGACACTAATTCTCGTCCCACAGTTGGTACTTTCTCAGAAGTGCATTGACTAATTCCATTGTCATCATCATCTTCCCCCAAAAACTAGGCTACCAAATTCCGTCGGAGAATTGTCATCTGCTCCAAACCACAGGGACCAATTCCGCCGCAGAACTGTCATCTTCTTTAAACCGCCCCTGACGATTGTCCGTTTCAGAATTGTCATCTTCTCCAAACCGCGAAGTCGGTATGTATTGCACAACAGGGTGCTGCACTCAGTGAGATGCGGATGGCGCACAGAAATAGCGTTAAATTTTTTTTTCCCGGACAAATTTTGTGCCGCTCTTCCTTGTTGAACTTCCGCACTTTGAATTCTCAAACGAGTTTCTGTACGCGATGTCAAAAGATTTGAAGTTCTTCACAAAAGAAAGAAAAAAAAGTTCCCTGGATTTTGGTCACGTCTTGTAGCCTTCGAGATCGACGCTAATAAGAACAACTTCAGTCACGTTGACTTCCGTAGTTGTTACAATACGACAGATACGCAGTAGTTTGTTTGTTAAAGGGAAAGATTGCCTACGTGATGTCAGAAGCTTGAATTTTCTCGGAAAAACATTCGGAGAGTTTCGGTGAATTGTAGCCCTTCAAAGCTCATGATGGACGCTAGAAACCCTCAGTCGTACTGATTTTCCTTGTTGCACGACAGATGCGGAGTTCATGATTGTAAACAGAAAAGATTTTCTATGCAATGATGATAATGATGTTGTTGTTGTAGACATTCTCTTCCAATAGAGAATTCCTCATTCTTTGTTGTTTGGTGTATTCCACACTCCGCACAAGCTTTCCTTACAACAACGGTTTGTTTGTTGCCTCGGAGAAGTGTCTTCTTTTTCTTTTCTAAGATCACGATCGGTGGCGTTACAACAATTCTCCTGACGACACCAGCCAGCAGGAAGTGGGAGAATTCGGTTTGGGGGTTGAAAGAGGAGAAGGGGGAACGTGTAGCGAGTCTTGGAATATGACCAGTAAATGGAGTTTGCGGCCCAACATAGCGCAAGGGAGGAAGCTGATGAACCGATTCAACTTGCTGTCGAGTAAGAACAAAGCCATCGAGAACTACAAGAAGGAGGTACTGGAATTCCTGCAGCAGCAACTGGAAGGTTCACTTAGGGCCTTCACATTCGAGGAGCTGAGTGCAGCAACTCAAGATTTCGACCAGTTATTATTTCTTGGAGAAGGTGGATTCGGGAAAGTGTACAAGGGCTTTCTCAGCGATCCCTCCCCAGCAGCCTCAACAACCCTAGAGAATGGTCCTTCTCGTCGATACCAGGAGGTTGCTGTCAAACGTCTGCGCACTGGTGCCTTGCAGGTTTTTGCTTTCTTCCCAAGTCTGCCATTTCTTTCCCTTTTTCCTTGACACTAGGTGTTTCAAAGCAAAATGAGCATTAATTGACCATGGTACCCATCTTCACAATTGTAAACCCTGAACCCTCTCATCTCCAAGTGACTCCAGTTTTGCCGTCTGCTCCAGCTGGACAAAAATCATTCTGGGGGTTTCTGTCATCTGCTCCAGCTGGACAAAATTCATTCAGGGGTTTCTGCCATCTGCTCTGGCTGGACAAAAATCATTCCAGGGGTTTCTGCTATCTGCTCTGGCTGGGACAAAGGTTTTTCAGGGGTTTTGTGAACATACTTGACTTATTGCCACCATTGCTTGTCTACTTGCATGGAGTGGAGTCTGAATACTTTGAATGTGGTGGGGGGGCAATGGACATGGGTCCAGGGGCATCGTGAGTGGCTGAACGAGGTGTATTTTCTGGGAAGATTTCGGCATCCAAACCTGGTGCGATTGATAGGGTTTTGTGCCCAACTCACAAGTGTTCAGGAGGAGCGACTGCTGGTGTATGAGTTCGTATTGCATGGAAGTCTTGAGAATCTACTGTTTCAATCAACCAGTTTCTTTATGCCCATGCCTTGGAATAGACGAGTGGATGTGGCTGTGGATGCTGCTTGTGGCCTCACTTTCCTTCATGATCATCAGGTGGGTGGGTGGTGGGAGATGGTGGTAGTAATTCTGCAATTATTGTTGTCAGTGCTTACTTATTATTGGCTTATGGAGGAACTGCTACCTCCTCCTCTGATAGTCTTGTCTTTACTGTTTGTGGCTATTGAAATCATCTGCCACTTTTATGGCAGGAAAGACTTGCTTTTCCCTACAGCATTTGGGAAAGGGTTTTTTTTATGGCATGTGAATTTGATGGTTTTTGATAAGGGATTCTGAAGCAAGAGGCTTGGATCAATTGTGCAGGTTATTAATAGGGATATTAAGCCAAGCAATATATTGGTGGACCATAATTTTGTAGCCAAGCTCTCAGACTTTGGGCTTGCCCGTATGGGCCCTCAAGGTGATAACACACATGTCACCACTAGGGTATGTCTCACTGGCACCTTCAAATTCTAGAAATTTTCGGATTGGCTGGCATTTGTTTCATGTCTTGGTGAAGTGCAGCAAGCCTATTTATGTGCAGACATGGAGATGTCTTATCAGCACCTTCAAATTCTAGATACCTCTCTAGAGCAATCTTCAGATTCTCTTGCACCCATTTCATATCTTAGTGGAGTGCAGCAAGCAAATCCTCTGCATAACTATCCATTCTGGATATATTTCTGATCTTGAAGTTTCAACATATTTCAGGTGCTGGGTACATGGGAGTATGCAGCTCCTGAGTACATTCGAACAGGACATTTGACTCTTCAAAGTGATATTTGGTCCTTTGGGATTGTGCTGTTGGAACTGCTTTCAGGCAGACGTGCCATGGACAGACATCGACCCACTCAGGAGCAGAATCTTCTTGTGTGGGCCAAACCTTTCCTGGAACAAAAATTGTTGAGTCAACTCATTGATCCACAGCTGGAAAACCGGTAAACTTCTCTTAACACATGTGGATTTTGTTTCTGATCTCCAAACTTTGTGGGATTTCCATTGATATTACCCTTTATGTTGCATTGCATGGTTGACATAAAGGCACTTGAAGCAAGAGTTGTTTTGAACTGATATGAAAAGCATCAGGCTGATTTGTCCAAGTAGTTCAGACTTGCAAGTGCCTGGGTGTCACTTGAGAAAATATGGATGGGGTAAATGGGCAGACTGGAGGAAAAAATCGCAGCAGTACTTTTGTACTGACTGCATTCACTTCCTTTGGCTGATTTAAAATTCACTGTGAAAAAGAGGGTGACTTTACAGATATCTTTAATGTCTCCAGTTGAGATGAATTCTGCCTAGGGATGCTTGCCAGCCTGGCTCCATCAGGAAGTTGAGAAAAAATCCGCTGTTGTGGATACCCTGGTGAGGGAGGCAAACCTTGCTTTGGGCAGTGCAACTGTGGCAGTTAGAAAGTTTCCTTTGCAAAGGCATCCCCTTTCTTTTGCACTGACATGAGCAAATATCATGCTAATGTTGAGAAATTTGATTCTTCTCTGTTGGTCAGCCCAGTGGGAACTGGATCTCAACATTGTCATAATGAAGAGAGGTCTGCATAGAGAGATATTATTTGTGAGTGCATGTGTGTTCACCCAGTGTACAGCCTCATCCATGCAGGTATTCCATTGAGGAGGCAAATGAGGTGCTCAGTCTGGTGCAACAATGCCTCACTAAGAATCCCAAGAATAGGCCCACAATGAAAGAGATTTTCCAGAGATTGTCATTGCTGAAGGATTCAAAATTGAAAGCTACTGACGGAACTCTGAGCACCACTAGTGTGGTCGAAACAACTGAAACATCTTCATCAATGTCATCTTTGCTAAGGGAATCAGCATCGCAAGGTGGTGATACAGCCACCACAAGGAGCACAGGAGAAACAAGTGGGTCTTCATCAATATCTTCCATAGCCATGACTTCTCTGCAGAGAGGCAACCCATAGCAACTTGACTGAAAAGGGTTGTCATGCCAACAAGGGGTGTCCTTTGCATGTCATTTCAGTGATTAGGTTCAGGTCTAAATAGTGCTTGAGCTACAACATCATGGGTTAGTTGAACTTTGTCAATATTCTCAAAGCACTTCTTTCCCAGCTCCACATGTATGATGAAAAGCCCTAAAACTTGCTCTCCCAATTTCACTTATAAGTTCACAGACTGTTTTTGTGTTGAGCTCAACACTGCATCAGATGCCACATCACAGAGCCTTGTAATCTGCCTATTACCAGGGGCAAAAGACATTTTTGCAGCTGCTTTCAACATTGATAATTATCTTGACAATACATGGATCCAAAAACATATTCAATGTCAAAGGATTGCTCAAGCTATATCAATGTTGAAAGCAGAAAGGTGTCCAGAAATCGAGCATGATCAGAAACTAAAGGGGAAGGACTTGCATTATTAGGTATTAGATGGAATTGGAACTGATACCATCTCAACTAGAAGACTGGGGGAATGTTCTTACATTATGGTTTGCAACGTGAAACTTTCAATTTCCCATGTTTTATGTATAGGAAGAGAGGCATTTGCATGAGGAACCTCAGGGATCGATTGCGTATATTTGGAGGGTGGGATCTGAGTACGGTACACAATTCTTAAAAGAAATCAATTTTGTTTGTTTTGTTGGGTTTGGTTTGTTCCTCACCACAGTTCTCTTGCTACACACATGCAACTTGGTTTGCTTGTTTTCCACATAAGTTGTATGCCTGTTTTCAGAGTTCTAGATGGATCTTTTGAAAGAGTTCTTTGAGAACTGGCAAAGGAATGGATGTTTTTATAGAAGGTTTTTTTGACTGGTTCTACGACTTATTGAAAGCTGCAGTTCTACATCAAAATTGGTTCTTTGATTTTTGAGAACCCTTGATCAAGGGTGTGTATACTCAAACCTTAACCACCAGTTCTTTCTTTGAAAAATAGAGAACCACCCAACACCGGTAAATACCAAATACATGATTAGATCTCATTTGAGTTTTGAAGTTTGAATGAAACAAGTGGAAGGCAATGGGAAATCTACTTGGACACAATTGACGAATGAGGAAAATTATATGGAGGGTGCAATAAATCAACTAGCTAGCCTCAACTTTAAAGGGGAAAAACACTAACTATGGCATGAGTAAAGCTGAACTTATTCAAACACATTAGTTCTATAACCTCTTGTCAAAGGTCTTTCCATATACCTTGTCTTCCCTACGATGGTAGACTTTAAGATCAAAGTAATTCTTGAGTTTTGATTTTACATTCTTGTCATGCAATATTAAATGGATGGCCAACATTATTGAAACAAATAAAGTTACACATATCGAACCATGCACACCAAACATGAGTGTGGAGAGATGTTTCTTGGAAATAAAACCCCCAAACATGAAAGAATTAAAAGCTTGTTCACACTTTGTTGAGATTCAACAATGAATAATAATTACAAAATATAGTAAAATTTTGTCATAATAACTTGACATTCTAGATCTGTGGGGTGGCACCCTTTGCAATTGGCTTTACCGGCATCTCATATTCACATCTTCAAATTTTGACATAAAAAAGGTTGAAAAGAATGATTTATTAAAAAAAGAAGTTTAAATTTTCCAAATACAACTAATATCAATAGTTGAGTTGAATATCGTCTTAAATGTTGAAAATGAGAAATCTTAAAACCCTTTCCCAATTGAAATATTTTGAGATGGTCTTGTCTTGGAGGTTGAATTGGATCCCTCCTTACCAATGAATACACTATTAATTGTTGTAGTTGTTCTATAGTAGAAAAATAATTTAAGGTTCCATCCAAATCTAGATAGGGTTTTGACATGACCTCAAAAGTTTGCCCCAACATAACCTAATTGTTAGGTTTTGATGGTAGGTGCATACTCAATGTGTACATTTGTATTTTTTTTAAGTCAATCGGCATCTTGCCCCAAGTTGAAAATATGTGCACATGAATAAAAACAATGAAATCATTAGTAAAAATATTTTTCATCTAGTGAAAAATATTGTCAGTAGTAGTGATAATTTCATTTTAATTTTTCCTTTGTAATGTATCAAAATCACAATGTATCAATGCATCATGCCATCATGCATTATGTAATATTATCATCATGAATTTGATGATAAACATGTATTTTGTAAGCATGGGTAAGAAAATTTTCAAAATTACATGGACAAGAAGCTATCACATTTTGGGTTTATGGTTATTGTTGGGTAGGTGCTAATATGTCAAAAAAAATCAATACATTATTCATGGGTGAATGGTATATTGATATTTTTAAAAATCAACACCTAACATATGTTACTTGCCATTTTTCAAATGTAAGGCTCTAATTGTTATTTGTTGTGTGTTTATTGATGCACTAAAGATTTTTTCAACTAAAAGCTACCATGCTTGTTTAAACATCGCAAGGGTGACAATTTTTTTCAAAATTCATGGACAAAAGGCTATCACATTTCTATATTTATGGTTATTGTAAAATAATTGTTAATGAATCAGAAAATATTAATTCACTACTCACATGTTGTTTGACCAATACACCCCCATGTATGACTATGTTTTCACACATGACAAATCAATGGTTGCATATAAAAAATTGACACATAATTTACATTTCTTGTCATTGTTCAATTATAACCACTTGTTATTTGTCACATGTTTTTTTTTATACACTAAGGATTTGTTGATATAGTAAAAAAAAATTCAATTGAAAGTTGTTGTGCATATGTAAACATAGCAAAGGTGGGAATGTTTTCTCAAAATACACAAATAAAAGGCTATCACATTTCTATGTCTATGGTTACAATAAAACAATCATTAATGTATCAAAAAATAACAATACATTATTCACACACTTGTGAACAATACATTCCATATATCTCTACTTGGTTTCCACATATAACAAATGGATGGTTGCATATGAAAAATTGAATTCTAGTCTATGTTTCCCACCACCTTTCAACTATAACCAATGTTTGTTAAATTTGCCATGTTTTTTTAAATATATGTTCATACATTATGGATTTTTTAATACATTGACTTTTTTTTTCAATTGGCAGTTGTTATGCATGCTTAAACATAGCAAAAGATTTTTATTTTTTTCACAGTACATGGACAAGAGGTATGTTTCTAGGTCTATGATTATTTTAAGGTAGTCATTGGGTCCAAGCATGGTAAATTAGACTAAAAAAGTATCATGGGTATATGCAAAATTGCATTATTGAGAAACATATGTGAATAGGGAGAAAAATAAATTTTTATTTGACTTTTTTCTGCAATGTCCATGTAAAAAAAAATCATTTGGAGTTTAAGTGTTGTAAAGGAAGGAATATCAAATTTAATATGGATTTGATGGCATATGTTTTGACACCTATTTTGCGCACATTTTGAAAAGTAGACAACAAGTAGCTGAAAGTGTTATGGAAATTTTTTAAAATTGTATGGGTGCCTACATATGCACATGGTACATGTTTTGAACATGTTTGAAATGCAAATATAACATTGGTTAGAAGGGGAAGTAGGAATGAACATGGAAAAAATGCTATTCATTTGGGATTACTTTTCACCTACTTTTACAATTCCAAATGAAATGAAAAAATATGTTTTGGAACATAGACAAGCTGGGGAAGGCATGGCTATTCACATGTTTCCATAGGTCTAGAAGTAGAAAAGTAGGCTTTACCTACTTGACTATACTTTTGTCAAAACCTTGTCCAAGTTCATTAAATTCATTCCACCCGCTCATCCCCCCAAACTATTTCAAAAGCTCCTATGTTCCCTTTTCGATGTCACATTCAACAAATGAAAAAGGTGTAAGGATGAAAAAGAGAATTTCATTAGGGTTTTTTTCCCCCAACAATTGTCATATGGTGATTTTGTTTCATGCATAATTCAACAATGTCCACAACTTTTGTTTCTTGAGCTTTAGGTGCTATGACTATCCAAAATGGAGGTTTGCATCAATGGAAGGTATGTTTTTATGGTGATAAGAAAGCATGGCACATTTTGAGTTGATATTCACATTTTTATCACAACATGGTTGCATAGAATTGAGCAATGTTGTGCCATCTAGTTGTGGGCTTTAGGGTTATATGTTACATCACAAGTATCACAAATGTGCATATTGTAACAAACAACTAAAGTTGTCTTGCACTTTCTTTTCTATCTAATCCTAGTTTGATACTGTAGGTTTTTGTGTAACAATGAACATATGTTCAAGCTAGAAGCATTGGTAGTAGATTTTGCTATATTTTTTACAAATGACAAGCTATTGGTAATTAACTTTGCGTATTTTTTTAGTTTAAGGTTGCCATTGAGAAGCCATGTTTAATGTTTGGTGGGATTCTTGAGGTGAATATGAAAGCAATAACTTATGTGAATTAAAGATGTGAGCTTCAATCTTATATGTTAAGTTTGTTGGCACACTTGTGTTCTTCTTAGTGGGTGTGTTTGCATGATTAGATGATCCAAGTAATGGCCAGATGGCCAGTGTGGGTGTTTGGCACATCAAGTTGCTTAAGGCTATAATATTGTCTTACATTTACAACGTGAAATTGTATTGGAACCAACCTTGTTGTTTCCCCATAGTGAAAAGCTTAAATGATCAATTTAGTTGGCATTGTACAACCAAATGTGTGAATTAAAAGTGTCACAGGCAAAGGGACATGGAATCCAGTTGTTAATAATAAGCTCCAACTTTAAATTTGTGGAGGTCATGTGGTTTGCAAACTCAATGTACCTTAATATGACATGTTCTAAATATTATTTGTGATGAAGATGATAGTTTAATGTACTTTGTGAGCAAAGATTTTGGTTGTGGACTCAAGAGACCATTTTGATTTCATTAATCTTTGTCACATTACTTTTAGAATTTAGAGGTTTCTCTCCAATAATATGTTGAATCCATGAATTATTGGTGTTTGTGTAGGTATTTTTTTCTCAAGTTAATTAAGTTTCTAGGTTTGGCATGTTATATTGGAATGGATTGCACTATTTTCTTCTTTGAATCAAACACAACTTGTCTTCTCAAGGTGAAAAATCATTTTGAAATTCCATTATGATCCAAGTAATATTACATTTGTTTTGAATTCTAACCACCAAAAACAAGTTGTGTTTGATTTAGGTTATGAAGATTATTTTAGATTTTTCATCAAACTTCATTGATTCAAACATAAATTGACTTCCTTTGAAGGTCAAATAGTCATATTTTAAAAAGATGAAGTAAAGGTACAAATCCTCTAAGATCTATGTTCTTTGTGTTTCTTAGGGTTTACACAAAGTTACTCTTCTAAAAAACTCAAAAAGTCATCTTTGAAGCTTATCTCATGTAATCTCTTGAAATTGATGATTATTCTGAGTTGTTGTTATTAAGTGGTGAGCTTTAAATGCATAATGTTGGACATTGGTTCATCCATAAAACTTAATAAGCAATTTGGGTACAAAATCCATATTAGTATTTTTGTATGGTTGGGTAACTTGTGTTATGGATGGGTTATGGATCATTCTTTTCTTCCCCAAATGTCTATTTGCAAAACTTATAGGTTTAGGGTCATGTGTTTTCTTGTATACTCAAGTTCATTGTTATGTAGCTTGTATGCACATGGCTAGTGATTTCTTCTGGTTAATCTAAATGTGTTAATGTTTATGTATATATACAATAATGACTCTTTGATCTATTAAATTTGTGTTGGTTACTATGATGGGATTGTAACCAAAAAGGAGGATCCAGAAAACCCACAACAATGACGCGAGTTCCCACAGACCCTAGCTCTTGTGATCTAACAATCCACCGCAATTGCACAAACACGTAGCCTATCCTGACTCGGACTACCTTCCTGCCATCGCTCACTGACCCACTTGCAACTTCAAGACTGACAGACCCAGCAATGCATCACTCAACACGACGCACGGCTATGGTCACACACTGTATGCAGATGTTTCTGAGGAAAATGCTTAGATTATCATTCATGGATAGTATGTACAGTCCGAGAGCGCAAACACGGCCCTCGAGCATAAGTTCTTACAAAAACAGGAAGCATTGCTTGTCCCTCTAATTCTTCTTCTCTCCCTCTCTCTATGTCCTCCTGCAGCAACGAGCTAGACCATCCATCAGACGCAGCGGAAGATCACTCTTGTGGCCAAGACTCTTGCTCCTAAGCTACCACACTCTCTTCCTCCTTCTATTCTCCATCAGACACCCAATCTCCCTTCTTCAGTTCCCCGTTGGCTTCCTCCAAAAGCTTCCTCCAGTCATCCAACGCCGTTCCATTTTTCCCGCTCCATCCTCAGCTACGCCGCCTTCATGAGTCGAGCTCCATCAATGCCAGCCGCCATGCCCAATCTTGCACACACCACACAGC
>Ga0116229_10011943_pt1 | contig 12655 bp, 10 predicted proteins | sample S1TSphgellanicum_3_FD_87313 | JGI IMG/M metagenome (GOLD analysis project Ga0116229, IMG submission 87313) | Host-associated microbial communities from peat moss isolated from Minnesota, USA - S1T2_Fc - Sphagnum magellanicum MG | ecosystem: Host-associated > Plants > Peat moss > Unclassified...
ACTTGGGAGTCCCGGGAAAAAGAGCCATTTGGATGTAGCCTCGGCGGAGAGCTACAGAGTATACTATATGGGGGAAGGTGGTGGCTTCCCCCGAGTCTGGGCCGTGGTGAGTCTTGTGTGTAAAAGTGCCCGTGGCTTGTCCCAACACTCAAGGGTGTTCCCAAATGCTAACTGACCCTTTCGTGGTTGGTTTTGGATGCAGATTCAAGCTTGAAAATCTAGTCCCTCTTCCTAGTCTAATCCCGGGACTTCTAACACACCCCTCTACCCCCTTTTAGTGCTGGAGTCAGAAACGCCCCTTAAGTCCCAACTTTCCGCAACTTCACATAGTTGGACCCTCAAGTGGGTTCAACAAGGGACTTGGGAGTGCGTCACGTGGTATCAGAGCTCCAGTGAGCTTGATCCACCCTTGAGACATTGGGATGGCACCCAAAAAGAACCATAAGTAAGCATAAGACTCCTTGTTGGAGGAGCCCGTCGAGGACGAAGTAGCCTCGCCGGAATCAATTGGGGAGGAGGAACCAAGGACCCGGGAGGACCAAGATGAACCCAAAAGTGAGGAAGAACAAAGGAGCTCGGTCCTATTCACCCCGGAACAATTGGAAGTCCTCCTCAAGATGAATAGGCCCGACTTTGGTGAGTTGGTGGCGGCCCTCAAAACGGGGACCTCCAAGGGTGAAAGGTTTCAACCGGCCAAGCCCAGGAACTTGGATGGTGTCCGCAACCAAAAGGTTGTGGATGCTTGGCTTGTGGAGATGGATGACTACTTACATGCCGCCAAAGTTGGACGGCATTCCGCCGTGGAACTTGCTCAATCCTACTTGAAAGGCTATATGACGCACTCCCAATTCCTTGAAGGACTCAAATGTGAGCCTAAGTAAAAAACAACGGAAGAAGGAGTAGTCGGAGCACCCTAACTCATAACACTTTGAGGGGTAGAGGGGCGTGTTGAAGCTTCGGGATGGGACTAGGAAGAGTTGACAAGCTTCACTCACTCACACGGGCCTGCACACAACCCACACAAAGTGGTTAGTGCATAGTTGGAGCACCCTTGGTGCTAGGACGAGCCATGGGCAACATGGACACACAAGACTCACCACGGCTCGGACTTGGGGGAAGCCACCACCTTCCCCTTTATAGTATACTCTGCAACTCTCCACGGAGGCTATATCCAAATGACTTTTTTTCCCGGGATTCCCGAGTGGGAGTCCCGAAATCGCGCCAAATGGGACTCTCGCGACTTTGGAGCCCCATAACTTTGCGATCAAACCTCGGATTGCAATGTGGTCTAAAGCAAAGTTGTAGCTCTCATCGAGAGCTTTTCAACGATATGTGGCACGACCCCTACAGCTAAGTAAATCGGGTCGATTCCTGACTTTTTGTGGTCGGGAGTCAAATTGGCAATTTGACTCCCGGCTTTTCTTTTGGCCATAACTTATGTTTGAGATGTCGAAATGAGCAATGCGAGCCCATTTTAGACATCTACGCTTCAAGAGCTTTTCAATGATATAAGGAATGCCACAAGCTATTGAGTTTTGACCCCTGCAATTGCTCTCTAAAGTTTTGGGAGTCCACCGGGACTCCATCTCCCAAAGTGGGAGTTGCCTTGGGAGTGTGAGTGTTCACTCTCTCACACTTTCTTACACTTTTTTACACTCCTGGGAGTATGTGATGTAACTCCCCGGCTTCCTCTTGGCCCGCACCCTTGCAAGGCCTTTGCCTTGATTCCCGGGCTTCTTTCCTTTTGGCCCGCAACCTTGCAACCCTTTTGCCTTGGTCGCAAGCCCAAAGCTAGGGTTGCGACAGATAATGTGGTGCCCGATGCGTTAAGTCAAAAACACCAACTTAGAGTGGTGTATGTAGGAGAGATGAAACTTTAAAAGGAAGTTCGACTAACAAGCCACTGAGATGCATTTGCCAAAGAGGTAAGGCAAAACATTCAAAATGGAGCCAAGTCCCACTTCCATTTGCAAAATGGACTATTGTGGTATAAACAAAAATGACTCTATGTGCTGGAAGGGAAGATGAGGGACACCATTTTGAAGGAGTGTCATGATGGACCGCTTGCGGGCCATGGTGGTGCAAAACGCTTCACAACACTCCTAAAAAAGTCCTACTATTGGTCTAACTTGAAGGATAGTGCGGAAGAGTATGTGAAGACTTGTTTGACTTGCCAACAAAACTAAACCTTCAACAAGAAGCAAATGGGTTTGTTGCAACCTTTGCCAAATCCGGAAGGGTCGTGGGAAAGTGTGTCCATGGATTTCATGGTAAGCTTGCCCCCATCAAGGGGGTTTGATGCCATCATGGTGGTGGTGGATTGATTTAGTAAGATGACACATTTCATTCCCACAAAGGATGAGGCCACGACCTAAGAAACTGGTAGGTTGTTCTTCACACATGTCTTCAAGCATCATGGTCTTCCAAAGGACATAGTCTCGGATCGAGACCCAAAGTTCACAAGTAAGTTTTGGCGAGCCTTGTGGAAGAAAATGGGGTCAGAGCTTAAGATGAGCACTTCCTTGCGCCCCCAAACGAATGGGCAAATCGAGAGGGTGAACTTAGTGATCCAACAATTCCTAAATAATTATGTGGCAGCGGATCAACAAGATTGGGTGGACCATTTGGAGTTAACCGAGTTTTGTTACAACAACTCGGAACACTCTGTAACTGGGTCCACCTCCTTTCAAATGGTGATGAGTAAATCAATTGTGCCCATGACTTGGGCAGCACATGGACAACCTTCGAGTGATGCAAATGAGGAAGTGTCAATGGTCACATAACTTGATGAAGAAAGACGGCGCCTTTGGGAGGTGGCAAAGGCCAACTTGAAAAATGAGCACAAAAGGTACAAGGATTTTGCGGACAAGTCCCAACAAGAGGTGAAGTTTTAAGAAGGGGACAAAGTATGGTTGAACATCAAGAATTTCCGGTTGCTAAAAGGTTTGAGTCATAAGTTCTTGGGCCCATATGCGGGCCCATTCAAAGTGTTGGAAAAGAAACTTTCCGACACTTATAAGTTAAAACTACTGGAAAACCTTAAAGTTCATCCCACATTTCATGTTTCCCTTTTGAAGTCGGTCGCCCGCGATGCCTCAAGGCCTAGTTAAGAGCACAATTCAAGGCCCCCACTAGACTTGGTTCATAATGAACCAGAATTTGAGGTGGAAGCTATGCTCAAGTCAAGGCAACTAAGAGGACGAGAGTGGGAGTACCTAGTGAAATGGAAAGGATACCGTCCAAAAGAAGCATCTTGGGTGAATGAATCCAACATGGAACATGCCCAAGAAGCCACAGAAGAATTCCACACTAGACCGACAAAGAAGAAGAAACGTAAAACTTGATAAAGACATCACCTTTGACGCACTCCTAAGTCCCTTGTTGAACCCACTTGAGGGTTCAACTATGTAGAGTTGCGGAAAGTTGGGACTTGGGGGCCACTTCTGACTTCCAGCATTAAAAGGGGGTAGAAGGGCGTGCTAGAAGTCCCGGGATTACACTAGGAAGAGGGACTAGATTATCAAGCTTGAATCTGCATCCAAAAACCAACCACAAAAGGTTAGTTAGCATTCGGGAACACCTTTAGGTGTTGGGACAAGCCACGAGCACTTTGACACACAAGACTCACCATGGCTTGGATTCGGGGGAAGCCACCACCTTCCCCCATATAGTATTCTCTATGTCTCACAGCGGAGGCTACATCCGAATGGCTCTTTTTCTCGGGACTCCCAAGTTGGAGTCCCGAAACTGTCCCAGGTTGGAATCCTGGGACTTTGGACGCTTAGAGCTCCTTGCCCCAAACTCAGATCGGGACGAGGTTTAAACCAAAGGTGTAGCTCTTGTCAAAAGCTTTCCAACGCCATGCCGCACTCCTTGAGGCAACGTCAGGAAGAGGTCGATTCCTGACTTTTAGTGGTCGGGAGTCAAACTGCCAGTTTGACTCCTGGCCCTTCTTTCGCCCATAACTTGGGCTGCAGATGTCCAAATGGCCCATGTGAGGCCATTTTGGGCATATGCACTTCAAGACATTTTCATTGATATAAAGAACACCCAAATGTAAGGAGATTTGACCCCTCAAATCGAGCTCTGAGTTTTCGAGAGTCTCGGAGGACTCCATTTTCCCACTTTCGGGAGTGTGAGTTGCATTCTCACACTTAGCCGCAAAGTGAGGTTGCGACAACCTTTCTTTTAATGGGGCAGGGTGTCACATAAAATGTACCACATCAAGTTGCAAATGAAATAAAGGTTTAAGACTCCTACTTTGGGGTGAAGAGAAATCTTAACCCCAAAAGAGGTGGCAAGCAAGGTGAGCTTGCGGGGACATGCAACAAGCCTTAAGTGCATCCCAAAGGGTTGGTTGGTAGTGGCGGCCAACGTGAGAAGTCATGACCCCGTTCGTGTACTTTAATCGTGTAGTTTGGGACTTGGGTTTTGGCAAAACCTAAACGTCGCTTCTCGTACCTTGATAAACAAACCTTTTAATGAAGGCTTGATTATTATGATCAAGGCGCAAGGTTGGGAAAAGAGTCGTGTCAATAGCTTAGGTCAAAATTAAACTTGACTTGAATCCTCATGAGGGGAAGGTTGAAAGAAAGGCCTCCCAAATGAGGGCTCCATCAATTACGCTAGTTTAGTCTTTTGACGAAATAATAGTTATCTATGAGATGTCCTTGGACTTGCCAAGAAAGTGTTGGAAACTTGGGGACGCCTAAGTTAGCTTAAGGCAAGGTCTTGTCGCAAAAGTCGGCATTTGATGGCTAAGGATCCAAAGAAGGCCATTGTGAAAAGAAATTTCTAAGTGTCAATGAGGACATTGACCTTTTCTTTTAGTGGGGGAGAGTGTCACAACCCCATTTTGAGGGAAGTGTGAGGTCGCCATTGACACTCCCGAAAATGGGACTTTTTGCATTCAGATGGTGAAATCAATCCTTGTCAAATTGTCCAGTGAAAAATGAGTAAATAAGATCATATTGAATCGTTCATTCTTGAGGTGTCTATTGCTCTTGTCGCAACCCTAACCTTGGGCTCGCAATCAAGGCAAGGGCTTATAAGAGGGTGAGATAAGAAGAAGACTTGGGAGGCACATCCTATACTCTCGGGAGTGCAAGAGAATGTGAGACAATGAACCTTCACACTCCCAAGGCAACTCCCACTTGGGGGAGTTGGAGTCCTGAGGGATTCTTGAATTTTCAAAAAATAATTGCAAGGGTCAAAACCCATCAGTTTGAAGAGTTTTTTATATCATTAAAAAGAAATTAAGACATAGATGTCTAAAATGGGCTTGCATCACCCATTTGGACATCTGAAATAGAAGTTATGGCCAAAAGAAAGGTCGGGAGTCAAATTGGCAGTTTGACCCCCGACCATTAAAAGTCGGGAATCAACCCAATTTCCTTGTGTACAGGTGGCGTGCCACATACCGTTGGAAAGCTCTTGATGAGGGCTACAACTTTGCTTTAGATCTCATTACGATCGGAGGTCTGCACATAAAGTTATGGGCTCCAAAGTTGCGAGAGTCTGAACTTTGGCAATTTCGGGACTCCCATTTAGGAGTCCCAAGACAAAAATCCCTTTGGATGTGGGCTTCGTGGAGAAGCACAAAGTATACTATAAGGGAAGGTGGTGGCCTCCCCCAAGTCTGAGCCGTGGTGAGTCTTACGAGTCCAAGTTTGCCCGTGACTCGTTCTAGCACCAAAAATGCTTGAACTATGCATTAACCAACTTGTTGTTTGGTTTTGTGCAGATTTGAGTGAGTGATTAAGTGCTTTTCATTCTTCCTGGTCCCATCCCGGAGCTCCAGCATGCCCCTCTACCCCCCTTAAAGTGCTACAAGCCAAGGAACGTGCCCCAACTCCTTGCTATTTCATTGTTTTTAGTTTGGATTCACATTTGAGTCCTTTAAGGAGCTTGGGGGTGCATCATCTCTTGAGGGTGTTTATGAGATGTCTATTGGGTTTTTAATGGGTGTTAATTCTATTCATGGAAGTTGAAATGATTATGGGCAACTTGTGGGCTTGGATTATGGCTCATTTGGTTTACCATCGTTCACTGAAAAAGCCGATGACTATGTGAGTAATTCTTTCATAATTTTCAATATCATTTTCATTTTCTTATTTTGAATTTGTTTGTGAGAATTATAGTTTATGTTTTAAGTGGGTTGTTTCAATTTTTTTGATTGTTTTAGATTACTTTTATTCTTTGCAGGGGTGTAATGGCGATTTTTTCACCTCCAAAAATTGGTTTGGATAATGTTCCTTTCTACTTGGGTTTTCACTATCAGTCCAAATTACTAAAATCTCCTCTTACTAAGGTGAGTCGTTTGCATGTCATTTTTGACCTCAATGGGGTTTGGTGGTGAAGCAGGCTTCGAGTTCTTGTATGCGAATGTGGACCAATTTTACATTTGCACTTAGGCTTGGATTGGAATTTTTTCTAACAAGTTGTTTATCTCAATTTAATTTTTATATTTGGTTCGTTCTATGATGTTACAATGTCGACAAATATTTGGATGAAATTAAAGAAAAAACACATATTTATTTGAATCCATCAAGGGTTTTTTGAAAAGAGTCGTGCTAGAAAAATGATCATTTTCTCCTTAGTTATTCGACGAAGCCAATTTTCCATAAGAACCTCAATGTTTTATTCTTAAATTTTCCCGACCCCCATGTTGGGAACATTTTGCTTATTAATGATACCCTATATAAATATATATTTAAAGATTTTTGTAATGTTGTATTTTGGAATTGTTTAAAGGTGCGGGTAGTGATGGGGATTACCTTCTCTCCATTGTTCTTCTTTACTTGGTTTCGCTTCACTCATTTGGATTTAATGTTCAAATTTAGGTGAAAACATAACCCTTTTGGGACTATTAGAAGCATAAGTCGGAGCGATCCTTATTACAATATGTTATTTGAAGATTATAGTGATAGTTGTGATGCAATGTATTATATAAAAGAAAAATTGAAAAAAAATGTAATATATTTACTATTATTCTTAGCATAACAATTTAACATTGATTTTTTATTATTTTGTCGATTTAAATAATATATTTAAATTGAATTTGAAGCCATCAAATGTTTTTGTGGCATGTTGCTTTTTAATGAATTTCCCCAATTAATGTAATTAATGTAATGTTTTTGTTCTCTTTCATTATGGAGTTGAAGATTTCGATCCATTGATTACCTTTTCTCATTTTATTTTTAATAATCACATGGTGGCCATAAGGTGTTTGTTTTGTTAGTCTCACTTGAATTCTTTAATTTATTAATATTCAAAAATTTAGATGGACCACGTATGTTTTTGCGCTGACACATCTTGTTGTTGTTTTATTTTAAGGTTTCAAAATGTATTTTAATGATGAGTTCATGTCTATGTTTGCAAACTGATAGACCCAAGAAATTGATAATTCTCAACATTAATGGTCTATTGTGTTATTTCCTGCATTTTGTTGTTTGACATGGGAATGCACAAATGTTTAGAAAAAATATTGATAAGAACAAAGTGGAAGTGAAAATAGGAGTGGAACATTTCCTCTTTTAGGCTTTCAAGTACTTTTACATTGTAATTTTGTCTTGTATGAAGTTAAGAGACATGCTGGAAAATCTTCCCATGTTCATGCTTGAAATTTTTTTGGAGCAGTTTACTTTCATTTGGGTCTCATTATTATTTGAAGGATTTGAAACGAGTATATTATGCTTGTCTTGGACTACCTTATGGGAAGGAGGATCAAACATTGTTGATTAACGGTGAACCTTCCAAAGTGTTTCAGAATTTTAAGTGGACTAGTTTTTTTCTTGAATCACTTGGGGGACAAATGTTGTCAAAGAACAAGGCGCAATGGTTGGACTTCACATCACGTTCGTGGCCACCATTGCTTGAATTGCTTTTAGTCAAAATGGTTTGAGTTCATTATGATCGTATGGCTAAATATTCTAAGCCTTGTTTGAGTTTGTTTTCAAAAAATTATTATTGTTTCCTCCAACATATTGATAATGATAGTGGCAATGTTCATAATAACTAACCCCCTTTAGTATGGAGTCTAAATCATTTCATTTTGGAAATTAGTTTTTTGTTATAACTTTTTAAAGTTGGTATTTGTTTTCATTTGCCCTATTTGCTAGTATTGATTTTTTTTTGCAATTGGTTTGCACTATTGTTGGCAAATTGTGTGATGATGTTTACAACTTTGAAAGGAGAAAACGATGTTGGTCATTCAAGTTTTTATTTCAAGATGTTGCCAATGTGGTGACATTTTTTACCATGGACAAGAATAAGACTTCTAATTCTACAAGGATTTGACATTATATTACAAATTTATTTTTCAAATTTAGATTGTTTAAGTTGTTGAAGCTTTTTACGAATGTTTTCACTATTAATAATGGATTGTTTCTTTTCAAAATTCTTCAAGAAATCAATATTATTTGTTTTCACAACCTGGTGGCCACCATATTGAATTTGTATTTACAAATTTTTTTTAATAAAGTTTGTTTACCGGTTAAAATGTTAGTGTTTATGTAAATTTTTCTTTAACATGAACTTGCCATGGTGTTGCTAAAATTTAATTTGTAAACATATTTGTAAATTTTCATTTTTTTTGAGCTTTTCCTTTCAATCTTGGTGTCCACCAAGTGATTTATAATGAAAGTTTGAATAAATATAACATTGTCAAGTTATTGTTTGGAATTTTAGACTTTTGTAAAGTCTTAAATTAATTAAATATACATTTAATTTCTATTAGTTGATTAAAACAAGGAGTTTTTATCAACTAATTATTGTTTAGGTGATTTGCACGAAGCATTTCAAAGTTCAAACTTTAAAGTATATAGGAAGGATGGCAGAACATGAGAGACATTAGATATCTATGTTCCATACCCATTTTCTAAATCTTTGATGTATAAACTCTAATTTTTTAATACAATTTTGTATTTTCACTACAAGTTGAACTACTTATTGACATTGAGTAGTATTTACTTGTTTAGAATTTAAGAAAAGAGATTTGCATCAACATTTTTATACTTTTCAAACTTGGAAATCATTTTTATTTTTCTTTTACTTGAGGAAATGAATTGATTATTGGCCAATTTTGATTGCTTGAAATGTAACAAAACAAGTGCATCTTATAGGATTGTACATAGAGTTTTAGATTTCAAATGTACTTGTTGTTGTTTTAGAATTTGTAATCGAAGAAGTTGGGAAGTAAGGAACTAATGGGCATATAGAAAATCCTGTTAATAACGTGAACATTAAACTTTTGAATGACATGGGAACAATAGAAGTACGTTCGAACTTGTACCAAAAAATGGTAAGAAAACTTTTTTACTTTACAAAGTCTAGGCCATGTATATATATATATTTAGTAGGTGTTTTAAGTCATTTTATGAGCAAACCATAGGTACCTTATTTGGAGGCAACCAAACAAATGATTTGGTACCTAAAAGGTACAATAGATTATGGCATACTCTTTTGAAAAGGAGGATAGGAAAAGCTTGAAGGTTTCACTGACGTTTATTGGGCTAGTGACCAAGAAAACAGAAGATCAACTTCTAACTATATATTTCGTTTTGGGTTTAGTCTAATCATTTGAAGCATAATGTGAAAACCAATGGTTGCTTTGAGCTTTATAGAAGCGAAGTATAGATTTGTGGCACAAAGAGCAAAGGATTTTGCATGGTTAAAAAATCTTGTGACACAATTGAAGGTTTTGAACATAGTTGAACCCAGAACATTGTGATGTGACAACATGAGTAGTGTCAAAATTGCCAAGAATCTAATACTACACATTTGCACCAAACATGTTGAAGTACATTACCATAATGTATGCGAGCAAGTAGAACTTGGATACATAGATCTTACTCATGTAAGATGAGACAATCAAACTGCAAATATTATCACTAAGCCTCTTGGTAGAGTGAAATTTGAACAACTTAGAAAACAAATAAGCATAGTTTCACTTAGTACCTTTAAAATCTAAAAACTTGAAAATTCATTAATAAGAGATTGACTAGGTGTGAAAGGAGGTGTTGAAATTATTATACTCCTAGTTGAACTTTCTCCTAGAAGTTGGTAAATTTGTTACTATGATTTGATCTTAGCTTAAGTCAATTTTTGTTACCATCTTAGCTGACGAATTCACCACTAGCAATCATCGACTGGATAAACACATAATCAATACCGTCAGTCACCAGTCTAGTAGTAGCAGTCACTGACATGCTGTAGTTGTAATCACCATTAGTTAAGTAATAGTTTCTATTTTTTTTGAGAACCTCGAGCAGCTCCCAAGACAGTGACCTTTGGTGTGTATATATATATTGACCCCTGAGGGTCTGCTAAAATGGACTCATGCAATATCACACACTTCACAATATACCAAAGAACAAGGACATGGACGAAGGTTGCAATTTTGGTACGCTTGAAAATCCGCTGATCAAGAACTGACATTAATTTAATTGGATGATTCGATCAGCTCACGTGATATTATTAGTTCTTGATTAAGTAGAAAACCACCGTCAATTTAGAAAGTACCACTTTGCATCGTCATCATGTGGCAATTCGAGCCCTTCATCTTTCGAGGCTGTTTGAGCTGCAATAGTACTAGCCTACTGTAGTACTCGATCCATCTGCAAAGGCACAGCTGCTGCCTTACCAATGACATGGCATCTCTATGGTGAACTACCAGCGGCTCAGTACTCATACAGTGAGTAGGTGAGCTCATGCTAGCTAGATTGAGGATAAGGTAGGATCACGGATACGTTTTACAAAAATATTATGAATCAGGCTAAGGGCAGAGTCCCAATGTTTCTTTTACTGGCGAAATTTTGCCAAGTTTCGACCTATATAAGATTTTTGATCGAAAAAAAAGACCCAATTTCGCCAGATTTTGAAGAATGTTTTGTTCAAATCGCCAGATTTTTAGGATATTGAGTTCCAGTAGGTAGTCAAGAATATAGAAGGATTTTAATTTTAATTTTCCTACTTTCATATGTATTATGTAGCCAATTTTGACTAAATTATTTTGTGAATGATCGGCACTTTGGCTACATCACAAAATCCTTCAATGAAACCCCGGGGCAGACAGTGGAAAAAGAAATGCAGCAACAAGTTTACTTTTGTACTACCTTGCATTTAGGATCCATGGCTAATTTGACGTTTTCCAAGCTCAAGTGCTGCATGCAGACTGATGATCTATCTGATCACAATTGTAGTCGTCAACTCTCATGCCTCTCGCTTGCTTTTCCACCTTCAACCACATCATGGCAACAAACTTATTTGCAGATCAAACTGACTTAGAGATGGACGGCTCGAGTTGCCACATAATGACACATGCAAACTGATACTTTCTAATTTGACTGTGGTTTTCTGTTTAATCAAGAAACAATAAATTTATTGTACATTTGTAAGCTGACAAAATCATGTAATTAAATTAGTGTCAGTTCTTGATCAGTAGTAGATCTTCAAGGGTCCAAAAACTTCATCCTTGGACTCCATGTCCTTCTTCTTTGGAATATGGAACCACTTCTTTGTACTCAAGTTTGAAAAAGGTTCTGTTTTGAAAGGTCTGAAAAACCCAGCTAGTACCTTTACCATTCTGGCAATAATTAAATTATTTTCAGTAAATGCTGTTTTCTTTTTTCAAAATTAGCTGTACAGTGCCAGAAGTTCCAGAAATTCTATTGTTGTCTATTGTACATGGTTATTTCATTTATTCCAGGTTTATATGGCTACATCTTTGAAAGTGCCATAATTTTTTTAATTCTTATTTTTATTTTTGAAGTGAAAAAATGAAAAAATAAAATTGACAAGAGGATGAAGAATTTGTAAAGGTATTATTGTATTCTCTTGTTTTAAGGCTCCCTTCACACTAGAACTTAAAGCTCACAACCATCAAAATAGAAAATATATCATTGAAAGAAAACTCATTTTAGGGTTAAGTTCACTTTAGACAAAGTTTGAAATGTCAAGGGATCAAGGACATGTAAATGGATGGAAAAATTAACATTAAATGCACTATGCATAATGTTTAATGGTCTAATGGACTTGGTCAAGCCCATGTGAAATAGGTGGGATTGACATCATGTCCATTCATGATCAGCTTAGAAAACCATGATTGGTTAGATTTTGATGGTCCAAACTCAATTTTTCTAAACAATGTTGTTTTCAGGTGACTTGTTAGACTTTGAGCCGAAAAGGTCATGATTGGGCTACAAATGTTTTGTCTAATTTTTTCTCAATTTTTTAAAATTATGTTTTTGGAAGGTCGGTGCAAAGTTTGTTAGCCCATGGTCCAACAAAGTCATGATTGGTCAAATTTTTTTCACCTGTAATTTTTCCCCAATTTTTTTAACAATTAAAAAAAGGTGGGCATGAGGTTCATTAATCCATTGGCCAAAACAACCATGATTGGTAGAATTTTTATTTATTTATTTTCTTCTATGATCCATGGTGATCCTACTTGTTGAAATGAAAAAGATGAACAAAGTGAAGAAAGAAGAAATAGAAAGAAAATGATGAAAAAAAAAGAGAAACCTTAAACCAATAGTAAAAAAAAGTTACATAGAATATGAAGTTAAAAATTTAAAAATTACATAAAATAATTAGTTACATTTTTTGAGTCTGTTATAATATGCTGGTACATCAATAAAATCTATTTTCACTTTAT
>Ga0116229_10011948_pt1 | contig 12651 bp, 12 predicted proteins | sample S1TSphgellanicum_3_FD_87313 | JGI IMG/M metagenome (GOLD analysis project Ga0116229, IMG submission 87313) | Host-associated microbial communities from peat moss isolated from Minnesota, USA - S1T2_Fc - Sphagnum magellanicum MG | ecosystem: Host-associated > Plants > Peat moss > Unclassified...
AGGACACATAGGACGCGCCTGCGCCGCCATACTCGGCCGGAACCGTAATTCCAAGCAAGCCGAGCGCGCCGAATTCGCCAAACACGCCGGCGTCGGTGGTCTCGTTGAGATAGGCGCCGGCGACCCGCGGCAGCAACTGTTCCTGCGCGAAGGCGCGCGCGCTGTCACGGATCAGACGCTCCTCATCGCTCAACTGCGTCTCCAACAAAAACGGATCGCTCCAATCGAATCGAGTCTGGGAATCTTTCGGCTCGCGCGACATGAATGAGTCTCCTCGGGGGCAACGCGGCGATGCCGCATGCTCTATGGGTTGAATCGAATGACGAAACAGCGATGAATCCGGGGGTTGCGCTCGAAGTCCTTCGGGATGGTCTGCGCGGAGATGTCCTCGATGGCCAGGTCGGCGAGCGCGCCTAAGTCGAGCTTGAAGCGCGTGTAGTTGGTCGAGAACACCAGCCGGCCCGACGGCCGCAAGAGCTTGAGCGAGCGACGGATCATGCCCACGTGGTCGCGCTGCACGTCGAGCACCCCTTCCATCCGTTTGGAATTCGAGAACGTCGGCGGATCCACGAAAATCAAGTCGAAGCGCGGACCCCAGACCGCTTGGCTCTCCAGCCAGTTGAGGCAATCGTCGCGGAACAATTCATGTTCGGATCCGCCAAAGCCGTTCAGGAGCAGGTTCTCGTGTGCCCAATCCAGATACGTGTTCGACAGATCGACGCTCGCGCTCGAGCGGGCTCCCCCGGCCGCGGCATACACCGTCGCGCTGCCCGTGTAGCAGAAGAGATTCAAGAAGTCGGTGCCCCGCGCCCAGTCGCGCAGCAGGCGCCGCGTGATCCGGTGATCCAAAAACAAGCCCGTGTCCAGGTAATCGCGGAAATTCACCCAGAACTTGAGCCCGCCCTCGCGCACCACGTGACGCTCGGCCAGGCTCTCGCGCTTCTGATATTGCTCGGCGCCCTGTTGCGGTTTCCTCACCCGCGAATGCACATGCTGCACCGGCAACGACAGCACGTCCGGCAGCACCGACAATACCTCACGGCGGCGTTCGCGCGCGCTTTCCTGATTCACCGTCTTGGGTGGCGCATATTCTTGCACATAGGCATGCCGCGCCTCCCGGCCATACAGGTCGATGGCGAATGCGTACTCCGGCATGTCGGCATCATAGACTCTGAAACACTCGATCTGTTCCGCGAGCGCCCAATCATCCAACGACTTCAAATTTTTGCGCAGACGATTGGCGAACATTTGGGCGCCCGGCCGGCCCGACCAATCCGCGCGCACCGCCTCGGCCGGTCGTTGTGCGCTGGCCGCGTTCAACTCGAAGCGCAGCAATCGGCACTCGATCGTGCCATTGAAGAATCGATGGGTGCGCCGCGCGTAGATGCCAAGATTGCGCGCGAGCGGCGGGTTGCCGGTCAGTATCGCGGCCTGCCACCCCTCGAAGCGTTCGCGCAGCAGGCGTCCAAGTCCGGCATACAGTTCGGGTAGTCCCGTTTCGGCGCCGATGCGTTCGCCGTAGGGGGGATTGCTCACGACCAAGCCCGAGTCGGCGGCGGGACGCGTGACATCCTCGAGCGCGCGCCTTTCGACATGCAGCCAATCGGCCACGCCGGCGCTCTCACCATTCTCGAGCGCCATTCGCACGGCCGCTGGATCGATGTCCGAGCCCAGAATGCAGCGGCGGGGCACACGCGCCGCCCGGCGCGTGCGGGCCTGCGTACGCAGTACCTCCCAGAGCGCCGGGTCGTGGCCGAGCCAGCCGGTGAAACCGAAATAGCCGCGATCCAGCGCGGGAGCGGCATCGGCCGCGATCAGCGCAGCTTCGCTCAGGAAGGTTCCCGATCCGCACATCGGGTCGACCAGGAATCCACCCTCTGCATGGATGGCCGGCCATCCAGCCCGCAGCAACACGGCGGCGGCGACATTCTCCTTGAGCGGCGCGCGTCCGCCCTCGGCACGGTAGCCACGGCGATGCAGACTCTCTCCCGAGAAATCGATGGACAACAGTGCGGTGGGTCCCTCGACGTGCAGATGCAGCAACACGTCGGGCCGCTCCGGCTTGATATTGGGACGCTCTCCCGTAGCATCACGCAGGCTGTCGCAGACCGCATCCTTGAGGAGTTGCGCGCCGTAGAGGGTGTGCCGGATCGACTCGTTGCCGCCGCTGCAGTCGCACGCCAAGGTCGCGCCGGCTGCGAGATGTTCGCGCCAGTCGATGCGCTTGACCGCGTCGTATAAATTCTTGGAGCTCGCGGCATCGATCGAGCCCAAGCTGAGCAATACACGGGTTGCCGTTCTCGACCACAAACACGCCCGGTATCCCACTTCCAGCGTACCCTGGAATTTCACATCGTGACTGCGCTCACGAATATCGCTCGCGCCGAATTGCGCGAGTTCCTCGGCGAGGACGGCGGCCGCGCCGACGGGCGCGGTGGCGATCCAATAGCGGACGTTGTCTGAGCTCAGGCGACGATCCCGTGGTTGGAAAGGTCGTGCCAACGTGCATCCGGATGCTTCGCAAGATGCCGCATGACGATGCGATACACATCGGCATCGAACTCCACGGCCGCCTTCCTGCCGGCGAGTTCCTGGAGCTCCTCGTCGGAACGGGCGGTGCCGAGATAACGCCAATGATCGAGCACATGGAACTCCGCATGTCCCTCCTGTAGCGCGACGCGGCCGGGAAAGGGCCATGCCTTGAGTTTCAGCGCGGCGAGCGCCATATGGACCCGGAGGCGATGCACCATGAGAGGCTCCTTGCCGGCGCAGGCACCTTTGCACTTGCCCACTTGGTACGCAAAGCATGAACCCGAGCCCTCTTCAAAACCGAGGACTTTCAAACACAAGGCATGGGCACGGGCAATTTCGACGATCGCCTTGCGCGCGTCCCGGTGCGACTGGAACACCCCATGACAATCGGCAAGAGCGGAGTCCGCCAGGTCGCCGATGGGGACCACCTCGATGCGCTCACGGTCCGGCAGCGCGCGCAGCGTGTGGCTACCCTCTTGCTGCTTCAGTCGCTTGTTGAAGAGCGGTTTCTGTACCTTGATCCATTCGGCCTCTTTGAGCTGCGCGCCCAGGTCACCGGCGGTCTCCACCCAATCGATACGTCGGACCAAGCGCGCTTTTTTCTGTTCCTTGGCATCGGAGTGCTCACCGGCAAAGTGTCCTAGCACCCGCGTTCGCAGCGATTGGCTCTTACCGATATAGAGAAGCACATCGTCCTCGCCGAAGAACCGATAGACGCCCGGACCGTCGGGCAGTTCGTCGGCCAGCTCCGCCGGCAGATACGCCGGCAGCCGATGGGCACCCAGCACGGCCTGTGCCGCCGCGGCGAGCTTCGCTTCCGGCACTTCGGTGCGCAGCGTCGACCAAAAGTCAGCCAGCACGCGCGCATCGCCCAACGCGCGATGGCGCGCGCTACACGTCAGCCGATGGCGATCCATGATGGCATCCAGGCTGTGCCGATGATGCTCGGGGAACAACCGCCTCGACAGCTTTACGGTACAGAGCACCTTGGCCGAGAAACTCGTGTTCAGCCGGCGGAATTCGGTGCGAAGAAACGAATAATCGAAACGCGCGTTGTGTGCCACGAACACCGCTGCGCGCAGCTTGCCGTGAACGACGGACGCAATTTCGGCGAACCGCGGCGCGGTCGCGACCATGGCGTTGGTAATGCCGGTGAATGCCTCGATATAGGCCGGAATGCGGCACTCCGGGTTGACGAGCGAACTCCACTCCTCGACCACCCGGCCGGACTCGACGCGGACGATGCCCACCTCGGTGACGCGATGAAACGCGGCGTTGCCGCCGGTGGTTTCCAAATCGACAAACACCAAGTCCTGCGGAAGGATGAAAGGTTCAGCCGCGTCCATCGAGCGACAGCAGCGGATGATAAAGGTCCGGCCTTCGATCGCGGAACACGCCCCAGGCCTGGCGGTAGCGGCGCACCGCATCGAGATCGAACCCTGCGGTCAGCACCGCCTCGCTTTCACGATCGGCTTCGGCGACTTTCTCGCCGGTATGCGACGCAATGAAAGACGAACCGTAGAAGGTCATCGTGTATTTCTCGCCCTTCTCCGTACCGATGCGATTTGACGCGACCAGCGGCATGATATTGGCCGCAGCATGCCCTTGCATCGTCCGCTGCCAATGCGCGCTCGAGTCCAGGTTCGAATCCTGCGGTTCGGAACCGATGGCTGTGGGATACAGGAGGATCTCGGCGCCCATGAGCGCGAGACAGCGTGCCGTTTCCGGGAACCATTGGTCCCAGCAGATCGCGACACCGATCTTCGCGAACTTGGTGACGAACACCTTGAAACCGGTGTCTCCCGGCGAGAAGTAGAACTTTTCGTGATACCCGGGCCCCTCCGGAATGTGCGACTTACGATAGCTGCCGAGCACCGAGCCGTCGGCATCGACCACGACGACCGAGTTGAAGAACGCATTGTTCGCGCGCTCGAACACGCTGACCGGCAGCACGACATCGAGTTCGCGCGCGAGCTTGCGAAAATGCTCCACCGCCGGATGACCCTCGAGAGGCCGGGCCAGTTCCAAATGCGCGGAGGAGTGGTCCTTGCAGAAATACGGCGTCTCAAACAACTCTTGGATCAACACGATGTTCGCACCGCGTCCGGCCGCCTCGCGAATCAACCTCTCGGCGCGCGCGACGTTCGCGTCGCGATCCCAGGTGCAAGCCATTTGCGTGGCTGCGATGGTGACGATACTCATGGGTGGGTATGCTACCTGAACGCCCGGTCAAAACGTGGGTGGAGAACTGGCGCTGACGATCTCGCATTCGTCAGGTCCAGGATTGCGGAATCGATGCGGCAGAGAACTCTTGAAGTAGTATGCGTCGCCCGGATTCAAAACCCGGGTCTCGCCACCCACGGACAGTTCGATCCGGCCCCGCACGATGACACCGCCCTCCTCGCCCGCATGCGCCAGCATTTCCTCGCCGGTATCGGCATTGGCCGCATAGTGCTCATGAAGAATGGACATGCTGCGCCCACTCAAGCGGCCACCCACCAAGCGCAAATCGACCTGACCGGTACCGATATTTTTGAGATCGGCACGCGTAAAGAACACCTGGGGCTTTTCGGCGAGATCCAAGGTGAAGAAATCGGCCAACGCCATCGGAATGCCGTCGAGTACCTTTTTGAGCGAACTGACCGACGGACTGACGCGATTTTGTTCGATGAGCGATATCAGGCCGTTGGTGACCCCGGCCCGTTTCGCGAGCTCACGCTGCGACAGGCCGTACATCTGCCGGACCGACTTCAAGTGAGTGCCTACATCCAAGCTCATGGTGTGCATTATATTAAACACCTTACCTGAGCGGGTAGCTAAAATTGAGCTTTGTGTCGATTTTCCTTATCATCGCGGATAACCACAGGAAAGGACCGCCTTATGAACGCCGAACTCAAACCCGATCCATCGCGCGAAAATCTAGATGCCTTTTGGATGCCGTTTACGGCCAATCGTCAGTTCAAGGCCAATCCCAGGCTGCTGGCGCGAGCCGAAGGCATGTATTACTGGACCGCGGATGGACGCCAGGTGCTCGACGGCGTGGCAGGACTCTGGTGCGTGAACGCTGGACATGGCCGTCGCGAGATCTCCGCGGCCGTGGCCGGACAGCTCGATACCATGGAGTTCGCACCCACGTTTCAGATGGGACATCCGATCGCGTTCGAATTGGCCAATCGCCTGGCCAGCCTCGCCCCGCCGGGCCTCGACCGGATCTTCTTTACGAATTCGGGTTCCGAGTCGGTGGACACGGCCCTCAAGATCGCGATCGCCTACCACCGGGCGCGCGGCGCCGGTCAGCGGACGCGATTCATCGGCCGCGAAAAGGGCTATCACGGCGTCGGTTTCGGTGGAATTTCCGTGGGGGGCATGGTCAACAACCGGAAGATCTATGGCTCATCGATGCTGCCGGGCGTCGATCACCTTCCCCACACGCTGGATCTGGGGCACAACGCGTTTTCGCGCGGCCTGCCTCACTGGGGCATGCATCTTGCGAACGACTTGGAGCGGTTGATCGCCCTGCATGACGCATCGACCATCGCGGCCGTCATCGTGGAGCCGATTTCCGGATCGGCCGGCGTGGTACTGCCCCCGGTGGGCTATCTGAAGCGATTGCGGGAGATTTGCGACAAGCACGACATCCTGCTGATATTCGACGAAGTCATCACCGGCTTTGGTCGCATCGGCAAAGCCTTCGCATCTCAGGTCTTTGACGTCACTCCCGACATCATGACGACCGCCAAAGGGCTGACCAACGGGTCCATTCCGATGGGAGCCGTGTTTTCGCAGCGGAAAATTTACGACGCCATGATGCAGGGCCCCGAAAATGCCATCGAGTTGTTCCACGGTTATACGTATTCGGCGCACCCCGCAGCCTGCGCCGCCGCGCTGGCGACTCTCGACATCTATAGAAATGAAGGGCTGCTCACCCGTGCCGCGACCTTGAGCGCGGCATGGGAAGATGCCGTGCATTCACTGCGCGGTCTTGCGCATGTGATCGACATCCGCAACTTCGGCCTGATCGGTGCCGTCGAATTGGAGCCGCGCGCGGGCAAACCGGGTGCCCGAGGCTACGACGTATTCGTGAAATGTTTCGAGCGCGGTGTCATGGTGCGGCAAACCGGCGACGTCATCGCCATGTCGCCGCCACTCATCATCGAGCCCGCGCAGATCGCGCATCTTGTGGAAACGCTCGCAGCCGTGATACGCGACACCGGCTGATCGTCGCTAGCCTGACGCTTCGAAGATCGCGTACCATTTCTTGCAGGGCTCGACGACCTCCCACGTGCCTTCGAAGCCGGCGGGTACGACGAAGGCATCGCCCGCCTTCATTTCATGGCGGTCGCCGTTCAGCGATTCGAGGCGCACTCTTCCCTCGAAAATCACGCAAAATTCGTTCTCGGTGTAGCGCACGCGCCATTTGCCGCTCGTGCTCGTCCAGACGCCGCAGAAGAATTGCTGCGTGTGGTCCGTATACTGGTTCGAGACCCGCGTCCGCGGTATGCCCGCTAGAATCTTTTCGGGAGAAGGATTGTTGGACTCGCCCGTTTGAAAACGATCCAGCACGACGATCTTGGGTTGCTCGCTCATGTCATATCCTAGGCACGGCGCGCACGCGGTTACAAGAGCGGTCCGGCAGGACTTCCCGCCGGACCTTCAAGCCGGTCTGGGCCATCACTCGGTCTTCGCGGCGGCCGGCCCCTGCGTTTGGGCGACCGCCGGCGCTTTGGCCTGCAGGGTCAACCGGACGCGACGCTCGAGCGCATACCCATCGACGTCCTCGGCGGCGCTCTGGCTCTTGCCGTAGGCATTGACTTCGAGCGAAGCATCGTCGACGCCCGCCGCACGCAACAGATCGCGGACGGCATTGGCACGTGCCTCCGACAGCGCAAGGTTTACCGCGACGCCGCCGCGCCCGTCCGCATATCCGTCGACTCGTACTTTGAGCGCCGGCGACTTGGCAACCGCCTCGGCGAGAGCCTGTATGCCGTGAGCCATGTCCGCGGGGATCTCGGCACTACCGGTGCGGAACAACACGTCGCCCTAAGGCCGTCGAGCACTTTGGACGCATCCTCGCGGGCCGCCACGTCCCTGGCGCGTTGCGCGGTTTCCACGCTATGCGACAACTGATCGAGGCGAGAAGTCAATGACGCAACTTGGGCTTCCGCGCGCGTCGCCTCACGAGTCGCCTCACCGGCACGATGCACGCGGTTGCCAAGCCACGTGCCGATACCGGCGCCGGCGACGGCACCCACCGGACCCAATGCCAAGCCGCCGACGACCGCGCCGGTGATGAAACCTATCGGCTCCTGCGGCGGCGTCCGTTTCGGCGCAACCGCCTGTGCCTCGTCGCCCAGTGCCACCATGCTCATGCCCATCAATCCGACCGTCCCCACGACTTTGCCAAGCGCGTTCTTCATAACAGCTCCTCGCGGAAGATTCCGTCACTAGGCGACGACCTTCGCCGCCTTTGTGAGAGCCATTTAAAATGCACATTCTGGCTTTCCCCTGCACCGAACCGTTGCCAATTGTGGCAAAGCGGCGATTGATTGGGGCGCGTGCAGTGCCGGCGCGTGCGCCGGTGGGAACGCGTTCAGGTCTTCAGCGAGAACGGCGTGAAATTAGTCGCCGTATCGTAATAATCCTCGTTTTCCGCACGCTTCAGGAATGCAACCACGCGATATGTCAACGGCGCCGCGATGATCTCCCAGCCGCTCTTCAAGGCATACTGCGTGACCACGAGCCCCACCAACTCCGCCTGCGGCATCCGACCGTAAAAAGCGATGATGTAAAAAAGGATGGAATCCACCAATTCGCCGCACAGAGTGGAGCCGACGATGCGCGTCCAAAGCCATCGGCCCCGAGTCCAGATTTTCATCTTGGCAAGCACGTAACTGTTGACGAACGTGCCGCATAGAAACGCGATTATGGAAGCAACGACGATGCGCGGCGTGCTGCCAAATATGGCCTCGATTGCCGCCTGATTGCCAAACGAACTCTTCGACGGCGGCAGATGAACCACGACGGCCGCCATGGTCGAAGCAAACACGAGGGCGGCGAAACCTGCCCACACCACGCGCCGATCTCTGCCATAGCCGTACACTTCGGTGAGAATATCCCCGAAGATGTAGGAAATCGGAAAGAACAGCACGCCCGATAGGAACGTCACCGTACCGATCACCGGTACTTCGATGGACGTTTCCTTGGCCGGACCGATCAGGTTGGAGCACAGCAATACGCAGACATAAGCTGCCATCACGAAGTCGTAATAGCGGTACTGACGTGTTGGCATTTGCGTTGTCATGATGCTCACCGAGTGTAGTCGCAAGTGCAGCAAATTGCAGAGGATATGTCACACGGCAAGAGCTTTGCACCGATCTGTCGCAATTTGGCGAAGACCATCACACCGATGCGGATGCCGCTACGGTAGATATGGCTTCCTCAGAAATACACCGTCGAGCGAATAACGTGATGATGGAGCAGGGCAATTCTCGGGTCGACCCGGCCGGTCCGATCACGGATCTCGATGCCGTGTGCCAAAGAGTTCGCACCGCTTTGGAACCCGCACGCGCTCACGCGATTTCGCTGCACGACGAAAACGGCGAAGTGCTCTGGATGAGCGAAAGTTCGATGGGACCGGACGAACATAATGCGGTTCGGGAAGCAATCGAGATGTTCGCAAACGTCAACTCCCCGGCGGTTCTCGCCTACGATCTCGGCGACGCACGCTCCGCGGTATCACTGCGGGCCGTGAACTCGCGTCGCGCCATGGCCGGTGCCGTCATGGTCATCATGGATAGTCGCATACTCAAGCACGACGCCAAGGGCGACGTGCTGCTGATGACGCCCAAACTTCAACGAGCGGTGGCCGAGTTCGCCGAGACGCGGCCCGGGGTGGCACCTGCAGCCGTGCGGACTCCGGAGGCGCCACCCGCGCCGCCGGCGCAACCCGTCGCGGTCTCGGCACCGTTCGAATTGACCTTGGCCGATTCGATGCGCATGCCAAGGCCGGCGTTCGCGTCGCAGGTCGTCGAGCCCGTACCACCTCCCGATACCCCGATCAGCTTGGTTGCCGATTCCGAGGTGAGCCCCATCCCGGCGTCGCCACCGCACCCAGCGACGCCACCGCACCCGGCGTCGCCGCGTCCAGCGATACCCCGTCCGGCGGCTCCTCACGCAGCGGCCCCTCGCCCGAGCTCGAAGCCACACCCGGCGGTGGCTGCCGGCACCGCCGCGATCGGGAGCAAGGCGGCGACTCCCGGGACGGCGTCGGCCCCCTCCGCGCCATCCAGCCCGCCGTTGGTCAAACCGGACATCGATCGCTTGCATGCGGCGCTACGCCGCAGCCCCATCGCCTTGCACGTGCAGCGCCTCGTGCCCCTGGCCAAGGGCAGTCAACTGCGGCGCTTCGAAGTTCTATTGCGCTCGAAATCGGAAGCGGCACCGAATGCGGCGCCGCAAGCAATGTTGAAGGCGGCGGTGGAAAACGGACTTGGCTCCCTGATCGACCGCCGGGTCGTCACCGAACTCATCGGCTGGCTGGTTCGCCACCCCGACGTCTGGCGCACCGAGGCCGTGATGTTCTCGGTGAACCTCACGACTACCGCCTTGCTCGACGAGCATTTCATCAAGTTCGTCGGTTTGTGCCTCGCCAAGTCGTCGTTGTCCAAGGGCATGATTGCATTCGAGATCGACGTCCCGACAGCAGTGAAGATGGGCAACAAGATCGCCGAGGTCGCGGCGGCGCTGCAGCGGTTGGATTGCCCCTTGGTGCTGGATGATTTCGGCCTGCGCACCGAGTGCTTTGATCTGCTTCGCCTGCCGGGCGTACGCTACATCAAATTGGCACCGGAGATCACGGCAAAAATGCGCTCCGACAAAATTTCACAAGCCGCAATCACTGCCGTCGTGCAGATGGCCCATGTGCTCGGCATGCATACGGTGGCCAAGCGTTGCGAAACGGCCGCCGAGCATGAATGGCTGACGGCGCTGGGCGTGGATTTCATTCAATCGAACTCCTTTTCGCCATCTGCCACGATCGACACGCTCGCCCTGCCGGAGAAAGCGGCCGTCTAGGAGGTGGGCCGCGGCGCTACTCCATTTTCATGCCCGGCATGGCCTCTTGGTCCATGTTGTCGTGGCCCTCTTTGTCATCGTCGGTCGACCAGACGAGCTTTGGATCGGTTTCATACGGATACACGTGAACCATCCAGCCAAAGAAGTGAGGATGAAACTCGCCGCCCGCGGCATCGCAGTCTTCCTTCGTGACTATCGAGCCTAACAATCCGAACTTGGCGTGGGGCCCGAAGTACAGCGCCTTCTGATCGGGTGGTGCCTTGCAAAAATTGACGTGCTGATGCCAGCGCGCGACGCTCAGGGGAATGCGCGAATTGAGCTCCGTCTCGTCCGCGTCGACGGCATCGGTATACATGGCGCCGACCAGTTTATATCCACCATCATCGGTCTTCTTGTATAGCAATGAAGTCGGTTTGGATGGATCGAAGTTCGCCCGCGCAGCAAGACCGTATGCATAGTTGGTGAAGTGATACTGCGGCTGCGGCACATCGGGAAGAAATATCTTATAACCGTCGGCAAGCGCTTTTCGATAGTCGGCATATGGCGCCATCGCCGCTTTCGCCGCCCGCACTATCGAATCCGCTTTTTGCTGATCTCCCGGTTGCAGCGGCCGCAGCGCCGTCATGACCATATGGCCCTGCATGTGCGACCCATCGCCGGCTCCAAGCAACGAGGCATAGACCGCTGCAGCGGCAGCGCCCAGAGCCAAGCAGCGGTAAACGGAATTCGCGTTTCTCGGCATGGCAATCCCCTCCTTTTGTTACCGATACCGCAACCGCCGCGACAATTTCGCAGCGGCCAGTCTGATTTTCGCGGCTCTCAGCGCCTGCTACCCAAGATCCGCGCGGGCAGCATCAGGAGCGCGAAAACAAGTGCCAGCGTGCTCTCGAAAACGATGCCGACGAGGCGAAATGGGATCGAGACGAGCCAGATCAGGGGCCACAGGACGAGCAAGAGCAGAGCTAAGGGCCAACAGACCACCAGGAGCAGGAGCCAGAGCATCAACTTGATCATGGAATTTCTCCTTCTCGACCTCGCGCCGAACCCGGCAACTAGAAGCGTTCGTGTGTCCCAGCAGCGCCGTATTCGCTATCATCCCACGATATGATGATGGCTGGCATAACCGATCTTCCGACCTTTGTCTTGGGCGCCGTGCTGATCGTGCTGCTGCCGGGGCCGAATTCCATGTATGTCATGGCGGTTGCATCGCGCTCTGGCGTTGCGGCCGCCTATCGTGCAGCGGGTGGCGTGTTCTTGGGCGACACCGTCCTGATGTTCGCATCCGTCTTGGGGATTGCGTCGCTGCTTCGAACCGTGCCGGCGGTTTTTCTCGTGGTCAAATTTGCCGGTGCAGCCTATCTCGCGTGGATGGGTATCGGCATGCTGCGCGCGGCGTGGCATCTTTGGCGCGAACGAGCCAACACCGGCGAGCCACGGCCCATCACCGCCAGCGATCGGGCCCCGTTCCGTACCGCACTCATCATCAGTCTCATGAATCCCAAGGCGATCTTGTTTTTTCTTTCCTTTTTCATTCAGTTCGTGGATTCATCCTATGCGCATCCCGGCCTCTCGTTCCTGATCCTGGGCTCGATCGTACAGGTGTGCAGCATGGTCTATCTCTCGGCATTGATTTTCGGCGGGGCCCACCTCGCCGACGCGTTCCGGCGCCGGCGCCGCATGCAGGTCGTGGGCACGGGCGCGATCGGAATGGTGTTTATCGGCTTTAGCGCCAAGCTCGCCGGGGCCACCCTGCGCTGACGACCGTGGCGGCCGCGGCGACGTGTCGTCAGTCGCGGCGCGAGACCCTCGCCGACGGCTCCTCCCAACCGCCTCCCAGAGCCTTGACGAGATACACCGTGGTCAGAAACCGTTGCCCGTGAATCTGCACCGCCTGCCGTTGGTTCGCGAGCAAGGTCTGCTGCGCGGTGAGCACATCGAGATAGATCGCGACGCCGCCTTTGTATCGATCCGTGGCGATATCGAATGCGCGTTGCGCGCTATCAACGCTGGCATTCGCCTCGCTGGCTGCCCGCTCCAGTGAAACCA
>Ga0116229_10011949_pt1 | contig 12650 bp, 12 predicted proteins | sample S1TSphgellanicum_3_FD_87313 | JGI IMG/M metagenome (GOLD analysis project Ga0116229, IMG submission 87313) | Host-associated microbial communities from peat moss isolated from Minnesota, USA - S1T2_Fc - Sphagnum magellanicum MG | ecosystem: Host-associated > Plants > Peat moss > Unclassified...
AAAATTTATAGATCAACCAGTGTAATTTGGTAAACATTCGCGGGTAAAGAATGTTATGACAAGGTGCTAAATGAAGAATTTTAAAAAAATTTAATGTGCAAAATGAAGAATGTCATAACTATGTGCCAAATATGTAAAAATAAATTTGTCATCTTACTAAAGGAATTAAATGTGTTTCCATGTTTTACTTAGAAAAAAGGCTAGAACCAAGAATCGTCCATGTTGACACAATATTATTGATAACAAGTAGTTTGGAAGTTTTTACAACACCATTAGGAGCACATTATCAATTAGTTTTGTAAACATCATTGAAAAAGTCTTTGGGCACACCTAATAACAATAATGGAAACAATAATCTTGCAAACTTTGGGAACAATTTTGTGAAGATGAACATGCACAACCTAATTAAGATGTTGGAACTTTTTACTCTTTTCACTCCTAACTTTATGCACATTCAATCACCCCCTACAAACTTTACTACACATGTCCTTTTAAGGTTGGGAAAACACCCCTCCCTCGTCACACATTTTCCAAGACATGTGGGAAATATTCGCAAAAGTAAAACCCCCAATGCAACTTCAATTGTGACCTTTGGTCTTTAACCTACCTAGTACCTACTTTTAGGTGCAATCACATAGGAAAAAAAAATTTAATGTTTTATGGCATTTGTCAATGTGTGTAGAATTCCTATGATTATGTACCACACTATCTATTGGAGTATTAAGCATCCACATTTTCACCTCCTCAACCTTGAGATTTCCACTTGGTGTAAGATCATTTTGAGTGGAAATGGTAAAATGGGATGTAGATCAAGTTTTGTATGAAGTAAAAACTAGAGAGATCCAAAAATGTGTTTGTCCCTATAAACTTGTGCACAAATAGTGGAGGTTTCAAAACAGAAGTGAAAAGAAAATTTTTGCTTCTAGTTGGCTAGTGACATTAATTGGTCGCACACTGATTGTTATAGATTTGTCATTCTTAATGATTGTGAAAAAAAGTTAATGCTCCCTCAATGTATATTGTTCAACATTTATTATTTACATGTGAAGGAAAGCAAACATTAACATTAAATTTGAATGTGATCAATATTAATACCCGTTTGAATACAATGCACATTGCATAGCTAGAATTGCTCTAGTAATGCCATATGCATCAATAGCTTATATGGAGCCACAATTGCAAAAAGAATTATTGGATTAATTAATGTAACTTGTTTATTATTGTTTATTATTATTCAATAATTCAAAATTATCGACAATAGGTGGGAGTGATTGAAAAGCCACTCATTTCATTGTTTTAATAAGTTTAATTAATTTTTAATCTCTATTATTTTAAGGAGTGCTCTAAAAAAATATTAGGTGACTTGAAAATAAGAACTTGACTGACTTGCCCAACTACTTTCCCTAGTTTTAGGACATAAGTAAAAAAATTGATGAGATAAAAAAATTAGGGGAAAAATCAATGGATTTGAACTTGTTATGGTTTCCATTTAAGGTACAAGGTAAGTAAGGTCACATCACCAACTCAAGGAGCTAATTCCAAATGTGGAGATATGGGTTGTTGTTGGTGTTTTTGTATTTTTTTTTTGGTGTGGAATAGGTAGCACTTATTTTTAAGGATTATAATATTACTACTAGACTACTCAAGTGTGTGTGTAGTATAAAATAGAAACCCAAATAAAGTTATAACAATAGTACTAAATTAATATATAATATAGTTCCAGAAGTTTTATCATGCATGTGTGTAAATCAAATTAAATAGGGCTTACATTAACGGAACTGATCTACTACTATAATATTTCAATAGTTCTATATTCTATGATTATGAAAAAATTGTAGAAAAAGAAAGGCTTTATTTTCAGTTTTTTGGTGTGTAATTATCATTATTAGATTGTGCATTACTTAGGTGGAAATGGGCTTAGTTACATTAAAAGAAGGCCAAGGTAATAATGTTGAACATGTATTAAACAAAATGGTGAAATCCAATCAAGGTTTCAAACTAGTTCCCACCTTGCTTAAGTTATCAAGTATCACTTTTATTGATGATATTATTGAAACCAACCCCCTTGGCCACTTGAAAACCAGCCTTTTTAAAGATTTTTTTGATATTTTTTAAAGGAATTAATGAGTAACAAGCTCTAAAAAACTAGGTTTAGGGTTTAAGGTTAAAGGCTACATTACAAAGTCATTGTTTGCGTAGAAGATAAATTTTCTCCATGATCCCTTGACTCCTTGAAAACAAAGATGTTTACTCCTCTTCATGTTGCACTTGCATGGTTTATTGGTTGTTCAAAAGTTTATGTGTGTTCTGTGTTTTCTAAAGTTCTTTTTAAAGTTCTTTAAGGTTAAAAAATACATGTAGTTTGTCGTTGAAGGTTATTTGGTTTGTGTTTGCAAGTTAAAAGAGCAATGTGTGTTTGAATTTTTATTTTTTCATCCATCTTCTCAATGTCTTCCCTCCTACCTTTCCCTTTTTTCTTGTTCCCTTTTTGGCTACTATTGTTCATTCGTTATTCATTCCTTGTTGTTACTTGTCAATGTTGTTCACCAATGGTTTGTTGTTGTTTGTCAATGTCTTGTTGCTAATTCGTTAATGCCTCATTGTCACGAACATTATTGTTATTTGCCCATGCTTCGTTAAGTGTAATATTCATTATGGTTGTTCACTAATGCTTGTTACTACTCAGTACTAGAGGTTCTTATTGTACAACACTATGAACCACCCATTTTATGTATGTTTATAATTTGTTGTTGTTCATTAGTGCTTCATTATTATTTCTAGTTGTTACTTGCTTTTGCCTTTGTTCTTCTTTAGGTTGGTACACTCCCTTCTCTATTTTGTGCAGGTCTAGGAGCAAAGAGTTTGAACAATTTGAAGGATGTTCTTGAAAATCCCTTAAGGTAAGGAGTTTGACTTTTTTTCCCTTTTTCATCCATGAATTTTTTTACCAAAGTCTTTCATGTTTTTTTCATGTTTGTTTTTGTTTCTTTGGTTGTTTGTTGATTATGCATTTGTTTGATTGTTGGTTTTTGTATGTTTGTTTAAATGATTCTTGTTTTTTTTTTGTTTTTAAATGTGTACATTATATCGTTAACTTGTATGCTAATCATTCAAGTTTGTTGTTTGTTGTGTGTAAGATTTGTTAACATTTTATGAACACCCTTGCATTGTATTACATGTGCACTTTGCATTTACATTTTTTTTTGTGTAATGAAAGGAGAAAAGAAATGTGAATTTATTGACTTTGTAAATGCTTATAAATGTCTTGTTTTGCATGTCATAGAACTTGGATACCTAAAGAACAAAGTTATTATTTTAGCAAAACATATATTTGTTTCAATTTCTTTGCCTCATTTTATAAAATTCTTGTGAAAACTATTGCAATCAAATGAAAATGAAAATATAATAACAATTGAAAATGAAAGTGAAAGCAATCTTAGTATGTTATTATGATGGGAAAAAATGAAAAAGGGATAATGAAAATCAAACTCCAAAAACTCCATGCTCGAAAACAAATATGGAAAGGGTATAACAAAAATGCACTATGTTAGATGTTCTATTGTGTTAATTATGGGAGATGTTGAAAAGGGAAGTCCTCAAATTATGTAATGAATTTTTTATTACACCAATCCTATGAATGTACATAATCCAAGTACTAAAGAAAGAAAAGGTCTAATGACATATTATAAGACCTATGGAATAACATGCAAACCATGCGATATAACAAAAAAGTTTGAAAAGATAGTCATTAATTTAGTGAAAGGAACTGTGGAAAGACAACTATTGAAAAAAAGGCCTAATGTGTTTGGTAGTGCAATATATTAAAAAATTGATATAAATTTTTTTTGAAAAAAACATTATGTGGAACAAAAACAGTTTTTTGCAAAACCTTGACCTTTTGATCATGAAAAATAATTTTCTTTTGTAGTTTGTGAAGAGTTTTTAGTTCATGCATTTAATTTTACACTTATGTCCTCGAATTATCTTTTTTTCCAAAAAAATAATTTTTTCAAGAAATAATACCTAATTTGGTGAAAAAACTAAACAAAAATCTCATTTGCCAAAATTGGCAAATTGCATTTTTGCAACAAATTTTGACTTGTGCATGTCAAAGGGGCCACATGATATATTTCCTTTAGTCATTAACTTCTTGAGAGCTTATTGGCAACATAAATAGGTGATCATTATTTTATTTAGAGCAACAAAAACTATTAATCAAACATTGGTCAAAATTTTGACAAAATTGTTTGATCAATATGGGTGAAAAAGAAACATCATTGCTTATGAGGTGCCTATGTCAAAAATGAAGGGTCCAATTTGAATACCGTGACAATTGAATTGAAATCTATTATGATATGTGAAATTTTAAGTTTCAATGAAAGTTTTCAAAAACATAATTTTTCATGATTTTGCTAAAACATGTTAATACACTATAACCTTTTTTTTTAAATTCCAAAAACCTCAAGTTTGTTTCAATCAATTGTGCACAATCAAATTTGTAAAAATATATCATTTATTCTAAAAACTTTAGGAAAGATAAACAAGAACACAACAAGGCTTGTATAAATTCTAATCTTTGCCCAAGAAAATTGAATATTTCAATGAAGACAAGATAAATTTTAATCTTTTACTACTTGAATTATTTTTCGTTGAATTTTCTTTGAATTGCACCATTGAAAGCTTTGTAATTCAAGAATCCTACTATGTTAGGACAAACAAACAATTTTCAAAATCAAGGGAGAAGCATGAAGCCATGTTTTTTCTACTATTGACATTTTGGCCCAACAAATCCTAAGCACTATAATAATAACAATTTGAGATTCAAAAAGAGATTTTTTTTAGTTGACATTTTTATTAATCTAAAATGATGTCAACAAAAATTAAGTCAATATTTGTGAAAAAAAATTGACCAAAATCATTCTTAAGGTTGGTTATGAAACTTCTTCCAATTTAGTAGAGTTAATTGAGACATATAAAAACCTAGAAGAGGAGTTTGAAGGCACATTTGAACAAGATGAACTTGTGAACATTAAAAATTTCGAAAAAAAATCTTTGCATTTTCATTTTTGCCATAACAGTGCCTGAGAATGTTGATGGTTGTGGAAATTAACTTCCTACATCATTTACCATCCCATCTAAAGTAACCATGGCAAGTGATGCAATTTCACATCCCACGTGCTCAGAACTTCAACCAAAGCTACTTGCTCAGAACTGCATGCATTCTCTTTCTCCTATGTCATGAACTGCAAAGAGGGTGGAACATTTGAAAATCTCAATTTTCAGGGAATTCTGGGTTTCAATCAAGTGTCCCAGTGTTGCAATATCCTACTTGAACTTGTTTGATACTTGATGTTAGTTGTGATAATTCACCTGCCAAATATTTTGAAATAGGATTTCTGCATTCATTTGGTGGGTGGCATCTAATTTGGGCACAATGTGAGCAACAAACCTTCATGGGATCTCCAAAGAAAGAGGCTCTCTTACTCATAATCACTTCAACCAGGGTCTCAAGTTATCGACCACCAATAATGGTCATGCCATTAAGCACCCTGATTGTTCAAGAGGTATCAGCCCCTATTCTTCTCTCCAAAGCACCTCTTCTTCAACCTCAAAGGAACTGGAGCATGAGGTCCATGCTAAATGCTACAATGCACCCTTAGAAACCAAGACTTGAAATTGTTGCCAACCTGCTGTTGTCACAGGCATCACATGAATCCCTGCCACATCTGCAAACCATATACCAAACATGAAACATGATAATGGCTCTTTTTCAAACACATGTGAAAAAATGACTTCTCAGAAGCAATGAAAAGGCAAGGATACAATGAAGATCTTTGATGATCTCCAAAAATTAACACACCAAATATTCTTTGATGATTTCAAAAGTTCACTTTTGAGGACACACCAGGTAAGCTTTTGATGGATTCAATAAGCTGCATACTCTTATGCTCACAATAAGCTGCCATAGCCAGTGGGTCATTGCCATGTGCAGCTTCTGCTCTTCTCCATTGAGCCATAACTGCATCTGCTTCCTTCCCTGTCAACACACAGGAACCTCACACATATTAACAAAAACACAAAATTCCATCCAATCCTTTCCTACAATAGCATATATGGTTAAAACCCATAAGATCAGGAAAAAAAGAGTAGTAGACCTGATGCTTGAGTCAGATGCACCCAAAATTCATAATTGCGAGATGAGGATATCAGAGGAAGTCCCACCACCACTGGCACTGCTCTCAAAAAGCTGTTTTCACCGATCAATGAAAATAGTCAGAGTTGAAGTTAATAGTGAAATCATTTTAATAGTTATTAATCCATCCAATTGATATACTTGATTGCAATAAAATTACACTCCTCAATGGACAGGATGAAATGGTAGCAAAACTCACCCCTTCTGTTGTGCATTGCTCCACCATTCAGCAAATTGATTAGGCAGTAAAGGTGGTTGCAAGATTACAGCTTCTGCTCCTGCCTCAATCTGTGCTTGGCAAGATTTTTGACAGTCAAAAAGTTTCACATATTTATGGAATTGCAGAGAAATCTCCACAACAACAATGTGAACATAATACAACAAGTGCAGTCATAACATTATGAGCATCACTCACAAAGTATCTGACCATCACCTTCATTACGAATAGTAGAGACAAGCTGCCACGGCTACACACTCACCACACCACTTACCACTGGTGGCTGTCAATAACAGTATTTAATCTGCCCAAAATTTCAGGCAAAACATTATACAAAATCTGCATCCTGATTTTCAGTTGCATTTCAGTCAGCAACAATTTCACACCCCAAGACTCACAAATACATGATAAAGCCCTACTTCAGGGCAAACCCAGAAGGGAAGGAGGACCTCTTGAACACAGCTGCAATTACAGAGGAAAGAAAGCCAGATTTGTTGAGGATGAACCTTTTTCTCAAGACGGTCAATGGAGTTGGTGAGGGGATTCTCCACAGCCCAGAGTTGTACTCCTTCCACAGTGCACATGCCACTGCACAGTTCAACATAGATACCGAATGCACCAGTCTAATGAACAGACGAGCTTTTACTGGTGAGCTTTTACTGCCTCCCACTTTTATATGAGAGTAGATGCAAACCTTCAGATAAATTGCTGCAGGAGACCAAAAACAGACAGGCATATGTCCATAATCTTTTTCAACCTCCAAAGTTCAAATGGTAGTAATCAGATATGAAAAATCTGGACAAATTTGATTACCAGGAGGTAAAAGACCACTATCTTGGAGAAGTTTTGCTACGCGGAACATTGAAAAGGAGTCTGCAGGAGCCCACTTGCCAGTAAGCCAGTGTTCTCTCAAGGGATGTCCTGTACAGTACATGAAGGTAATTCATGAGTTACAGAAGTCTACCTTCCTCTGTGTTCCATCACATGATGCAAACATCTTCCATCACTTCCACCTTCCAGAAGTGCACCCTTCAGTTCAATGAGAGTAGATAACAAAATTGAGAACAGGATGTGAAGAGCAGGGATTTGACATAAATTGAGAAGAGGATCAGAAAACAGGATTTGGAATAGTACCACCAGACACTAGTAGAAGTGCACCTCCACATCCTGAATTGTCTATTTGCTCTGCACGCTTTACCATAAGTTCCTGAATCTGTGCCATTGTTCTTGTTTGAGCTGCTACAGTTCTTACTTGCCAGCACTTAAACCCTTGAATCCCACTCCTGAGCACCGTATGCATGTCCACTACTGGCTGTCTCTCTTTGTCTTCAGGACTTGAAAACATATTACTTGAAAGCAAAGAATAGAAGAAATCAAGTAGAGATACTTTGGTCGGGAGATCCGGAGATATTAGACCATGAATTGGTTCAAGCAGACGTCTGTTGCCCTCCTGCTGCACGGCCCGCATAAACCAAAATTGAAATCAATACCGTCAGTTTCAAGTTCACGGTAAGGGATGAAATGTGTGCTCTCCTATGAAGTTCAAGCTAGGCAATTCAGGACTACAGCTCACAAACCACACTCCAAAATCAACTAGTTTCTGATTTCTGATTCTGATCTATAGCTTCCAACATATCGTGCAAAGTATCTGGAGGCTTATGGAGGTGCAAATCTAGAACCAGAGGAAACTAGAAAGCAGAAACCCAAAACACATCGTGTCCTCAGGCGGAGACAGGTTAAGGGTTTATGGAGCCATGACCACAAGACTCGAGAAATGTATTGTAAAAAATGATAGTCACAAAGAGGACGATGGGCAACCTGGAGAAGAGAAAATGCAGAAGACGAGGTGGATGCTGGCAGTTCGAGAAACCGCGCCAAACGATTTTTCTGAAACAAGCCCGCTCTTACATTGACTTTGAAGGAAGCCCGCTTGGCAAAAGCTTGAAAAACTGCAGGTGCACAGCCTGCAATGCTTATGTTAGCCATCATGACCACAGCTTGCATTGGCTGAACAGGCAAGCCGTGTGAGAAATCGCTGGAGAGATAGCCCGGTGCTTAGCCTAAACAGTTATGCTAGCCACAATCACCACAGATTGGGTACAAAGCACATCAGAGTGTATTTTACGAGTCGCTGAGTGCAAAGAAAAGAAATAACAGAACACGACATAAGGTCTGTATTGCCGCTTCCAGGCTAACGAGACTACGTTCCGTTACGTTCAGAAGAGCGCTAGCCCCAAGCTCGTCGACGGTCGATGAAGCAAGCAACAGCAAAAGACATACGAAATTCCTCAAGTAACCAAGTGCAGAAGCGCGCAAAGCGAGCAGTAATTGCAATAAATACAAATGCTCCACGTCCCACAGACCAGGCCTGCAGCGAGTGGAACAGGGACCAGAGAGGGAAGAAAAGCAAGCAGGTGGACGCGTGGAGTTTAGGGTTTGGCGCTCTTCGACCAGGATTAGGGTTTGACGCTTTTCATCAGGCATATAGGCTTCGTCTGTGCATCTCTGTTTTCAGTTAAGATTTCAATGCATACATTTCAATGAACTGATGCACTTAAATGGACTTATCATTCATTGCTTGTATGATAACAGTTGATGTCATAATTTAAGTACAAATCTTTAATCTTCCTTCTATATATTTGGCTACATATTCAAACTAAATATAGAAATGTGGTGACTTTTCTTTTTTCCTTTTTTCTTTTTTGGTGGGACCAATTGAAACTTGAAACCTTTAAAATAATTTCAGTTTTCGATTTTTCATTTTCAATTTTTACCTTTTTCTTTTTTTTTGTATAGTGAAGAAAAAGCTGGAACTTTGAGGAAATTGAAGACATTATCATCTTTGGAAGCTCAGATGACAATTTCTTGGAAATGTTTTCAAGCCATCAAATTAAATGTTTGTAGAATTTTGCCTTAGGAACACCTTGTTACCATTAGATTGGATATTTTACAAAAGTAACTAGATTGTTGCATATGATACCAATGGATGAAAATGGTGATCCATCAAATTCGTGATTGTAAGGAGTGATTGCAATTATCAGACCAATTCTTAATCTTAAATTTTAAGTGAGGATGAATATATAATATGGGAAGTCTTTTGCAAATTTAAGTGAAAACCAAGCAAATCAAGTGTTATGGAACTTCAAAAAGAGTCACATACTGTTTTGTTTTGGACAATAAGAATCATCACAAAAAAAACGATAATCATAGAAACAGCAAGTCTTCATGAAGGAATAGGATCATTCTAACATCAAACCTCATCTCAAAAACAAACTCACAAAATCATTTAATGCACAATAAAGAAATCTGTAAAATCATCCCACCTTCCGGGCCCTCTTTTAATCCTTATACATTATTATTCATAAAGTGATGAAATTTCATTAAATTAAGGCATCAAATGTTAAAACTCATGATTAGATGCACGTGGTTTGAGACTAATTATAGGAGTAATACATGTTAGAGCAATGAAAATGTAGCAACAGTAATGCAAGCACTCACAAAAAGGGAACAATAGGGGATGATGAAACTAGTTTTTGCACCAAAATCAGTGCAAAATCCAATTTTGCTCCTGCTTAATTTTGTTTCTAAAAAATTCAGCCCCTGTTACTGATTTCGTGCCCTACCAGGATCAAACTCGCCCCCCCTAACCATGAAACTTTATGGATAACTTTAATACAAGAAATTAAAAAATTAGGTAATTAAACATATTCCTAATCACTAAATTATGCTTCATCTTTTAAATAAGGCAAGAATTGAATATGTACAATTTCAATCTTAATAGTAGCCATGAGACAAGAAAGTATACCAACCATTCATATCTAGATTTATGTGGATTGATCATCATAAACAACCATTTTTTTTACATGTCATTCACATAAGTTTCAATGCTAAATTACAAATAAACCTGTAGGTCCATCATCTTCCCATCCATTGTTTGATAACTTCAAATCATGTGAACATTAATTTAACTATTTATTAACACAATCATTAACCCCTCAAAACTATTGTTTGGTTCAAAAGCTTGTAGAGACATTTATGCCCAAGATATGAAAAAATGTTTCTAAAATGTATATTATTTTAATTATAGTACATGCCCTTGTTAATACAAATCTTGACATCAATATTAATTGCCACACTTGATTTTAAATGTACATATGTTAACAATTCTACATTCAAAATAATTGTTGTGATTTGTGAAATGTTAAATATACACCATAACAATGAAATGAAACCATGAAAAAATGCAACCTTCATGTCATGACCAAAGGTATTGTAGCATCAAGCATAGATCTTAGAACCAATTAATAGAAGCCTACAATGACACCTAACACTCATAAATAATTAGCCCAATCATTATGCAACAATATGTTTCCACATGAGTTTTTTAATTTTCAACATAACCATTGCTTGCTATGTTTGATGTAGTTTTTAAATTCCTTCTTGTTATTTAAAATGTTATAATACTATTGCCTAACTTTTGTTAAAATCTCTTTGAAGGTTTTCAATTCTACCCCCTTCTGAATTATGGTTTTAAAAACTCCCAATGCTTATATTCATACTCCTTGTTTTATTGTTACAATTATATAGTGGCAACCTTATACCTTTCATAGTAATCAACCTACGCTTCTAGTTCCTCAATTTTCTAATTAAAATTATGAATTTCAATTTTCATTTCAAAAAGTTTCTAATCCTTGGCCTTTGTTCCTTCCTCTTGCATTGTCATACGTGTCTTTTGATGTGCATTCTTGGCCTACAATTCTTATATCGCCTCCTTTGCATGCCTATTATCCATTTTAAATGGGTGGGTCAAAGATAAAGTGGACCATTTTTTTGCGTCACACTACAAGTTTTTGCAGAATGTCATGCATTAACATGCCATTAACATACCATAAAAAATCATCATTATGCCAATTTTTCCACTAAACTAAGATTATCAACTTAAATAACAAAAAATTTACATAAAAAATATAACATATATTCACCAAATATAGGGTATTGAACTTTTGAAATTGAAAAATATGGATTTGTTTTTTGTTCGCAACTTTATACAAATACATTTTTGTTCATGGATTTTGTTTAGGTTGTCTTATAAGGCCTCAAATACGTGATATATTAAAGTGAAAAATAACATAGATGCAAAATATTTGTTAAAAAAACCTTAACCCAAAAAATATATATGGACTTTGAAATGTTTTAAAATGAACCATTATTTTCAAAAGTTCATATCATACTCAATTTTTGATGGATTTTTTTTTTCCTTAAAATGCATGTTAAAGAGTTATTTAATATGTCTTTTATTCATATAATTTTTACTATCTCATTAACCACCTTCAATCCCCCACTTAAACAATGATATCATAGTAGACACCAATGAATGGAACTTTTGTTGACTATTTATTTGCAAAAATTGGTCATGTTTTCCATAATTTGCTACCAATTTTGATAAAATTGTATCAACTATTGTAACACGTTTGTAACTTTCCTATGTTCTTTTGCACTCCCAAACATTCCCAAACTTGGACTAATACATATGTTGCATTTCTACATGATGGTACTTGGAATTAAGCAAGTTCTTATGCTTGAAATCTAGGAATTTGTTTTAGTGTAGGCGTTATTCCATGCATCTATGGTTCCACAAAAATAACATTGTATGTTTTTGTGGCCTAACATGTTTCATAAAAGTCCTCTAATTTCATTCTCCTATTTTTTATGTTGTTTAGGAAACATGTTTATTTTGATTCCATGCATTGTTTTTGCTCCTTGTTGTGGCACGTGTGGTTTAGGTTCCTTAGTTAAACTTTGTGTTATCTTATTATTTGAATTCCTAACCAATCTCAGTTGGTCTTTTCAATACTAGCACTTGTTAACTATCTTTTCCCAAGAACCATTAATTATTGTTGGGAAGATTTCCTTTCTTTTGTTAGAGAAGCATTAAATCTTCTCATTTGACAAATTTTCTCGTTCTTCACAAACACCTCCCTTAAACTTGTAGTAAAAGTACTCATTATTTGTGTTGGTGTTGGAGTTACTAGTGCTTGCTTTGCCTAGGGTGGACACTAAAAAGTAGAAAATATGTGAGTAAAAATATAGGGTGCAATATATTGGTTGTTGGGTAAATTTATAAGTTAATGAATTAAAAAATAAGGTACATTTTATTCAAATAATCAATTTAATTGTAATATAAGGTATGTAATAATCTAAAATAATGGATTATAATTAATCTAGGTGGTTTATATATAT
>Ga0116229_10011951_pt1 | contig 12648 bp, 10 predicted proteins | sample S1TSphgellanicum_3_FD_87313 | JGI IMG/M metagenome (GOLD analysis project Ga0116229, IMG submission 87313) | Host-associated microbial communities from peat moss isolated from Minnesota, USA - S1T2_Fc - Sphagnum magellanicum MG | ecosystem: Host-associated > Plants > Peat moss > Unclassified...
CGAGCGTCATGCCGCGCAGCGTCGGGTCGACGAGCACCGAGCGGTCGCCATTGTCCCATGCAAAGCGCAGCAGTCCGGTCTGACCCGCACGGTAGTCCGCGAGCTGCGCGGCGAGCGCGGAGATGTCGAGATTCGCCCGCCGGGCGATGGCATCGAACAGATCGCCGCTCGCCGCCAATCCCGCCTCGATGCCGGCGAGCGCCGGATGGATCGACCCTTGCACCACGCCCGAAATGCCAGGAATCAACCGCGGCGTTTGCGCCACCGCCATGATGCAGGTGGAGGTTCCGATCACGTTGACGACATCGCCGATGCGGCAGCCGACCCCGATCGCATCCCAGTGTGCATCGAGGGCGCCGACCGGAATCGGGATGCCGCTGCGCAGCCCGAGCCGGCCGGCCCATTCCGGGCAAAGTCGTCCCGCCAGGGAGTCGGCGGCAAGATAGCGACCGCCAAGGCGCTCGCGCACATCCTCCAGCAACGGGTCCAGGGAGGCCAGGAAGTCTGCAGGCGGCAGTCCGCCGAGTGACGGGTTCCACATCCATTTGTGGCCCATGGCACAGGCGGAACGCGGCAACTCGGCCAAGCTGCGGATGCCGCAGAGCAGTGCCGTCATGAGATCGCAGTGCTCGAGCGCGGTATGGAAACGGGCGCGCCGCTCAGGATTGTGGCGCAGCCAGTGCAGCAGCTTGGCGAGGCCCCATTCCGAGGAGTACACGCCACCGCACCAGTCGAGGGCCGGCAACGAACGCGCGCGCGCGGCGGCGGTAATTTCAGCCGCTTCGCGCCAGGCGCGGTGATCGCACCATAAATAGTAGTCGTCGAGCGGTTCGAGGGCCGCATCGACGGCCACCACGGTCGAACCGGTGGTGCACACCGCGAGCGCCTCGACGTCGCGGCCGTCGACCCGCGAGACGGCAAGGGCCGAGCGCATCGCGGCGGTCAGTGCCCGCACATGGTCGGCGTGGCGCTGGGTGGCGTAGTCGGGATCGTCGGCCCTGCGCAGCACCGGATAATCCGCGACGGCGGTCCCGAGCCGGCCGCGGCGCTCGTGCACGATCGACACGCGCACGCTCGCGGTCCCGAAGTCGATGCCGGCAACCGTACTCGCCATCACACCACCCTCCCCTCGTGCCCACCCCTCCCCTCGTGCCCGCGGTAAGCCTATCATCGGCGCAGACAGCAAGCAGCCACGGAGCAATGCAATGACGGATGCCGCGCAACCCAAGTGGCGCCTCGACGGCGTCAAGGTCGTCAAGAGCGACCGCCTCGACAGCAACACGGCCCAAACGCCCGGCATGCTGCGCGCGGCCGCGGTCAATGCAGCGCGCGGTTCCCGCAAGCTCTGGGCCGGCACCGTCGTCATTCATCCGAATGCGAAGACCGGTGCACATCATCATGGCGCACTGGAGAGCGTGATTTACGTGGTGCGGGGCATCGCACGCATGCGCTGGGGCGAGCGGCTCGAGTTCGCCGCCGAAGCCGACGCCGGCGATTTCATTTTCGTGCCGCCCTACGTCCCCCATCAGGAAATCAACCGCTCGAGCGACGCCCCGCTCGAATGCGTGCTGGTGCGCAGCGATAACGAGTCCGTGGTCGTGAACCTCCACATCGACGCCGCCGAACGCGTGGAGGAAGTCTACTGGGTCGACCCGATCCACCGCGATCCGCGCCCATGACGGGCGGTCCAGACCTTCGCTGCGCGCATGACCGCGGCGCGCAGAGGACGTGATCTACGCGTAGACAGATGACGCGATCTATCCGTAGACAGATGACGTGATCTACCCGTAGATGAGGTGATCGAAGCGCAACAGGCGTGATCGACGCGCAGAGCGCGTGATCCGGGGGCCGCGGTCGGCGCCTTCCTACAATCGATTACGGGGGCGGCGAATCCGCCGCGCATGACATGATGCCTTCGTCATGAAGCGGTCGATTGGACATGAGATGGCGCGGCCCGCCACCCTGCGGCATCCCAGAGTTCGAGCGCAGCGCATTTTGCGCATCAGCCGGGTCGTCACGGATGTGGGGCGGGCGGAACTCTTCTATCGGCAGGCCCTCGGATTTGAGTGCCGCTCGCGCGGTGCGCTCGATCCGGGTGTCGGGGCGGCACTCGCTGGCGGTACTGGCGGGGCGACGTTCGCCGACGCGGCGTCGCCGGGTGACGAGGCGGCGCTCGCTGAAGCGGCGTCGCCGGGTGACGAGGCGGCGCTCGCTGTCAGGGCGACGTTCGGTGACGGCCAAGCAACCGAACCGACCGCGGCCGCAGCGCACGAGACCGTCCTCTCGTTGGGCGAGGAAGAAATCGCCTTGGTCGAATTCGGCGTCCGCGGCCGGCCGTACCCGGCACAGAGCAGGAGCAACGACCCCTGGTTCCAGCACTGCGCAATCGTCGTGCGCGATATGGACGACGCCTATGCGCATCTGCGCTCGCAGACAGGCTGGCAGCCGATCAGCAGCGACGGTCCGGCGCAGCTGCCGGCCGCGAACGGCGGCGTCAGGGCGTTCAAGTTTCGCGATCCCGACGGCCATCCGCTCGAGCTGCTGTGGTTTCCGCCCGGCCACGGCCGTGCACGCTGGCACGACACACCGCACTCGGTACGCCCTGTGCGAGATGCCGCGGGGCTGTTTCTCGGCATTGATCATACCGCCATCGCGATCGCCTCGACGCGTGCGAGCCTCGAGTTCTATGGCTCCCTCGGCTTTCGGCTGAAGGCGCGCTCCTTCAACCACGGGGTTCCCCAGGCGCATCTCGATGGACTCACGCCGAGCGAGGCGCGCGTGCGAATCGCAGCGCTGCGACCCGCGTCGAGTGCAGGCCCCGGGCTCGAGCTGCTCGCCTATCGCCGGCCCCCAGCACCCGGACCCGGCCGCGCTGAATTCGGCCGCGCAGGCCACGATCGCCAGGATCGCACGGCGGCCGCGCTCGAGGACCGCGAGGACCGCACTGCCGCCGCCGCCGCTGCGCACGCGCGGCTCGCGGCGCCCGCGGACCAGGCAACCGATTGGATCACCGTGCTCGCGGCGCCCGAGCAGCCTGGCGCCGATCTGCCGTCAGCGAGCGGGGCGCCGTTGTGGCGGTATGCGGGCCTGCGCGACCCGGATGGTCATCGCCTCGTGCTGTCGATGGCGCTTTCCGATCCGATCACGGTGCTCGACGCGAGCGGATGCCGCAGCAGCTCGGTGAAGGGCAGCGGCACGGCGCCGAGCATGATCAATCCGAGTCCGCCGACCAATCCGAAATTCTTGAGGAACTCCCAGAAATGCTCGAGTCCCGCGCCTTCCTTGAATCGCCAGAAATCCGCAAACCGCCAGAATTGATGGAACAGCAGCGCGGTGATCACGCAAAACCCCGCCAGCACGAAGGCGGCCGCACGATCGTGCCATCCGCTCACGATGCACGCGGGTGTCAGCAGTTCGACGCCGATCGAGAGTACGAGCAGCGTGCGCGGCAGAAACATTGCGCTCGCCTGGCGCATCGCGGCGGGCCAATTGACGATCTTGTCGAGCGCGCTGAACGGGAACAGCACGACCAGGGCAATGCGCAGCAGCAAGGGCAGATAATCGTTCACGGCGGTGAGCACGGCGGGAAGTCCTGCGGCGAAAGGGCGACGAAGTGAGCGCCAACGGGCGCCCCGACGATCATACCGGACCGCGACCGCGCGTCACGTACTGGCATCTGTGGACGGACGCGGAAGGCATCAGCCACCAGACCGAGTGTGCGCTCACGGCCTTCGAACTGGCGCGCATCGGTGCGGCAGCACCGCAATGGAACGATGCGCAGGCGCGCGCGCCGTCCACGGTCGTGTTCACGGTGCAACCGGTGGGTTGGGTCGGCGAATGGCACGAGAATCCCGCACCTCAATGGATCGTCGTGCTGTCGGGCCGCTGGTGGATCGAGTCGATGGATGGCACGCGCATCGAGCAAGGGCCTGGCGAGATTTCGCTGGGCGAGGACCAGGGATCACGACTTTGGGACGGGCGGCGCGGTCATCGCTCAGGAACTCTCGGAGACCAGCCGGCCGTGCTCATGACCGTGCGCCTGCACGTTGCACCGGCACATGTGCCGTGCCACCTCACATGAAGCACGCCCGTGCTGGCCACTCAAAGCCGTCATGCTCACGCCGCACTACGAAATCTTGACTCCGCGCTTCCGCGGCTACGTGCTGCCGAATGCCGCCCTGGTGACGCTCGGCGAGGGGTTTGCGTGGCTCGAGGGACCGGTGTGGTTCGCCGACCAGGACTGCCTGATCGTGAGCGACCTTCCGAATGACCGGCTGATGCGCTGGTCCGAATCCGGCGGCATCACCGAGTTCCGCAAGCCGGCCGGATTTCCCAACGGCAACACGCGCGACCGGCTGGGCCGCCTGATCACGTGCTCGCATCAGCGCCGGAGTCTGCTGCGCACCGAACTCGACGGCAGGATCACGCCGCTCGCGACGCACTTCGAAGGCCGACGCCTCAACTCGCCGAACGACGTGATCTGCCGCTCGGACGGCACGCTGTGGTTCACCGATCCCGTCTACGGGATCAGCACCGACTACGAGGGCGGCAAGGCGAGTCCCGAACTTCCCGCCGCCGTGTACCGGCTCGATCCCGAGACCGGCGCCTTGGACGTCGTGACCGACAGCCTCGACGGTCCCAATGGCCTCGCATTTTCGCCGGACGAACGGCTGCTCTACATCGCCGAGAGCGGCGCCCAATTTGCGGCCGACCCAGATCACCACATCCGCGTGTTCGAGGTCGGCGACGCGACGGGATGGCTGCGCGGCGGGCGTGTCTTGCACACGATCTCGCCCGGGCACGCCGATGGGTTCCGTACCGATGAGGACGGGAATCTTTGGTGCGGGGCCGGCGACGGCGTGCAGTGCATTGCCCCAGACGGGTCTCATTTGGGTTCGATCAAACTGCCCTGCACGGTCTCGAATCTGACCTTCGGCGGGCGTCACCGCAGCCGGCTGTTCATCTGCGCTTCGCACACGCTGTTTGCGATCTACACGAATCAGCGCGGTACGCCACCCAACCTTTACTGTACATCACCCCCCAGTCCTCAGGAGTGACTTCATGTCTGCAAGCTCAACGCCCACCGAACACTCGACCGCTCCCTCCGTGCCCGTGCAGCGCATTCTCGCCGGGCAGAAGGCGCTCGTGACCGGCGCCAACTCCGGCATCGGTCGCGGTGTCGCGATCGCCCTCGGCCAGGCCGGCGCGGACGTGATCGTGAACTACATCGACGACGACGCGGCAGCCAGCGCCGTCGTGGAGGAAATCCGCAAGTCAGGTGCCGAGGCGCTCGCGCTCAAGGCCGACGTATCCCAAGAGGCCGACGTCGCCAGCCTGTTCAAAGCAATGCTCGCGCGCTTCGGCACGATCGACATCCTGGTCAGCAATGCCGGCCTGCAGCGCGACTCCGCATTCAAGGACATGACCCTCAAGCAGTGGAACACCGTGCTCGGCGTCAATCTCACCGGCCAGTTCCTCTGCGCACGCTATGCCGTCGGGGAGTTCTTGCGCCGCGGTATCGTGCCGTCGGTATCCTGTGCCGCGGGCAAGATCATTTGCATGAGCTCCGTGCACCAGGAAATCCCGTGGGCCGGACACGCGAATTACGCCGCCTCGAAGGGCGGCATCAAGCTGCTCATGGAGAGCATGGCGCAGGAACTCGCCCCGCACCATATCCGCGTCAACGGCATCGCCCCCGGCGCGATCCGCACGCCGATCAATACCTCCGCCTGGAAGACCCCGGAAGCCTACGCGGAGCTCATGAAGTTGGTCCCGTACGGGCGCATCGGCGAACCCGAGGACATCGCGCGGGCCGCGGTCTGGCTCGCCTCGGACCAGTCGGACTACGTGGTCGGCAGCACGCTGTTCGTCGACGGCGGCATGACGCTGTATCCCGGTTTTGCGACGGGAGGCTGAGCATGACTCTCCTTGCGGCGGGCGGTTAAGACATGGCCTCGGCAGCGGAACACTACGACGTGATCGTGATCGGCAGCGGGCCCGGGGGCGCCGCGCTCGCCCAGCGGCTCGCTCCCACCGGCCGCAGGATCCTGTTGCTCGAGCGCGGCCAGTATCTCACGCGCACGCGCGCCAACTGGGATGCGCAGGCCGTGTTCGTCGACGCGAAGTATCAGGCGAGCGAAACCTGGTACGACGCCAACGGCCGCGAATTTCATCCCGGTCTGCACTATTACGTCGGCGGAAACTCCAAGGTCTACGGCGCCGCACTGTTTCGGCTGCGCGAGCGGGACTTTCAGGAGATCCGCCACGTCGACGGCGTGTCGCCGGCGTGGCCGCTGCCCTACGCGGCCTTCGAACCGTATTATGCGGAGGCGGAGCGCCTGTTTCACGTGCATGGCGCCCGCGGCGAGGATCCCAACGAGCCGCCGGCGAGCGGCCCGTTTCCCCACCCGCCGGTGTCGCACGAGCCCGCGATCGAAACGCTGCATCACAAGCTCAGCGCGTTGGGCCTGCGCCCGTTCCACCTGCCGCTCGGCATCCTGCTCGACGAGCGCGACGGCAAACCGACGCCGACCAGCATCTGCATCCGCTGCGACGCGTTCGACGGGTTCCCCTGCCTGCTCAACGGCAAGGCCGATGCCCAGGTCATGTGCGTGGACCCGGCGCTCGCCGCGCATCCGAACTTGACGCTGCTGACGGGGGCCTACGTGGCGCGCCTGTCGACCGACGCGAGCGGCCGGCGGGTGAGCGGCGTCGAAGTCGAGCGCGACGGCCGGCAGGAGACTTATCGCAGCGAACTCGTCGTGGTCGCCTGCGGCGCCTTGTCGTCGGCCCTGCTGCTGCTGCGCTCGGCGAACGCGGCGCACCCGGCCGGACTCGCCAACGGCTCAGGGCTGGTGGGACGCAACTACATGCGCCACAACCAATCGGTGCTGATGGCCTTGATGCGCGAAGCGAACGATACCGTGTTCCAAAAGACGCTCGCGCTCAGCGATTTTTATTTCGGCAGCGACGATTGGGAGTTTCCGCTCGGCTTGATCCAGATGTGCGCCACCTCGCACGGGGCGCAGATCCGCGGCGAGGCACTGCCTGCGTGGCTCGAATGGGTGCCGAAGATGCCGTTCGACGAAATGGCCCGCCATTCTATGGACTTCTGGCTGTCGAGCGAGGATCTGCCCGACCCCGCCAACCGGATTTTCTACGACGGTGCGCGCGTGGTCCTCGATCTCAAGGAAAACAACCTCGAGGGGCACCGGCGTTTGCGCAAGAAGCTCGAACAGATCCTCACCGAGGCCGGGGCGCATCCGCGCCTGCTCGAGCGCAGCCTCTACCTCGGCAAGAACATTCCGATTGGCGGCACGGCGCATCAGGCGGGCACTGCGCGCTTCGGCGCCGACCCGGCGACCTCGGTCCTCGACCTTGATTGCAAGGCGCACGAGATCGACAATCTGTACGTGACCGATGCCAGCTTCTTCCCCTCGATCGGCGCCGTGAATCCCACGCTGACGATCATCGCCAATGCGCTGCGCGTGGCCGACTCGATCAAGGCGCGGTTCGCGTGACCGACCCGGCGCGATCGGCCTGCCTGACCCCGGCGCGATCGGCGTGCCTGACCCCGGCGCGGCGGGCATGACGGACGGGGCGCTCAACGGCCCCGGGCGCACGGCCGAGGTCGCGCCGCAAGCAGCCGCGACGGCGGCGTGCGGACCGCATGACGGTCCGGCCGCACTGCCGATCGAGGACTACGCGCTGATCGGCGACTGTCTCACGGGCGCGCTGGTCGGCCGCAACGGCTCCATCGATTGGCTGTGCTGGCCGCGCTTCGACGGCGGCGCCTGCTTTGCAGCGCTGCTCGGCACGTCGCGACACGGCCGCTGGCTCATCGCGCCCGCGCAGGGCGCGGCGCGGGCCACGCGCAGCTACCGCGGCGATACGCTCGTGCTCGAAACGCTGTTCGAGCTCCCCGAAGGGAGTGCGGCCGTGATCGACTTCATGCCGACGGGCCGCGAGGCCTCCTCGGTGGTGCGCATCGTCGAAGGCCGGCGCGGCCGCGTCGCGTTCGCGCTCGAGCTCCTGCTGCGCTTCGATTATGGGTCGGCGACGCCCTGGGTCAGCAAACTCGCCGACGGCAGCGGCGTCAGCGCGATCGTGGGACCCGACACGGCGGTGCTGCGCTCGCCCGTGCCGCTGTCCGGCCGCGACCAGGCCACCGTAGCCGACTTTTCGGTCAACGCCGGGGAGCGGCTCTGCTTCACTCTGACCCACGGCATCTCGCACCTCGCACCGCCCGCGCCGTTCGATGCGGTGGCTGCGCTGGCGGACACCGAGGCGTTTTGGCGCGGCTGGTCGGAGCGCTGTGAATACCAAGGACCGTGGCGCAAAGCCGTGCTGCGCTCGCTGCTCACGCTGAAGGCGCTGACCTATGCACCGACCGGGGGCATCGTCGCGGCCGTGACCACGTCGCTGCCCGAACAGCTCGGCGGCACGCGCAATTGGGACTATCGGTATTGCTGGCTGCGCGATGCCACTTTGACGCTGATCGCGCTCATGGAGGGCGGCTATTACGACGAGGCCGTGGCCTGGCGCCAATGGCTGCAGCGCAGTGTGGCCGGCAACCCGGATGAGCTGCAGATCATGTACGGCATCGCCGGCGAGCGCCGGCTGGTCGAGTGGACGCCGACTTGGCTCCCCGGCTATCAGGGTGCGGCCCCGGTGCGCATCGGCAACGCGGCCTCGGAGCAGCTGCAGCTCGACATCTACGGCGAACTGATCGGGGCAATGCACCATGGCCGGCTCAAAGAATTGGCGGTGCCGGAATCGGCCTGGGCAATCCAGGTCGCCATCATCGAGCACCTCGCCAAGATCTGGAATGAGCCGGATGCCGGCATCTGGGAAATGCGCGGGGATCGCCGGCAGTTCACGCACTCGAAGGTCATGGCCTGGGTGGCGCTCGATCGCAGCATCCGCGACGCGGAGCACTTCAAGCTGACCGCCCCGCTCGAGCACTGGCGCCAGGTGCGCGATGCCATCCACGCGGAGGTCTGCGCCAAGGGCTTCGACGCCGCGCGCAATACCTTCACGCAAAGCTTCGGCGCAGCGGCGCTCGACGCCAGCTTGCTGCTGATCCCGCAGTTCGGGTTTCTGCCGATCGAGGACCCACGGATCACGGGCACGATCCAGGCCATCGAGCGCGAGCTGCTGGTCGATGGACTCGTGCTGCGGTATCGCACCGACGGCGGCGGCGACAGCCTGCCGCCCGGCGAGGGTGCGTTCCTGCCGTGCTCGTTCTGGCTCGCCGACGCCTATGCACTGCAGGGCCGCCACGCGGACGCACAGCGACTCTTCGAGCGGCTGCTCGGGCTCGCCAACGACGTCGGCCTGCTCGCCGAGGAGTACGACGTGCAGGCGCAGCGCCTCGTTGGTAATTTCCCGCAGGCGTTCTCGCATCTCGCCCTGATCAGCGCGGCCATGCACCTGCGCGACGGCGTGGCCGGCAAGCGGACGAGTCCGCTCGCCGCGTCGGCCGACTCCTACGCATCCACGGGAAACCAGCCGCTCACCCCGTGAGACATTCTCACGCATAGTCGGGTGAATCGATGATATTTGCAGTCGCGCAGCGTACCCGGTGCCTGTCATGCGGGTACTCGCGTACTTCGGAGCGGGAGAGTCGTCTGTCGTTTGTTCGTCACCGCTGCGCGCTGGCAGCGCTAGCCGCCGTCGTACCCCTCGCTCCGTGCTCCGCGTTGGGGGTGGCCCACCCGGCGGGGCCCATTGCTGCGGCCGAGCGGCTGATTCTGATCGATGCGACGGCGATCATGTTGGTCGTGGTCGTGCCGGTCATCGTGCTCACGTGCGCGTTCGCCTGGCGCTACCGGGCCTCGAACACGGACGCCGCATACCGGCCGGACTGGGCGTATTCGGGCCAGATCGAGCTCGTCGTCTGGGCGATTCCGGCGATGGTCGTGATCCTGTTGAGCGGCGTCGGGTGGATCGGATCGCATGAGCTCGATCCGGCGCGTCCGCTCGATTCGCAGGTCGCGCCGCTGCGCATCGAAGCGGTCTCGCTCGATTGGAAATGGCTGTTCATCTATCCCGATCAGCGCGTCGCGAGCGTCAATGAACTCACCGTGCCGGTCGGGACCCCGCTCGAGTTCACGCTGACCTCGGCGACGGTCATGAATGCGTTCTTCATTCCGCAACTCGGCAGCCAGATCTACACGATGCCGGGCATGGCCAGCCGCTTGAACCTGCTCGCGGACCGTCCGGGCGATTACGTCGGCTTTTCCTCCCATTTCAGCGGCGACGGCTTCGCCGACATGCGCTTCGTCGTGCACGCCGTGCCGGCGGCGGACTTTCCCGCCTGGCTCGCGTCGGCGCGCGGCACCGGCGATGCGCTCGGCGCCGGCGCATACACCGCGCTCGCAGGCGCCGGCACCGTCCAACCCACGCTGTATCGCGACGTGGATCCCGCCTTGTTCGGCCGCATCGTGGGGCAGACCGCCGGTGCGGCCGACCCGCCGCGGGAGTCTTTGCATGGTCGGTAAGCCGCTCGAGATGTTCGGTCATAGCCCCAGGTCCCGCGATGTTCGGTCATAGCCCCAGGTCCCGCGATGTTCGGTAAGCTCACCTGGTCGGCGATCCCCTTCAACCAGCCGCTGCCGATGGCGGCGTCGCTCATGGTGCTCACGGGCATACTCGCAGTTCTAGGGCTCGCCACGGTCAAGGGCTGGTGGCCCTACCTGTGGCGGGAATGGCTCACGAGCGTCGATCACAAGCGCATCGGTGTGCTCTACGTACTGCTCGCGCTCGTGCTGCTCGTGCGCGGTTTCACGGACGCGATCATGATGCGCTCGCAGCTCGCGCTCGCGACTGCCGGGGCGCCCGGGTATCTGCCGCCCGAGCACTACGATCAGATTTTCTCGGCCCACGGCACGATCATGATTTTCTTCATGGCCATGCCTTTCATGGTCGGCCTCATGAACTTCGTCGTGCCGCTCCAGCTCGGCGTGCGCGATGTGGCGTTCCCGGTGCTCAACGCCGTGAGTTTCTGGCTCACGGCAACGGGCGCGCTGCTCGTGAACATCTCCCTGATGGTCGGCGAATTCGCCAAGACCGGCTGGCTCGCCTATCCGCCGCTCTCCGAGCTCCAATTCTCACCGGGCGTGGGCGTCGACTATTACCTCTGGGCGCTCGAGATCTCCGGCATCGGTACGCTGCTCGCCGGCATCAACCTCGTGACCACGATCTTGAAGCTGCGGGCGCCGGGCATGCTGTACATGCGCATGCCCGTGTTCTGCTGGACCGCGCTCGCGTCGAACCTGCTGATCGTGGCGGCATTTCCGCTGCTCACGGCGACCTTGGGAATGCTGCTGCTCGACCGCTACGTCGGGATGCACTTCTTCACGAACGACGGCGGCGGCAACGCGATGCTCTATTTCAATCTGATCTGGGCATGGGGGCATCCCGAGGTCTACATTTTGATACTGCCCGCGTTCGGCGTCTTCTCGGAAGTCATCGCGACGTTTTCCGGCAAATCCCTGTTCGGCTACCGCTCGATGGTGCTCGCGACGATGGCGATCTGCATCCTCTCGTTCACGGTCTGGCTGCATCACTTCTTCACGATGGGGGCCGGCGCGGACGTGAACGCGTTCTTCGGCATCATGTCGATGATCATTGCCGTGCCGACCGGCGTCAAAGTGTTCAACTGGCTGTTCACGCTGTTCCGCGGCCGCGTTCGATTCGAGACGCCGATCCTGTGGTCGCTCGGCTTCATCGTGACCTTCGTGATCGGCGGCCTCACCGGCGTGCTGATGGCCGTGCCGCCCGCGGATTTCGTGCTGCACAACAGTGAGTTCCTGGTCGCGCACTTCCACAACGTGATCATCGGCGGGGTGCTGTTCGGCGGCATGGCCGGCTACAACTACTGGTTCCCCAAGGCATTCGGATTCACGCTCGACCGCCGCCTGGGGCTCGTGAGCTTCTGGTGCTGGCTGATCGGCTTCTACGTCGCCTTCATGCCGCTCTATGCGCTCGGTCTGCTCGGCATGACGCGGCGCGTGCAGCACACCGACGATCCGGCCTGGCAGCCGTATCTCGTGGTGGCCGCGGTCGGTGCGCTAATCATCCTGTGCGGCATCGTCGCGCAGGTCCTGCAGCTGATCGTGAGCATCCGCACGCGCGCAGGGCGGCGCGACTCGACGGGCGATCCCTGGAACGGGCGGACGCTCGAATGGTCGACCGCCTCGCCGCCGCCGTCCTACAACTTCGCAGTCATGCCGCAGGTCGAATCGCGGGACGAGTTCTGGCGCCGCAAGCAGCTGCGCGAGCCCCTGCCCGCGCCCCGCTACCGCGCCATCGAAGTCCCCGCAAACAGTCCGAACGGCTTCGTGGTCGCATTCTTTGCCGTCGTGACGGGCTTTGCGATGATCTGGCACATCTGGTGGATGGCGATCCTCGGCCTCGCCTGCGCCGTCGTGACCCTTTTCGTGTTTGGATGGATCGAGCGCACGGATCAGGAAATTTCGGCCGAGACGCTGGCCGCCGACGATCGTGCGCGGCTGGCGGCTCCCGAGTCCCGATGAGCGCGGTCCCGTCCCGATGAGCGCGGTCCCGTCCCGATGAGCGCGGTCCCGTCCCGATGAGCGCGGTCCCGTCCCTGTTACGCGCGGTCCCATCCCGATGAGCACACCG
>Ga0116229_10011952_pt1 | contig 12648 bp, 6 predicted proteins | sample S1TSphgellanicum_3_FD_87313 | JGI IMG/M metagenome (GOLD analysis project Ga0116229, IMG submission 87313) | Host-associated microbial communities from peat moss isolated from Minnesota, USA - S1T2_Fc - Sphagnum magellanicum MG | ecosystem: Host-associated > Plants > Peat moss > Unclassified...
AGAGTTGTACCACCAAAAGATTGCACTGCAACTGGGTCGATGTGACCAAATGCCAATGTTTTCATCAGAGGAAAAGACTGCTGGCAAACTCTTCTGAAGAGCTCAGCTTTTGTGAAGAAGAATGAATGTCCTTATTGGGCCACCAATTTTGCAGCGGTAACCAAGAAACTAGCCCATTTTGGAGAGAGCCATTAGAGGACTTTCCATAGAGTAGTGGAATCAATGTTGTGAAACAAAGAAAGAAATTACAGAAATTAAAGAGAGAGGTTAGAATCATTAGATTAAGTGATGGATGCCTGTGATCTCCTCCCACTACAACCCTAAACCCTAAACCTGGGTTGATGATTTTCGCCAATGTACATTTCACCTGATTTTTTATGAAGCAACCAACATCAGGCTATAAATTCTAACTCCTTTCAAATTCTACAGGTTTTTTTGACAAAGATAAAATCAAAATTTGACATGCTGAATTATTTTTAAAAAATATATATTATTCTCAAAAAAAAAAGTCGTGAAGGAAAATGAGGAATCTTTTGGAATATTCCATCTAATATTTTTATTCTCGGAAAAAGAATCTTCAAAAATAAAATAATTATTTGTTAGACCTGGTGAACCTGCTATTCAACTACCCTATTATTGTAAACTGATTCAATTCTAAGATTCAACAATATATACAAGATATATAAGGTAATAAGCATGGAGTCCCAATACCCATGAATTTAAATCCACTTCACAACAAATGATAGATGTCATTACTGAGAGTCTCTACCTTTTTAAAAATTGAGAATTGTTTCTCAAGATCTCAATTCATGGAACGGGTGAAGTAATGGTTAGTTGAAAACATCCTCAATATGCAAGGTGATTCATTTGCAAAGATGTTTCCCAAGAATGAAACAAAATTCTAAGGAGAATCCACTTATTTGCAACAACCTAGTTTTCATGTAGAAACTGAATGACAAACATATGAAATCTTGTTGTCATTTGTAATGAACATGTAGTTTGTAGCACATTATGTGTAGGGTAACACCCAAGGAGGGGGGCATTCCCCCAAATAAGCAGCCCTCAGTGGACAATAGAGGGGTGCTTATTTTGGGAACATCCTACTCCTTATCTAGGAATGCCTCAATCTTGGGCACTATGTGATAAAAAGCACTGGTTAAAAAAATTCTATATTTGTGTTTTCCATGATACCTGGAAGATACAATGGGTGGGGCATTTGCTTTTCAAACACCTTGCCCTTTGCACAGAAAAAGTTTCCCTTGGACATGGTGCACTCCAAATGCACCAAAAACCTTCTTCTCATGCTTTATGGTAATCTATTAGAGGAGGCCCATGTGAATGTCACAATAAGAGAACGATGTCACAAGGAGACCAATGTCACAAGTACCTAAAGATATCCGTTGTCCCATCAGGTATTCTAGATTTCAGCCTATCACTAGCCCTATCACTATCCAATATCTTTAAAGCTTCATTACTTGTGGGTTTGTATTTGATCCCTTTTAAACTTATTGTTTCTTGTTTTTAGGAAATATCTATTTCCTTTTGAGGCTTCAAACCAGGCCTCACATATACAATAATTCTCCACCATGTGGTAATTTGATGTGATTCATCCCCCTTGTTAGGGTCTCTTGCATATGCACAAAATTTTGTGCTTCTACTTACACAATTTTCAAGAAAGCAAAAAGGACAAACACAACATGGTCACTGAAAAGCAATTTCATTGGGCCATTCTCAAAATTCACACGGATACCACTTGTGACCTCTCACACATGTGGACCAAAAAACATTGACCAATTTTTTTTCATTATACTTGCATTATGAATGCTTTTCGTGTGCTTAATAGAACTCATTAGCATGTGACAGAATTGCATCTTCGTGTGCAAGCGTTTCATTTCTTGAAATGCTCACCCTCCTTTCCTCAAAATTCCTGTGATCCCTAGTGGGTACCCATTGGGTCTCACACGAAAAGAAAATTTAATAAAAATTTGAAGCAGGTCTTTACATGCAGTAAAGTCCTCGAAAGCATGCTTTATAGATTCAGGCCTAGGCTTGGCTCCACCTCACACAGGCCCTTATTTTGAGGGTGTAAACCAGTGTATGGGCGGGTATCAAAAAACGTGAGAACTAGACAGGTTTCAAGCCGGTTCTCAGTTTGAAACTCTCAGGGTATCACATTGAGCAATGCTCTTTATGAAATCTGGCCGCAAGGTTTTATTTAATGTGAGAACTGGGCCTTTGAAACTTGGATCAAATGTATATCTATATTTTATTGAAACCCTAATAGGGTATTATAAAAAATTCAAGGCTAAGGTTTCAAGTTTTAGAATTAATTAGGTAGTCAGCAAGGTTTAGTGTTTAGTTAGTAGTTAATAGTTAATAGTTAGTTTAGGGTTTAGTTAGGTTTAAGTTTTAGTCAATAAATGACACTGCTTGCTATTTCATATAAAGCAAATGTTTCAAACTTTTTTCTCATTGTGTGTGAGGTTTTTGTTTTTTTCTTTGTTTGTTGCTTAAATTAATTAGTTTGATTAGTTGCTTTGGTTAATAGCTAATAGTTGTTGTTTGATGCTCCTTACTCGACATTCCTTGTTTAGCGCTATTTGTTTGACAATGTTACTCTTGTTGCTCCTTACTTAACATTGTTAATCCTTTTGTTGCTCTTTGCTTACTCGACACTACTACTCCTTTTCTTGCTCCTTGTTTGCTCATCATTGCTATTCCTCTAGTTGTTCCTTGCTTGACATTGCTACTCTTCATGATGTTCCTTATTTGATGTTGCTCTTCTTGTTGCTCCTTGTTAGTTCAATGTTGCTGCTCCTCTTGTTGCTCCTTGTTTGTTCAACATTGTTATTCCTCTTGTTGCTCCTTGCTTGCTCGACACTATTGCTCCTTTTGCTACTCCTCTTGATGCTCCTTGTTTGCTCCACACTATCACTCCTCTTGCTACTCCTTGCTTGTTCAATGTTGTTATTTTTCTTACTGCTCCTTATTTGTTCGATGATATTGTTCCTTTTGTTGTTCCTTACTCAACATTGTTACTCCTTGCTTGACGCTCCTATTCCTTTTGTTGCTCCTTGCATGACATTGTTGTTCCTCTTAATGTTCCTTGCTTATTCAACACTATTATTCTTTGTTTGATGTTGCAACTTTTTACGTGTTCAACATTGTTGTTCCTTGTTTGACATTACTACTCCTCTAACAACATTAAAAATTAAATATTGAAATAATAAAATTTATAATCATCGATATGTGGAAATCATTTTTGAAAATTGACTGTTATAAAATGTCTAAAAATTGACACTTTAAAACCCAAATGAAATTATTTTTTGCAAATTTTTGAAACCTTACCTAAGGTTTTTAAGGATGAAAATAAATTTTAAAATAGGAACTAGGTCGGGTCTTTCAAAACATTATAATATCCAAACTTGGCAATTCCTACAAAAACTAAAGAACTACCCAACATTGGTGTAAACCAACGTTGATGCCACATTTGATGGATGAAGCTTTCAACCACATGATTTCCCATGTTATGGGCTTGAGCAAGGTGGAGTGTAGGCTAGATTTTAGTATAGTTTGTGTTCAAAGGTTTTGCAATACAAAAAACATGTGTGAGATTTATTTTCATTCTATTTATGTGATACTCATTAGGTACCCATTAGGTCTCATGGGTCCAACCATGCTATTAGGAGCCACATGTGCCCCCTTAGACCACTTCTTTTTCATTAAAATAAATAAATGTATTTTTAAATATTTTTTATACATCTTTCAAAAAAACATTAAAATTTTTAAAATTAAAAAAATACTATTATGTTAAGGTTTACATTAAAAAATATCCAAAAATATGTCATAAAAAATATTTTCAAATTGTGCTTTTAGTGTCAAAACTACTTTTAAACAGTTTTCAAGTAGTGGTTACAAAGTTTGAAAAGTCCTTATACATATATTTCATTCATTAGATTGATTCCAAATTTTTTGATATGTACATAATGTATTCACAATAATATTGTATTACAAAAATTTTATTTATTTACTTATTTTACAATCCAAAGTTTTAAAAAAATAAAATGCTTATGATTGTTAATGGTACATGTGTATTAATATTCAACTTTTATTGAATGGTTGAGATGTACACAAAAATAAGGTTGCCAAATCCACAATCATGGACCTAATTTTAACAACAAAACCTAAAATTTTCACTTCCCAAAGCCATTATTGCAAATTGTGGGATGCAATTTTTTGTTACATTAAAACTTTTGAGCTTTTCCCCCACATTCCTAGTTTTTCCTCTGTGTGAACTATGGCCATGGTGATTCCTCTTTGAACTTTGACATGCAATTAAACTGAGTTTTTCTTTCCTTGTTCTTTTGACCCACTAGGTTTGTGTTGTTCCTTTCAGTCTTCTTGCTTGATTTTCATTTTTGTTTTGTTCATTCTTCTTTGAAGCTCCTAGTCTTAATCCTTTTGCTCAATCTTCATTGAAACTTTTGGTCCTAGTCCTCTTGCTCGTTCCTCCTTGAAACTTTTGGTGCTACTTTAATTCAACTTTTCAAGTTTTTAGTCCTACTACAATTCTTAGCCTTGTTGTAATTCAATCATCAAGGAACTTGATCCTCCTATTGTATTTAAACCTTCAAAGTTCATGAACCTCCAATTGCCTTCACGTAAACTTATTTTGTAAATGGTTATAGCCTTGTTGTAACATGTTTTCATATTGTCTACCTTTTTCATGCATGTTGCCTAGCCATTTGTTTAATTGATGTTGTAAATCCTAGGTTAAAACCTATATATCTTACTGATGCACCTTAAATCCAACTTTGAAATTGTTGTGAAAATGGTCGCCAACTTCTTTTATAACATTTATAGTCCATTGAGTTAAAATAAAGTTAATTCTTGCATTTTTTCCATTAATTTAGGAGCTATTTTCTTAAACCCAATCACCATTTTTACAACTTCTTTTGATTAAATTTTCCTTCCTTCTCCTTTCACCTCACTTCTTTGACTATTGTTGCCTTGTCCATGACTTTCTTTTGTAGAATATATATGTACTAATCAAAAGTTACAATATGTGATTTAAAATAATCCATTAATGGTTCTTTGCCCTTGGTTTGTCTAGCAAGTAAATACAGGAAGGACAACAAATTGTGCATCTTCATAATCTCCAACGTCAAATTAAAAGAATATTAGATTTATGGTTGCAATTATTTACTAGAATCTAAAATATTGATTGTAGGCTCATCAAATTCCATTATTAGGCCAACTTCTATAAGCCTAATAAGATTTGTAATGATACATTCATGTGGTTCCAATGGCCCTATAATAGGGCAATGAGACATCTCCACATAATATTGAATTAATTAGCCATTGGTGTTATTTCTTGAACAATTTCAACTATATTTAATAGTTTTATTAGATCACACTGCTCCTCAAATTGAATTAGTTTCCTTCAACTTCATCATTTGAACTATAATCCTCTTCACCATCTTCATTGTCACTTGTTGTTAATGTTATGCATATGTCTAAAAGGTCAATCCTATGTTCCATTGCCTTAGGGTTTAAAGGCCATATTCCACAAACCCCTAAATCCAAATTTGATATTTTGTTTTGTGGGTGACTATTCTAGGGCCTTGTCTACCCATGTAACCAAAGTTATCTTGTTTGGTTTTGTATAATTTCTATTGGCCATGGCTCCATCCTTTCTTTCCTCAATGTTGTTTTGAGTGGTTTAAAACAAATTACATCTATGGGTTGTAATGCATGTGAAGTATGAAAGTGTATGGTGATCATGTCTAAACCAAATGCTTGTGCCTACTTTATTGATTCTAGGGTAACAATGTGGGATCCATGCTCATTTAGGATCAATAAATGACAATTTTTTATGAAGATCCTAATGTTTAAAATAGACCATTTGAAAAAAAAAAAAGAATTCCTTAAATAGAAAACATGTCATCCATTTTTTTTGGTATTACCATCCATGTACTTGTGTTAACCATAATTATTTGTGAACTAGTATTTTAACCAATAATAATTGAATTAGTGACACTTGTTGAACAAGTAGTTGGCAAAATAGGTAGTTAGCAAAATAGGTAGCGGATTTTGAAAATCATGACTGTTCATTACAATTTTACTAAATAGTTTTTATAAGTTGATTAGAACAAGGAGTTTTATCAGCTAGTTAATGTTTAGGTGATTTGCATGAAACATTTCAAAGTTCAAACTTAGAGTATAAAGGAAGGATGGTAGAAGATGAGAAACATCATATCTCTACTTTCAATACTTATTTTCTGAAAACTCTAATGTACAAATTCTGATTTTTTTATATAGTTTTGTATTTTCATTACAAGTTGGAATAGCTGTTAGCATTGAGTAGTGTGTACCTATTTAGAATTTAGGAAATGAAATTTAGATCAAGTAGGAGACTTGTGATGTTAATTTGATTTCGTGTTTCTTTTTCATTGAAAGCATGAAAAGATTTTTGTACTTCAGCAATATCTTTCTTGAAATTATATGCAAATTGAGTACATGTTAATTTAAGAATTGTAAATAGTTCTAGTTTTTTTAGATTAAATGTACTTGTTTACTACTTTAAGAACCTATTGTTGGAAAAGGTAGAAGTTGAACAACTTTAATGGGAATATAAACATCCATTAACAACCTATTTTACAAAATTTGATATGTCATCTCTTTCACCTTTGCAAATATAAAACCCTAGCAAAACTTTGCATGCAACATTCACAACACAATTTTTTGTCAACCATTCCCAAAATTTGGGAATGATGTTGTAAACATGGTTTGAACCTTTCTTGGCCAATATTCGAATTACTAACTATTTGCATGCTCGGATGCATATTTCATTTGAATTCCATACATGATATGCATTGTAATTATTTTTAATGCACAACATTTGTGACTCCATTCTTTGATGGGGGTACCAAAACAAAATGACCTATCACTAGAAAAAATCTTGTCCATTCCAACCATATGGTTATGACTATAGATGCAATTAGTGTATAAATCAACTTCTTTTACGACTACAATTAGATTAGTTTCACGTGTCATTTTAGTTGTAAAGGTGTGTAGTAATTTATGCGACTATTATAGTCACATATGCAATTACACTATCGATATAATCAAATGAAATTGAAAATGTAACTATAATTTGTGACTATTACATGTTTGGATGGAAAAGTAAAATGAAAGTGCACATTTTTCATCCAATATTATAAATGGATGAAAACCTAGTTGCTTTTGCAACTGGTCCTAGTTGTTTTGGCAACCAAGGCCAATATTTTTTCAATTTACAATATTTTGATGATTAAAACATATATGGCATCTTTGGGAATTACAATATTTGTTTGATAATCAACTTGTGTTTAACTATTTATTTGTATTTTGTATTGTTTATTGACATTGACAATACAAATTATTATATTTTTATTAAATATATTTGAGTTATGATCTATTTATATATATTATCTATGATGATTATTTAATTATAAATTATACATGTAAATTAAACTTTATTGGTAAAATTACAACATATTATAATCATAATCAAATATGATATATTTTCTAATCAAATAGAAGATTAAGATGTCTAAGAAATATATAATTTATTTGATCATAAGACTTTTACCATAATTTTAGATAAAAAATTTATATTATATTTGTAAAATATAAAATATGAAATTTCATCAAATTCATTAATTATCTAAGATTACTAATTGTGATTTAAATTAATATCTAAAATATAAAAATATTATACATCATAAATATTATAACTGATATTTTTTAAAATATTATTATTTTAAATGTGATATTATATTATCCTATTTACAAAAATTACATGTGAATTAATTAAAATTATGATATATTATAATCACATTGTATAATATGTTTTTTTAATGAAACGAAGGATTAATATGTGGGAGATAAATTATTTATTTTATTTATTATTAAATATTAGTTGTAAAATATTTTTCATTTCTAAATCATGTGCTTGAAAAAATAATTCCAGCAAATCGTCATTGAAATGTAATTCAATCTAACAAAATAAAGAAAACATTCATTCAAATTAATGTACATTTTTGGAAGAAAAATATATTTAATCGTGTATGTCATTGAAAGTACTTTAGGAATCAACTTTAAAAAATTCCATTTGGACAAATATCAACAAAATATGAAATATTAAAATTGATGTTTGTGCAATGTTTAAAATCAAGTATGGCTTAAATAGAATGCATTCCACTATATTTGCACATCAAGTTGAGTGGTTTGATGGTAAAAAAGTTAATATCCATCCTTGGGGTTTAAGGTATATTGCCCACTTTTGTTTGTTTTTTGCTCTAAAGAAACTAGGATTGCTATTGTGGATGCCCTATTCAAGATATCTTACAAGTTGGTAAGATGTCAATAGATGTTGGGAAGGATGTCATGCATACTAAGAAGAGGTAAATCTAAACCTTCAATTGAATTTCAAAAATAAATTTTCATAGAAATATTTTTAAAATTATTGCTCATAAGGACACTTTTAACGACTCCAGGGACATCCTAAGAAAGTCCCTTCTTCGAACCTTGAATAAAACTATCAAATAAAATACTAGTTTAGCCATTGGTATAAACCAAGTGTTTATTACTTAAGAAGGGCTTTTACTCATTAGTTAGACTTTATTTATTACTTTATTATTTCAATACACTTTCTTCCAAGTATGGCCCAATTATTTCAATAGTTGTTGATTTACAAACAATTTGGCAAAACAAACATGTATGCCTATCTTATCTCTAACATAAGTCTACTATTCATTCATGATTTTGCTAGAGTTGATTTTATAGTCATAGAAACACATTTGGGTAATTAAATTTAGGATTTAGTTTAGTAGCATGTTTTAAAAAACTAATGATCAAACATTTTTGTTTGTCTTGAAGGTAGCATAATTTTTATAGTCTAAAGTTATTGTACCTACAACTCATGTTTGGCATTAATTAAAGAGTAGAATTTCTATAATCTTAATAAAGCTACCTACCTACAATTCATGTTTGATTTTAATTAGTTTTTGAAGAGGCCAAACATACAAAAAGGAAAGCTTTACCCACATAGCCAGCTGTTGAAACCCAAGAATTATTTGACATAGTTAACACTAGTGTGGCGTGTGCAATTGGCCCAAGTGTTATCACGTCCTCAACTGATTTTTCCTTCCAAAACTTGGTTTTTTGGAATTTATTTGAATTTTCATCAACAGAAATCATTTAGGAATCAAAATCTTCCACCATCTGAATCCAAATCTTACCAAATAAATTCCATTAAATCTTGCTCATTAGGATTTTTCCAACAACACCAAAGGCACATTCCAATTTTTCCGAATTTTTTAAACTATGATTTAATTTTATTTTTAGTGAAAAAATCATTCAATATTCAAAAGCTTTTGCATTGCAAGTCCAAATGTCATGGAACCAAGCCCATGCACCCCTTCTTGTCAAGAGCTTTCTAAAGACACCGAGAACACAATCTAAAGCATTTCGATTTGGTGGATTTCATAACTAAAACAAAAACAAAACAAATTACTTTCTTTCATAGATAGATTTCAAAATAGCGGGATTCTAGGATACCTTTTGAATTGAGTGGCATAACATAATTATCATTGATTATTACTGAAAACTTGAAATATTCAAATGAGGACTGTTGGACCCCTTTTTTTCACAAAAAAAAATATTTTGGCAAGATTTACCAAATATGATTCATAGGTACGATAATCTAAACAGTTATCCTAATACAAACATATAGTACAAATCTTCAATATATCATGATAGTCTTGATGATCATTTAAAGATAATGCAAGTTTCAAATTTAACAAATTTGATGGTTTTTTTATTTAGTTTGAATAGGCACCAAGCCAAAAAACATCAATCATTCACCTTACATAACACTTAATTCTAGTAGAATGACATTACAAAAACCCTTAATTGTTGGCATTATTTTGCTAACAAATATTTACTCAAATCCTTTTTTGTATCACCTTTGGGAGTTTAGATTCACTTAGTTCACATACCCCACCTTCCCTCTTTATGTCCAAGCCTAGGTTTAAAATTTAAGGTTTATGCCCCATGTCATTCTAAAACCATATAACATCTAATGGAGTGGGATTGTTCAACTCAAGAATGATGGTTTCATTATATGATGTTGAATAAAACATTTTCAAGAAGCATATATGCACATGATGCACATGTTTGTGGGTGGGAAGGCATACACATCATGTGCCTCATTTGTTGTAAAAGGGCTTGAGAACCACCCCTTGGTTAGCATGTCTCAACAAGAGAACAACATCTTGGAAGAGTTACACTTTGGAAGCATAGCCAAAAGATTGCCTAGAAGGTTTGATAGAAGCCCACCAAATTTCATGACCAGACTAGATCTCTCCTTATATATGTTCTTCCTCGTCCATGTTATGTTGTTCATTAGGATGGAGAACAATGAGTTTTATGATGACCTAATTTAAGTTCATAGATTGATTTCTATTGGCAAATCCCCCAAGCCCATGCACTTGTTTTTGTGTGGAAAAAGGCATGTTAGTTAAAATCTAAACATCAAACAACAAGATGCACTTTAATCATATGATCAATTTCTTGAATAAAGTATTATTTGTAAAATGAATATTAAACTTTCATCCTAGATCATCCATGGGTCCAAACAAAGACTGTGATAAACTTCACAAACTCAAAAGTAAGTCCTTGATTTTGGTTTTGAACATCATTTCACCCAGCCACTTTGTGTCAACACTAAAAGCTCCTTTCAAATTCTTGCCAAATTCTTCCCTCCTAGTTGCTTCCTCTTTTTCTTTTTGTTCCTATATTTGCACCTTTTAATAATTTGTGAAATGTCCCCATTGCATAAACATTGAAATCTTTTTCACAAAAAATGAAAATATTTTACCCATAACTTAGGAGTTGAGTCAATGTCATAGAAGCAACAAAGAAAGGACCAAGCGTGGCACTCTTCTACTTCTTGTGCTTCATCTTATTAACAACATGAATTTGTTTAGCGTTCTTGCTTCTTTATCTTCAAGTCCCTTGCATATGCCTCAACCTATGTAAAAAAAAAACACACAATAGATATGACAATAGAGTTTTGTACAATCACTCAATGATGTCCACCAAACATTTCAATTCCAATAGCTACTTTGCACTAGGTTAAGAGCAATACATGACAATGAAATTAAAAATTAATTAAAATTCAAGCACAAGTAGATTAATTTACACCATGGCCAAACACCACAGTGTAGCACAACCATGTTGAATTTGTTCAAACAAATTTACCCCATGACCAAACACCACTTGTGAGGTGATTTTTTTGGGAACTTGGACCAAAATTAAACTCATACCCAAACACTCAAAGTTGTAACTCAGAATGTGCCTTGACTTTATGATCACTTGTACTCAAAGAATTGATCTACTTCATACCCAATTGTCAAACACCATTGCACATGAAATTGTCTTGATTTTTTTTTTGAATGGTACCTTTTCATATTCATGAACAAACACAAATGCAAAATTATGTTTGAAAGTTTTTCCTAAACCAAACATACTCTTTGCAAACTAATTGTTTGGTTATAAGTGTTGTCTTGAACACTCAAAAAAGCATGTGCACCCATTTACCAGCTACACTTCGTGGCATGAGTCCAGTTGGTGGCAAGCCTATGTTTAATAATAGGCTTGCTTACCCTAAGATCCCTTAGTTTGGGATTCCCCCCACCTTGGCACCTTCCATCACACTTTGCTCTTCAGAGAATTGCAAGAACAGAACCATCCTTCCAAAAAACAATAATGTACAACAGTTAAGGGCAAGCAAATTCCACAACAGGGAGTATAATTACCAAAGCCTCAAAAGCTAATGTTTTCTTAATGTTTTGAAGGACCTGAGGAGCCTCAAATGCAGTCTACTTTTAGGTCTTTAGGCTGGGGGAATTCCCAAAATAAAGAGACCAAGCTGAAGTTCCAACCTTCCCACAACACAAACTTGGTCTGTTGGTTTAAAACTTTTGGCTGACAAAAAAAATAAAAATTGTGGATTTGCAAAATGTTCCAATAACTTATGTAAACCTGCAAGTTTTCATAAAAGCAATAATCAAAGTTCAGACAAAGAAATCTAACAACAACTTATCAGCCAGCATTTTTCTAACCAAAAAAAACGTTCAGTGTGACACAAACGAAGGATATTTGTGAATAAAATGCACCAAAGCTGTCACAGCTTTTCAAGAATAATTTTTCTGAAATCGCCATATTTAGACAATTGGTTTTAGCAGGTCGCCAAAATGTGGCAGGCTTCTTAAAATTCTCCACTTTCCTCTCTCACTTGCACCTAAATTTCCCCAATTCCACCTGGGGATGATCCTCAGTGTGAGAACATGAACAAATTGAGAAGAAAACACTGGTTGTGAATTTGCAAAATGTCCAATCTTATATATAAAGTCACTAGTGCGTGCGTGCGTGCGTCCGTCTGTCTGACAGGACAATTCTGCCATAGAAAATGCAGAACCGGCCTCTGCATTTTCTATGGTAGAACCGGGCAATGCACAGACGGTAACTTACCCGATACTTTACCGGTTTTCACAGTCATTGCTAACACAAGTACAATTCGCCTTTTGGTACTTATTACCC
>Ga0116229_10011953_pt1 | contig 12647 bp, 15 predicted proteins | sample S1TSphgellanicum_3_FD_87313 | JGI IMG/M metagenome (GOLD analysis project Ga0116229, IMG submission 87313) | Host-associated microbial communities from peat moss isolated from Minnesota, USA - S1T2_Fc - Sphagnum magellanicum MG | ecosystem: Host-associated > Plants > Peat moss > Unclassified...
GCGTGCACTTGCGCTTGTGCCTCGAGTGCGGGCACGTAGGCTGTTGTGACTCCTCGAAGAACAAACATGCCACAAAACATTTTCACGCGACGAAGCACCCCATCATCGCTTCGTTGGAGCGGGGCGAAAACTGGAAGTGGTGCTTCATCGACGAGGTCGTTTTGCCGTAGCGCTCGCGCTGCTGGTGGCCACGGCGTGCTCGCGCGTCGCCGATAGCGGCCCGGCAAGCACGGGTTCCGCCTATGGCAGCACGGGTTCCGCCTATGGCGGAACCCGGCACTCCTGGACGATTCCGGAAACGCTGCGCGTCGGCTTCAGCCAAGTGCCGCGCACGCTCAACCCCGTGCTTGCGACCCAGGTCGTCGAAGACAGCATCGACTCGCTCTTTGCCGATAAACTGATCTCGATGGACGGCCAGGGGAACTTCGTTCCGATGCTGGCGCAAGAAGTCCCGAGCCAGGCAAACGGGGGCATCAGCGCCGACGGGCTCACGATCCGCTATCGGTTGCGGCACAACGTGAAATGGCACGACGGTTTCCCGTTCACGAGCAAGGATGTGCGCTTCACCTACGCGGCCGTGATGAACCCGAACAACGACGTCATCTCGCGCAACGGCTACGACGACATCGCCTCGGTGACGACACCCGACGACTACACGGTCGTCTTTCACCTCAAGCGCCCGTACGCGCCGTTCATCGCGACCGCGTTTAGCGAGAGCGACAGCCCCTACGAGATCATCCCCGAACATATCCTCGGCAAGCTGCACGACGTGAACAACGCGCCGTACAACGCCGCACCGATCGGAACGGGGCCGTTCAAGTTCGTTCGCTGGATCCGCGGCGACCGGATCGAGTTCACGCGCAACGACGGCTATTTCTTGGGCAAACCCAAGCTCAAGACCGTGATCGTGAAACTCATCCCCGATGAGAACACGGAGGTCGAGCAACTGCGGACGCATGAGCTCGATTGGATGTGGCAGGCGTCGACCAATGCCTATAAGTCGATCCGAGGAATGACGGATCTGCACATCGTGCTCACACCGCTCAACGCGTATTACGGCATCATGTTCAATAACGCGAAGCCGCCCACGAACGACATCCGCATCCGCCGTGCGATCCTCTACGCCATCGACAAAGCGTCGCTTGCGCGTAACCTCACCTTCGGCGAAGCCGACCCCGCCACCGAAGACCTCCCACCGTTCATGTGGGCCTACGACAAGACGCTGCAAGCGACGCCATATAATCTCGCCGCGGCGAAGGCCAATCTCGCAGGGGCCGGCTACGGGCCGACGCATCCGCTGTCGCTTGAACTCTACTACGAGCAGAGTTCAGCGTTGCTCAAGACGATGTCGGTCCAGGTGCAGTCGACGCTCGCCCCGCTCGGCATCCAAATCCACATCCATCCGCAAGTGAGTTCGCTCATCTACGGCGGCTACGGTGCCGACGGAACGCTCGCGCGCGGGAAGTATCAAATCGCACTCTACCAATGGATCGCGGGCGTCGATCCCGACGACTCATCGCAGTTCATGTGCCGCAATCGTCCGCCGGCGGGCTACGATCAGTCGGAATACTGCTCGCCCATAACCGACGCCGCGGAGGACATTGCGCTGCACAGCTACGATCAGGCGACGCGTAAGCGCGCCTACGCGCGCGTCCAGGAACAACTCGCAAAGGACGTGCCGCTCGATTTTCTGCTCTGGTACAAAGACATCCAGCCGCTCAACCCCGACCTCAAAGGCTTCGATCCCAACCCCGTCACCGATACGTGGGACGCCTATCGCTGGTCTATTTAGGGACCATCGCTCGCTAGCGCGGGCGATAGCGCTCGAGGAAGTAACCGCCGATGCCGACGACGAGCCATGCGGCCGTCGCGGTGACGGCAAGAATCAGCCAGCCAAGATCGCTCATCGTTGTAATGCTCCAAACGCAAGATCGCCCGTGCACGCCTTCACGTCGGCACGTAGCGAGATCAGCACGGCCTGCGGGATGATGAACCATGAGGCGATCCACCAAGCGCCGAGGCCGTTGAGGGTGACGAGCGCGAGCGCCGCGCGTCCGTAATCGCCGAGGTAGAGGTATGCACCGAGCGGGCCGGTCACGACCGAGAGCACCCAGGCGACACCGACGTTCTTCGCGCGGCGCTTGAACAGCGGATAGAATCGCTGCGCCGTGGCCTCATCGAGCGGAAGCAGTGCCTCGAACAAGATATCGTCCGCCCGCGAGGAGGCCACGATGAAGCGCTCGACTGCAGCGGCCAGGAGCGCCAAGATGAGGATCGCGAGCGCGATCCAGGCGACCAAAATCACCGAGCGCGCGACATCGATGAATGCGAGGGTCTCGGTAAACATCACCCCTTAGACCCGGGAAGGGCACCGTTGGTTCCATCGGGATTTTTTTCCGGACGTATCGGGCATCGTTAGCCTCCTTGCACGACGACGCGACGCTGCGCCGCTTGCCACACGAAGACGGCCAGGGCCGAGAAACACACGAACCACGCGAATTGGATCGTAAAGGCAGCAAGATACTGGTCGGGACGGATCGTGCCGACATAGATGAGGAGCGGGGTCGAGTAGATCGCCGCGAACGGCAGCGAGAGCACCACCGTCTGCAAAAAAACGGGGAAGAAGATGAGCGGTACGATCTGGCCGGAGAGCAGATCGGAGATCCAGCGCACCGAAATTTGAATGGCGAACGTCTCGAGCGTCCAGAACGCGACCGCGTTCATGAGGAAGTTCACCACGAAATTCACTAGATAGCCGAGCGCGAAGCTGAAGACGAACGCGAGCAGCACGGGAGCGGGCGGCACGTCGACATGGACGATCAAGAGCGCGAGCAGCAAGCTCGGGACGATCGTGAACGCGTGCAAGACCGTCTGACCGAAGCCGTCGGAGAAGTAGTAGAGCGGAAGGCTGATCGGCTTCATCAAGTCGGTCGCGATCGTACCGTCGCGAACCTTGTCGCGGATCAGTCGCGTGCCGTCGACTTCGAGGATCAGCGACATCAAGAGGGCGACGGTCGAATAGGTAATGATCGCGTGCAGCGGAACGCCGGCCGGCGCCGCGTTCTGGGCATAGAGCGCCGTCCAGAGCATCTTCAAGAGATAGACGCGGATCAGGAGCGACCCGATGCTCGTGAAGACCTCCATGCGGTAGGTCGCCTCGCGCGAGAACGCCTTGCGGGCGAACTCGACGTACGGCACGGCGGCTTCGCGCAGGGTCACGCGCGCGCGGCGGGGACGGAAGCCGAGGCGTCGTCGTAGCCCTCGACGTAGATCCGCCGGATGATCGATTCGAGTTCGGGCTCTTCCAGCGTGATGTCGTTGATACCGTAGCTTTGCGTGACGCGCCGGATCAGCGCCTCGGCCGTGATCGTCTTGCGATCGAACCGCAGGCGGACGACGTTGCCTTCGCGGCCGGTGATCTCTGCGCCGTCGATCGCGAAGTTCGGATACGCCTCCGAGAGTTCCACGACCAGGACGCGGTGGGTGCCGTAGCGCTCGCGAATCCGCTCGAGCGGGCCGTCGAAGATGAGCCGGCCGTTGTCGATCAGCACGATCCGCTTGCAGAGGCGCTCGACGTCGGCGAGGTCGTGCGTCGTGAGGATGAAGGTCGTGCCGCGGTCGGCGTTCACGCGCGCGATGAACGTGCGGATCGCTTCCTTCGCGATCACGTCGAGGCCGATCGTCGGTTCGTCGAGGAAGACGACGTGCGGATCGTGCAACATCGCCGCGGCGAAATCGCCGCGCATACGCTGCCCGAGCGACAACTGCCGCACCGGCGTCCGAAGAAAGTCGCCCAGCTCCAGGATCTCGGTGAAGTGGTCCATGTTGCGCCGGTAGCGCTCGGCCGGGATTCCGTAAATCGCCCGCAGGAGCTCGAACGATTCGACCAGCGGCAGGTCCCAGTACAGCTGCGAACGTTGTCCGAACACGACGCCGATGTTGCGCGCGTTCTGGCGCCGCTTCGCGTAGGGCACCACCCCGGCAACCTCGACGCTGCCGGAGGTCGGCACCAAGATACCGGTCAGCATCTTGATCGTCGTCGATTTGCCGGCGCCGTTGGGACCGATGTAGCCGACCAGCTCGCCCGCATCGAGCGACATCGTAATGCCCTCGACCGCGACCTTCTCTTCGTATTCACGAGAGAAGAGCGTCTTGAGCGTCCCCGCGACCCCGGGCGTCCGCTTGACGGAGCGGAACACTTTGCGCAGCTCGCGCGTCTGGATGATCGGCATGCTGCACGATCCTTCGGCATCCGGCGGCGCGATGCTTCGAGCCTCGCTCGGCGCTGCGAAGGGAGCCCCGATGCCTGCGAGAAGGGCGCGCCATGCAAACACGTCTGCTTTCCCTCGCCGCCGCGGTCGCGCTTGTTGCCGGATCGACGGCTAGCGGCTTTGCGGCCGCCCCGGCCGGGCCACCGCTGCTGGTCGGCGTCGTTCTCTCGACGACGGGGGTGTTTGCGACGCTCGGCGAGCCGGCGGCGAACGCGATTCGGCTCGCCGAGGACGACATCAACGCACACGGCGGTGCGGGCGGCCGCCCCGTGCACTTTGAGATCGTCGATGACGAAGGGAAACCGGACATCGCCTCGCAGCTCGCGACGCAAGAGATCGCCAAAGGCGCCGTTGCGATCATCGGCGGTTCGAACACGCCGGTGTCGGCTGCGATCGTGCGCGCGACGACGACCGCGAACGTGCTGCAGATCTACCTCTCGCCGACCGCCCAACTCTGGGACACAAAAAATGGCGTGATCAAGACCGTCTTCGAGACGCAGCCGCGACTCGAGATCGAGAGCCGCACGATCCTGGGCTTCGCGCGCACCCGGCTGCACGCGCAGAAGATCGCCGTGCTCTATGACGACAATCCTTACGGCACGCAGGGCTCCCGCTCGATGGATGCGGCCGCCAAAGAACAGAACGTGCCGCTCGTCGCGAGCGTCTCCTATCCCGGCAGTGCCACGGACGTGACGGCACAACTCCAGCAGATCAAAGCAAGCGGCGCGGATACGGTCGTCATCTACGGCGCCTCGCAGACGCCGGCGCTCGCCGTGCGGCAAATTCATGCGCTCGGCCTCAAGGTCAACGTGATCGGCTCGAACGCGATCTTCTCGGACAACTTTCTCAAGATCGCCGGCACCGACGGCGAAAACGTCTATTCCAACGGTTCGCTGAATTTCACCCATCCCTCGCCGCGCGAGGCGGCGCTCATGAGCGCCTATCGCGCGCGCTTTCGCGGCCGCCCGATCTCGTTCACGACGGTCGCGTGGGATGCCGCGCACCTCGTCGCGCTCGCGGTTGCGAACGCGCATGGCAAAACCGACGGCGCCGCCCTTGCCGCCACGCTCGAAACGATGAAGCCCTACGCGGGCGTCACCGGGACGTACCGCTTCTCCGCAACCGACCACAACGGTCTCACCGCAAACGACATCCGCATGGCCGTCGACCGCAACGCCGTCTGGTTTACGTTGTAAGCCGTCGATGATCGTCGCGATCTCGCGCGCGTACGGCGCGAACGGCAAAGCCGTCGGCGCGGCGGTCGCGGCGGAACTGGGCTACCGGCTGGTCGATGAAGAATTGCCGCGCCTCGCGGCGCTGCGCCTCGGGACGAGCCCTGACGTCGTGCGCGGGATCGAAGACCGCGGCCCGGGTGTCGGCGAGCGCATCGCGCGCGCGCTCGCGCCGGCGCACCCGGAGACCGGGAACGCCACGATCCTCCCGCTCGACGATCCGCTCGTCGCCGATTACCGGCGCGAAGTGGACCGGCTCGTGCACGAGGCCGCGGCGGCGGGGGATGTTGTGATCGTCGGCCGGTTCGCCGGTGCGATCCTCGGTGCGCGTCCGGACGTCGTGCGGGTGTTCGTGCGCGCCGAACTTCCGTGGCGCATCGCCGCGGTGCGCGCCGCACTGGACTGCGATGACGCGCGCGCGCGGGCCGAGATCGTCCGGGTCGACGGCGCACGCCGGTCGTTTGCGCGCGCGGCCTATAACCTGGCCTGGGGCGAAGCGACCGCATACGATGCCGTCGTCGACACCAGCCGCTTCGGCGTTGCCGGAACCGCCGCGGTCATCGCCGCCGCGGTGCGCGCGGCCGCGCGTTGAAAATCGACGCCGGCGGACCGCTCGCGGAAGAAGCGGCGGCGCCGCCGCAACGTCCGCATTTTTTGGGTGCGTTTCAGTTTCGCGATTTTCGGCTGTTGTGGTTCGGTCTGTTGATCAGCAACATCGGAACGTGGCTCCAATTCACGGGCCTCGGGTACGAAGTGGTGCACATGGCCCCGAACGCGCATCTGGGTGCGCTCTATCTGGGGTTGATCGGCGCCTCGCGCGCCGTGCCGGTGCTGCTGCTCTCGCCGATCGCCGGCGTCGTCGCGGATCGTTTTCCGCGCCGGCTGGTGCTGACGGCGACCAACTCGGTCACGGCACTGCTCGCGTTCGCGCTGGCGGTCCTCATCGCGAGCGGTCATGCGTCGATCGGCTGGCTGATGTTGCTCAGCGGTCTCGCCGCAGGGACGCAATCGTTCGATACGCCCGCGCGCCAAAGTTGGGTTCCCGGCCTCGTGCCCCGCGAGTACGTCAGCAACGCGATCGGACTCAACTCGATCGCCTTCAACGGTCCGGCCGTCATCGGCCCGCCGATCGCGGGACTCTTGATTGCCGCGTCGGGCGTCGCGTTCTGTATGTATGCGAACGCCGTCTGCACGCTCGCGGTCGTCGTCGCGCTCTTCTTTATGAAACCGGCGCCGCCGAGTTCAACCGCGCGCAGCTCGATGTTCGCCGCGATCGGCGAGGGTCTCAAATTCTTGTTCGGTGATCCGGTGCTGCGTTGGGTGGCCGTCGAGTTGATCGTGGTCTCGCTCTTCGTGCGGCCCTACAATTTCCTGATGCCCGCCTATGCCGCGCACGCGCTCGGCACCGATGCCCACGGGCTCGGTGCGCTGCTGGCGGCGAACGGCGTCGGCGCGATCCTGGGCGCGGTGGTGACCGCGACGGTCGTGCCGGCGCGCCGCAGCGTGCTGTGGACGGTCGCCGCGATCATGATGGGCGCCGGTGCGATCGCGTTGGGCCTGGTGCCGCAGATCGATATCGCCTTCGTCGTGCTCGCCGTCATGGGGATGGCGACGATGGCCTTCATCAATTCCTCGAACATCCTCTTGCAGACGCTCTCGCCCGACGACATGCGCGGCCGCACCATCTCGGTCTACTCGATGATTTTGCTGGGCTTGGTTCCGGCCGGCTCGCTGTTGCTCGGCGCGATCGCCGCACAGCTCGATCTGCGCGAGGCGTTTATCATCGGCGGGTCGATCGTCACGCTTTCGGCCCTGGGCATGTACCTCGGGAACGCCAAGCTCCGCGCAGTGTGATCCGCTTCGCAAGGGAAGCGGGGAGGAATTGTCCTACCTTCGAACCCGATGCCCTTCGTGCGGATCTCCGCGTCCGAAACCCATACGGACGAGGTTTTGACGGCGTTCTGTGACGCCGTTTTTGCTGCGATCGTCGACGAACTCGAGCGGCCGGGTCACGCCCGCTACCTCGAGCTCGACACCTTCGATCCCCAGCAGATGGCACAGCACAGCCGGTTCATCGGGATCGCGAACGAGGGCCAGCTGTTCGTCCACGTGCACCTCAACCATCCGTGCACGATCCCGCAGCGCCGCCGGTTCTCGGTGGCGGTGGGCAAGAATCTGCGGACGATGGCCGGGGTGCGCGAGCGCGACTATCTCTTGCTCATCCACGAGCGCGGCGCGCAGTCGTGGACCTTCGGCGACGGCACGGCGCACCACATGTCGCGCCACGGCGCTATCGCCGCCGCGCGCTGAAGTAGTAGTCGGCAAGCCGGAATCCGGCGCCCTCGAGCGCGCTGCGCCCGCGCGCTTCCATCGAATCGATTGACGCGCAGACGAGTTTCCCCGCCTCTTCCAAACGGTCGGCCAGCAGCGTGATCGCGGTGCTGCCGAATCCGCGGCCGCGATAGGTCGGGGCGATGACGACCCGGATCTCGCTCCACTCCGGCGTCAGCGTTTCGGAGAGCGCGACGCCGATCGTATCGCGGTCCCGCTCGACGACGAACGCCTCGGGATTCTGGAACCAGGCCGCGTGATCGCTGACGATCTCGTTCACCGAGAGTTTGTCGAAGGCGGCGGGGACGCGCAAGCGCAGCCCGTTCTCGCGCGCCGCCGGATCCATCCGGCGCACGAACGCCATCCCGACCGGCGTGAGATCGAGATTCAGTTCGGCGGCCGCGCGGCGCGCCGCGTCGTCCCCTCCGTAGAACCACAATCCGCGAGCGCCGGTCGTCGCCAGCGCGCTCGTGAGCCGGCGCGCCGGGTTCTCGCCGCGCGCGACTTCGAAGCGCACGATCGTATCGTTGGGGACATAGGTCCCGTCCGAGAGATACGCGATCGCGACGGCCCGGTCGCCGTCGCGGATCGGGACGCCGCGCGCCCGCGCACGGATCAGGCGGGCATGGGCGAGGTCGGGGATGTTGTCGGTATACATAAAAAAAGCGAGTCGGAGTTTTGCTCGACTCGCTTGTGATTCCCTAGAACGGGGCGGGTTTAGGCGGCGACGGCTTTCTTCTTGCGGGTCGCTTTGCGGCGCGTCGTCTTGCGAACGGCCTTTTTCACGCCGGCTTTCTTGCGGGTGGTTTTCTTGGCGGCCTTCTTGCGGCTGCTCTTCTTTTTCGCGGTTTTCTTACGGGTGGTCTTCTTGGCCGCTTTCTTGCGCGTGGTCTTTTTCGCGGTGGTCTTCTTGCGGGTCGCCTTCTTGGCCGCTGTCTTCTTTGCGGTCTTCTTGGCGGTGGTCTTTTTCTTCGCGGCTTTCTTCTTGCGGACTGCCATGTCGTTAGCAGAACCTTTCTGCTCACCGCTTGCGCGATGAGCGCGACTCGTTCGGTCGGTACGACCGAACCAGCTGGGTGTTGGTCCCTTTATATCACTTGGCAGGATTTTGCGCAACTTTTGGCATTTGCGCGATGCATGCAGACGACCATCGACGGCGTGAACATTGCGTACGACGACACCGGATCGGGGCCCGCGATCGTCCTCATTCACGGCTTTCCGCTCGATCGCAGCATCTGGAATCCGCAGCGCGATGCGCTCGCCGCGCACGCGCGCGTGGTGCGTCCCGACCTGCGCGGCGCCGGCGAATCGGCGCGCGGCGCGGACGGACCGGCGTTGATGGAAGCGCTTGCGGGCGATCTCGCCGGGCTGCTCGACGCGCTCGAGATCGAGCGCGCGATCGTGGTCGGTCACTCGATCGGCAGCTACGTGGCGTTCGCATTCTTCCGGATGTACGCCGAGCGCGTCGCCGGATTCGGGCTCGTGGCGGGCCATCCCGCGGCCGATACGCCCGCGCTCTTGCCGGGACGCGACGCGCTTGCCGCGCAGCTCGAAGCCGGGGACATCACGCCCGCGATCGATGCCTATCTGCCGCGCTATCTGGATCCCGCGAGCGCTCCCGCGCTCGCCGAGTCCCTGCGCGCGATCATGGCACGCCAAGATGCGCGCGGCGCGGCGGCGCTCGTGCGCGGGATGAAGGAGCGCGTCGCGTCGTACGATCTTCTGGCCGATATCACCGTGCCCGCAACGATCGTGGCCGGCGCGAGCGATGACTGGATCGCGCCGGAATCGCTGCGCGAGGCGGCCGCGCAGCTGCTTGATTGCGAGTTCGTCATGCTCGATCGCGTCGGCCATTTGCCGATGCTCGAAGCGCCGGATGCGGTCTCGGCGGCGCTGCTGCGGCTCGTCGACCGGTCGCGCTGATGGCGATCGTTCTGGCTTTCGGCATCGGCTTTGCCGCCGGACTGCGGACGTTCATGCCCGTCGCCGCGCTGCGCTTTCCGTATCGCGATTGGACGACCGCCGTCTCACTCGTCCTCGCGTTCGCGGAATTGATCGGCGACAAACTGCCGCGCGTCCCGTCGCGGCTCTCGCCCGGACCGTTCGTCGGACGCTGTGTCGTCGGTGCCTACGCGGGGCTCGTCGTCGGCGGGAAACTCGGCCTCGACTTCGGGCCGGCCGCGCTGATCGGCATCGCCGGCGCCGCATGCGGCGCGCTCAGCGGCGCCGCCTATCGCAAGTTCGTCGCGCGGCTGCAGCTGCCCGATCTCTGGTTCGCCCTGGTCGAAGACGCGGTCGCTGTGGCGATTGCGTTCTCGATCGCGCTAGCGCTCGCTTAGCGGCGACTGCGCCGGCCCGAGGTTGTAGAGATCCCGGACGGTCGAGCTGCGCTGCGCATCGCCCGGCCGGCGATACGTCCCCGCGAAGATGTCCATCGATGGGTTGGTTACGCCGAACCAGAGCTTCTCGTTCTTGAAGTGGTGCAGCAGATGGTACTTCTTGATCCAGCGGCCGAAGCTCGTGCGCGGAACGAACGGGATGTGGGCGACGTAGTGCACCCACTCGTAATAGAGCAGCGCGAGCAGACTTCCGGTGACGAGCGCCGCCGCGATGGTGATATCGCGCACGATCAGCAGGTAGACGGCGGCGTAGAGCGCGATCGCGGGGACCGCGAACCACCACGGTAAGAAGAGCAGGTCGAGCCGGGTCGGATCGGTGTGATGATCGTAGTGCATCTGGTGTTGCAGCCGGCGGATGAACGCGCTGCGCTGCGGCGGCGCGTGCAAGAGGAAGCGGTGCGTCGTGTATTCCGTGACGAAGAAGGCCAGCGCGCCGGCGAGAATCCAGGCGGGCGCCGGCCCGATGCGCGCGCCGGCAAACGCCGCCGCCATGGCGACGATGAGCGCCGCGAGCAGGGCGTTGCTGCCGTGAGCGAAGAACGCGCGGAGCATCAGTCGGTCAGGAGCCCGGCGAAGCGCTCGCGCAACTCGCGCTTGAGGAATTTGCCGACGCCCGTGCGCGGGATCGCGTCGACGAACACGACCCGGTCGGGCAGCCACCATTTCGCGACGCGCTCCGCGAGCCAGCCGCGGATCTCGTCCTCGGTCTCGCTCATTCCCTCACGCAGCACGACCGCCGCAAAGGGCCGCTCGATCCATTTCTCGTGCGGCAAGCCGAACACCGCGGCTTCGCGGATCGCCGGGTGGCCCATCAGCGTGTTCTCCAGTTCGACCGACGAGATCCACTCGCCGCCGCTCTTGACCATGTCTTTCGAGCGGTCGACGATCTCCATGTAGCCGTCCTCGTCGACGGTGACGATGTCGCCGGTCTTGAACCAGCCGTCGAAGAACGATGCCTCGGTCGCTTGCGGGTTGTTGTAGTAGGCGCGCGCAACCGCCGGCCCGCGCACGTACAGTTCGCCGCGCGCCGCACCGTCTTGGGCGATCTCGCGGCCGTCGTCGTCGAGCACTTTCCACTGCACGATGCACGAGAACGTGCCTTGTTTGAGGCGTTTGCGCCGTTGCCGATCGGGCGGAAGATCGGCGAGTTCGCCTTTGAGCATCCCGACCGTGCCGATCGGGCTCATCTCGGTCATGCCCCACGCGTGTATGACCGTGATGCCGAGGTCTTCGAGATCGTCGAAGAGCGCCGGCGGAACGGCCGACCCGCCGATGACGATGCGCTTGAGCGTCGGAACGCGGGTCCCGGTTGCGCGCAGATGATCGCGCGCCGCAAGCCAGACCGTCGGCACGCCTGCCGACATCGTCACGCCTTCGTCGCGGATGAGCGCGCATAGGTTGTGCGGGTCGAGTTTGTCGCCCGGCATCACGAGTTTCGCGCCGACCATCAGCGCCGAATAGGGCAAGCCCCAGGCGTTGACGTGGAATTGCGGGACGATCGGCAGGACGCTGTCGCGTTGCGTGACGCCGAGCGCATCGGCGAGACCCGACGCCAGCGCATGGATCACGGTCGAGCGATGTGAGAAGAGGGTGGCTTTGGGATCGCCGGTCGTCGCCGAGGTGTAGCAGAGAATCGCGGCGCTGTTTTCATCGAAGACCGGCCAGCGGAAATCGTCGTCTTCGGCGGCGAGCAGCGTCTCGTAGTCGTACATGTTCGGCAGCTCGGCGTCCGTCGCGCCCATCACGATATACGTAAGCGCGCCGAGCGCGGGGACCGCGTCGATCGCTTTTTGCATCGCCGGGACGAGCGATCCGTCGACGAAGACGGCCTTGTCGCCGGCGTGCCGCAGCACGTAGCCGACCTGCTCCGGGAAGAGCCGGATGTTGGTCGTGTGCAGCACGGCTCCCATCGAGGGCACGGCATAGTACAGCTCCAGATGCCGGTGCGTGTTCCAGCCGAAGCTCGCGACGCGATCGCCGGGGACGATGCCGAGCCGCTTGAGCGCAAACGCGAGGCGCGCCGTGCGGCGGCCCAACTCCGCATAGGTTTCACGGACGATCGTCGCACCGTCGCGCGAGATGATTTCCCGGCGCGGGTGGTTGCGGACCGCGTGTTCGAGGATTCCGCGAATCGTAAGCGGGACATCCATCATCAAGCCCGGGAGCGTCGCGCCGCTGATATCGCCGCCCGCCGTCTCTCGAATCCCGTTATCGCGTAATGAAGTCGTCATTCCAACCCCCTGTCATCGTGAGCCCCCGTGTAATCCTGAGTCGCCCCCGTGTAATCCTGAGTCGCCCCCGTGTAATCCTGAGCCGCCCCCGTGTAATCCTGAGCCGCCCCCGAGGCATAGGGAGCCCCCCACGAATCGAACCCAGCCCGTCCTGTCCGTTCTCAGGGGCGGCCCGGCCGCCAA
>Ga0116229_10011954_pt1 | contig 12647 bp, 9 predicted proteins | sample S1TSphgellanicum_3_FD_87313 | JGI IMG/M metagenome (GOLD analysis project Ga0116229, IMG submission 87313) | Host-associated microbial communities from peat moss isolated from Minnesota, USA - S1T2_Fc - Sphagnum magellanicum MG | ecosystem: Host-associated > Plants > Peat moss > Unclassified...
CAGCTTCTCGATCGCGGTATCGATTGAAGGCGCGACGACGCTATAGCGTGCGGCTAGACAAAGGGCACGCTCACGCATCTTTCTGGGAGAGTACCACCAGCGAAGGGATGCAGTGGGAGGCTTGTCGAATGTCCGCAACGCAATATTCTCCGCGACGCTCATCCGCGGCACCACGGCATTGCGCGATGGTTCCTCAGGTAGGCTGAAGACCTTGAAGCGGTCGTTCTGCGCCCGCGTTGCCTCGTATGGCCTCCCGGACACAAGGATTGCTCCGTCGGTCGGGCGGCGCTGGCCGGAGGCGACCTCCACCAGTTCGCGCTGACCGTTGCCGGAAATCCCCGCCACACCCACGATCTCGCCTGCCCGGACCTTTAGGTTGAACCCCTCCAGACAGGAGTGGCCGAGGTCGTTATTCGCGCAGATGCCGGCGAATTCGAGCTTCACCGGTCCCAAGGCTGCTGAATGCCGGGTCGGATGCCCGGCAATGACGGTGTTGCCGATCATCATTTTGCTCAACTCTGTTATGGAAAGCCTAGACGCGGCACCCGAACCGGTCACGCGGCCGCCTCGGAGTACAGTCACGCCATCGGCGAACTGCTCGACCTCACGGAATTTGTGTGTGATCATTAGAGCCGTCAGACGGCCTGCGCGCGTCAGCGCCCTGATCATGCCCAACACGCTGTCCGCCTCGTTCGGCGTGAGGACCGACGTCGGCTCGTCTAGAATAAGCAGCCTCCGTCGCAAGTACAGTTGCTTCAGGATTTCAAGCTTCTGCTTTTCGCCGGCAGCCAGCGCTGACACAGGGCGGTCGAGCGGCACATCCAGCCCCGTCTCTCGCACGAAACGGGTCAGTGCCTTCAGCTCTGCTTCCCAGTCGATGAACGCTGGGATTGGCGCCCGGGAGAGAACCAGATTTTGTACGCCGGTCAGCGCCGGAATTAGCGTGAAATGCTGATAGACCATCCCGAACCCGTGCCTGAGAGCGTCCTTGGGCGAGCGGATTTCGACCGGGATTCCATCCACACTGATCTGGCCGCCATCCGGGCGCAGGGCGCCCATGATGCACTTTACCAATGTCGACTTTCCGGCACCGTTTTCGCCAAGCAAAACATGTAGCTCACCGGCACCCACGGCGAGTGACGCGCTATCCAGGACGGTGACCCCGTTGAAGCTTTTTGACATGTCCGTCACATCAAGGCGGACTCCCAATACATTCTTCCGTGGTGGCGACATGATCCCGTTCCTATCGTGTGATCGACAACTCGGCAGGCGCAGCGCGAAGGGCCGCCACCCTGGAACTCGAACCGATCATAATCAGCAGTGTGAGTATGTACGGGACTGCATTGAACAAATGGTAGGCTTCCGTCACGCCGACGGATTGCAGGGCAGGCCCCAAAGCGCCAGCGGCGCCGAACAGCAGCGATGCAAAAAGGCAGTAGATCGGGTTCCAACGCGCGAAGATGACCAGGGCCACCGCTATCAGGCCCTGACCGGAAGACAGCGCCTCGCTCCAGATGCCGGGATATGCCAGCGAGAGAAACGAGCCGCCGATGCCCGCAAGTGCGCCCCCCGCGGCCGTGGACAGTAAGCGTACGAGGTCGACCCGAAAGCCAAGCGCCCTCGCGCCCACCGTGCTCTCTCCGACGGTGCGGATGATGAGACCCCATCGTGTTTGCCGAAGACCCCAGGCCATCCCGAAGGCCAGCACCGAACCGCAGACCAGAAGGGGGCTCAGCTGAAGCTCGCCTGTCCCGCCAACATCGAACCAGGCGCCGATCGGTATATCGGGCAGATGCGGCGCCTCGGGTTGGATGTAAGGCTTGCCAAGAAAAAACGCGAACGCCGTGCCGAACTGCATGAGAGCGATGCCAACTGCGATATCGTTGACGCGGGGCAATGCGCATATCAGGCCGTGCATGGCACCCAGAATCATCCCGGCCATCGCTGCCGCGCAGACGCCCAGCCACGGGTTCCCTGTTTCGTAAGCGGTCGCATAGCCGACCATGGCACCCATGATGAGAGTACCTTCCAGGCCTAGATTCACGCGACCCGATTTTTCGGTCAGGCACTCGCCGAGTGAAACGAACAAGAAGGGTGTCGAAACTTTCAGGGCACCAGCCAGCAAGGCCATCGCCACCGTGGCAATCTGTTGTGACATCGTCATGCCCTTCTCTCCTGAGGAGATACCGCCGGTTCTGGGTTGCTGGACCCGCCGCCCGTTGCAGTGCTGCTCCGTTGACTGAAGGCCTGGCGGACGCGCAAGCGTCCATAGAGCGTTTCGCTCGCCAGCAGCACGACGAACAGCAGTCCCTGCAGCAACTGCACGCTTGCATCGGGCAAGTGCATATGGCGCTGTATCAGGCCACCAGCGGCTTGGATTCCGCCCATCGCGATCGCAACGACCGGGATCACGAGCGGGTCGTGCCGCGCCATGAACGACACTAGGATTGCGCTGAAGCCGAAGCCCACCGCCAACGAACTGTTCGCCTGCCCATGGATCGCTGCGACCTCGAAAAATCCGGCGAGGCCTGCACAGGCACCCGCCACCATGCAGAATCCCGTCGTCAGTTTCGCAACCGGCAGTCCCTGCGCAAGGGCCGCGCGGATATTGCCGCCGATCACGCGGGCTCCGAACCCGCCTGTGGTCCGGTAGATGAGCAGATGGGCCGCAGCACAGAGCACGAAGGCGATGATGATGCCCCAATGCACCTCGGTTCCAGGAATCATGCCTATCATGTTTTCGGCACCGATTGGCTGCGTCGACGGTTTCGTCGTGCTGCCCGGATCGCGCAGCGGCCCTTCGACCAGAAAATTGAGGACGGCGATGACGATATAGGACAGCAAAAGACTGGAGATGGTCTCGTTCACTCCCCGCCGGACGCGCAAGACCCCGACGAAGCCGATGCAGGCCCCACCCGCCATCACGGCGGCAAGCGCCATGACGCCCAGAATCAGCAGGGGCGGCAGGCGATGCAGGCACGGCAGCGCCGCTGCTGCCGACGCCAGACCGCCGAGCACAAGCGGCCCTTCGGCTATAACGACCATGCCCATCCGCGCCGGAATCGCGACGCACAATGCGGCGAAGATCAGCGGCGCAGCACGTTCGAGCGTATTCTGGACGGCAAATCCGTCGGCGAATCCGCCGCGCCAGAGAAGCTGGAAGAACGTTGCCGGCGACTTGCCTAGGACGAGCAGCAATATCGAGAATAGGACAACCGACACGGCGATCGCCAGCAACGGTACGACGATGTATTGGGTTGGCTCGATCAAGCCGTTCCAGTTCGGTGCGACAATTGCGGCCGACGGGCCGGCCCCTTGCGAGGCCCGGCGCGACGTGCCCGCACTGGAAATCGGCGTCGCGGTCAACTGACCGTTCCTATCACGCCATCCACTAGGAAGTCGGTATCTTCAGTTCTCACATCGTAGTTGTCCAGGGCCGTGCCGGCAGGAACCACCACGTTGCCCTTGTTGTCCTTGATCGGGCCGACATAAATCGGGGCCCTAGCAACCAAGCGCTGGCGAGCCGCATCCGCCGCCTTGATCGCCTCGGGCGTCGCGCCGGCCCCATAGGGCGTGTTCCTTACGTATCCGAGATCGAACCCGCCGCGGACCACATTGGGCACGGTGCCGCCGGAAGCGAGCGTGGTCGCGAAGCCGTTGTATATCGTGTCCCACTTGTACTCGGCACCCGTGATGAAACCTTTCGGCGCAAGCGACGCTTGGCTGGCGTCATGGCCGCAGGTCTTCACGCCGCGCGATTCTGCGACCTGGATAAGCGTCTTGGGACTATCGACATGGCAGGTGATAACGTCGCAACCGGCATTGACGAGCGCATTTGTCGCCTCGGCCTCCCGCACCGGCAGCGCCCATCCCCCGGTGAAGATGACCTGCACGGTGACGTTCGGATTGACCGATCTGGCGCCAAGAAGGAACGAGTTGATATTGTGCAGAACGTGAGTTATCGGTTTGGCGCCGATGAAACCAAGCTTGCCGGTCATGGTCGACAATCCGGCGGCAACGCCATCAACATAGTGCGCTTGGTCGAGATAGCCAAAATAAGAGCCCGCATTCTTTGGATGTTTGCCGTCGATCCAGATGCCGCCCGCGTGACGAAACTGCACGTCGGGAAATTTCCGCGCCGTCTCCAGCATGAAGGGGTCGAAGTAACCGAATGCCGTCGGCAGGATGAGTGACGCACCATCCTCGCGGATCATCGACTCCATCGTCTTTTGGACGGCCACCGTCTCAGCGACATTCTCTTCCTCCACCACCTCGATGCCGGGGACCTTCTTCAGTTCCTCGGCTGCCACGGCATGCGACTGATTCCAGCCAAAATCGTCCCGCGGCCCGACATAGATGATGCCGACCGTCACCGAAGCTGCGCGCGCCTGCCGCGCGCCGGAGACGAGCGCGACCGCACCTGTGGCCGCCACGCTCGCCATCAGCCTGCGACGCGAGATCATTCCGTCATCCATGGTCGTCTCCTTGCAGATGGTGGGAGCCACGCTCCTGGTGAAAGGCCAATTCCGTCGCCGGACTACGCAACCATGCCAGCAAGCCACCATCAGGCGTTTGGCCCTCCGGAACCGATAATTTGGCAAAACATTGCAGACCGAGGTAGCGTCGCCTAATTCCCGGGCGTTTCTCGATGGATCCGAGCAGTCGCCGCCGAAAACTTAGGCGCCCGCGTCTGCAACAGGACGGTGGGACGGCCGCATTGCCGCGTGGCACTTGCGCCGGAGCTGGGTTCCGCGAGACAATCCGTGGAACCTGCTGAGGTAGAAGCGACCATGGCCACCCAGGCAATACACTCAGCCAGCAGCGGGACCATTCCGGCGTGTCGGCGCCGCTGAACGAGGCAGGCCTCGACGTCCGCCGTTTTTCGACGGAATCTTATCCAGTCGATCAGCGCTCGTCCGCGTGGGCCGCGGCGCTGGGCCAACTGCCCATCGAAGCCGGGGAGCCGCCGTGCGAACCCGCGTGGCTCGGCACGTTGGTGATGCATGAGACCAGCCGAGGAATTCAGTTCGCGCGGCTGACCGGCGGGGCGCAGAGTTTCACTTGCACTGGTGGCCCGCGTGCGGAAGGCGTGTGGGTGGTCCATATCGTGGACGGACGAGCCACGCTGCGAGCGCCCGCTGGCGACGTGGCTGCCGGCGATACGTGCTACGGCTCCACTGCCGCGCGCACGATGATGGCCTTCGCGGGACAATTCAATGCGGTCTTCGTTCATTTGCCCAAACTGGCGCTTGGCGCCCGTATGGCTCGGGCGCTGACCCCGTCGGGCGGGGTCCTGCGTGGTCGCGCCGGAATGGGCGACGTTCTCGGTGCATTGCTGGCCTCGATAGGGCGTGTGATCGGCACGCTGACGCCTGATCAGCTTCGCCCAATCGAGATCACCGTATCAGAGCTGGTCGCGACCGCGTTGGCTGCAGACCTTCCCGCGCAGGCCGCGCAGGCGCGAACCTATTACCAGGACGCGATTTTCCAGCGACTATGCCAAGCGGCGGAATTGCGGCTGGCCGATCCGGATCTGACGATCGACATGATCGCCGACGAGCAAAGCGTGTCGCCACGGATGGCCGCCAAAGCGTTCGCGGCAGCCGGGCAAAGTTTTAAGACGTATCTGCGCAATCGGCGGCTGGATCGCTGCAGCGAAGATTTACGTAACCCGGCGGATGCGACGCTTGGGATAAGCACTATCGGTGCCCGTTGGGGGTTTCTTGACGCTGCCGGATTCAGTCGGGCGTTTCAGGAACGCTTCGGCGTCTCACCTCGCGTTTGGCGGAGCGCCGCGCCGAGTGCGCGCGACACGCAGAGAGAACACCGCGGCGCACCCGGCCCGCTGCCGCCAAGCGCGGGAGCCATGGACCGGCTTAATTCACGTATCGCCGGCGGGACCGCCTCCACGCGTCTTTCCCGCGATTCTGGGACACCCTCGCGCGAGCCGCAGCAGCACTATCTGCCCGCTACGTCGCGCACCGTCCATTGGGGGTATTTCAGCCGCTTCCTGGCCCCGGTGCTGACCGTAGCGCCAGGCGACATCGTGACTATCGAGACGCTGACGCACCACGCCACTGATGACCATGCCCGGATGATTGCGGGCGATCCGGGCGCGGAAGACGTGTTTGGCTGGACTTCCGCCAGGAAGAACATCGACCGCCGCGGAGCCGGCCCTATGGATGCCTCCATCCTGGGCCGGGGCGCGGGCGAAGGGTTCGGGGTGCATGTCTGCACGGGGCCGGTCGCTGTCCAGGGTGCCGCGCCGGGCGATGTGCTGGAAATTCGCGTGCTCGACATCGCGCCTCGCATCAGCCGCAGCGACGACTTTCAAGGGCGCAGTTTCGGCAGCAATGCCGCAACCTGGTGGGGCTACCATTACCGCGAACTGCTGACCGAACCGAAGCCGCGCGAGGTCATCACCATCTATGAGATCGCAAACTGTCACGGCGGCGCCTGCGCGCGTGGCGTATACAACTATCGTTGGACACCGCAAACCGACCCGGCGGGCGTGATCCACGCAACCTACGACTACCCCGGCGTACCGATAAATCGTGCCAGCATCGACGAACGGCACGGCATCCTCCCCGGCATCCACATCCCGGTGCGCCCTCATTTCGGCGTGGTGGCGCTGGCCCCGGGACATTCCGCGCTGCTCGACTCTGTGCCTCCTTCCTACTTCGGTGGCAATATCGACAACTGGCGCTTGGGTGCGGGCGCCAGCGTGTTCTTGCCGGTCGCCGTGCCGGGGGGATTGCTGTCCGTTGGTGACCCGCACGCCTCGCAAGGCGACGCAGAACTTTGCGGCACCGCCATCGAATGCTCCCTCACCGGCACGTTCCAACTTGTTCTGCACCGGCGCCGCGACCTGCCCAGCCACCTTGGCGACCTCACTTATCCCCTGATCGAAACGCCGGAGGAGTGGGTGATCCAAGGCTTCAGCCACCCCAACCACCTCGCGGAATTTGGCGAAAAGGCGCAAAGCGAAGTCTACAAGAAATCCACCCTTGACCTGGCGATGCAGGATGCATTTCGCAAGGCACGGCGCTTCCTGATGGTGCGCCAGGGACTAAGCGAAGACGAGGCGATCTCCTTGCTGTCGGTTGCCGTCGATTTCGGTGTCACCCAGGTCGTCGACGGAAACTGGGGCATGCACGCCATTGTTCGCAAGCGCCTGTTCGAGGGATAGCGAATCGCGCCACCCGACGATTTGCCCATCATTCGCGCGGTTTTTGCTCAGGAATTGTGCGTTTCACGGATAGCCCCACACAATCCGCAAGAACTGCGGCCGTCACGGCCAAACGGTGGGCGGCCTCGCCATGCGACTTATCCCTGCGACGGGTGGCCCCAAACCAGCCACGACCGCGTGCGCGGGAGAGAACTTATGTGTCAGGGTGACGATCCGAACTGTGCGGCGTTCCGCACGCATCGTTCCGCGCTCTTGGCGGAACTGGATCGGGAACGGCGCGGCTTCAGCCCGGCGCTCGCCGGCGCCGCCCTGCGGTCCGGTGCCGCGGCGATGCCGGACGCCGCGGGCATCAATGGCCGACGCACGCGCTACCATTACCTGCCCGCCACCGACCAGACCGTCCATTGGGGCTTCTTCAGCCGCGATCTGAAGCCGCAGGCGTTTGTTGAATCCGGGGACTTCATAACGGTCGAGACCCTGACGCATCATGCGGGCGACGATGCCGAGCGGATGATCATGGGCGATCCCGGCGCGGAAAGTGTCTTTCGCTGGACCCGTAACCACAAAGCGATCGAACGCCGCGGCGCCGGGCCAGATGACGCGGCGCTGGGGCCAGGCGGTGGGATCGGAGTACATATCTGTACCGGGCCGATACACGTAGCTGGCGCCATGCCCGGCGACGTCCTGGAAGTGCGCGTTCTGGAGGTGAAGCCGCGCCCTGCAGCCAATCCTGCCTTTCCCGGCAAAACCTTCGGCAGCAACGCGGCTGCCAACTGGGGGTATCACTACAATGATCTGATTACAGGCGACCGGCCACGCGAAGTCGTGACCATCTACGAAATCGACAGTGAACAGCTACAAAACTGGGCGCGTGCGGCCTACAGCTTTCGTTGGACACCGCAGACAGATCCATCCGGCCGCGTGCATGCAACGATCGACTATCCCGGAGTCCTGGTCGATCACGCAACGACGCAACGCGACTGGAATGTGCTGCGCGGCGTTCGCATTCCGATACGTCCCCATTTCGGCGTCATGGCCGTGGCACCGCGGGAAGCCGGTTATGTTAGTTCGACCCCGCCAACATATTTTGGCGGCAACATGGACAATTGGCGGCTGGGTGCCGGCGCGAGCGCCTTTTTTCCCGTCGCGGTGGAGGGCGCGCTGCTCTCCGCCGGCGATCCACACGCGAGTCAGGGCGACTCGGAATTGTGCGGCACTGCGATCGAATGCTCGTTAACCGGAACGTTCCAATTGATCCTGCACAAGCGGGGCGCACTCGCGGGGTCCGCCTTGGAAAGGCTCGACCATCCAATGATCGAGACGGCCACTGAGTGGGTGCTGCAAGGCTTCAGTTTTGCCGATTATATCGCCGACCTGGGACCGGGTGCCCCATCGGAGATTTTTCGGCGGTCCTCGATCGATCTGGCAATGCGGGACGCATTCAGAAAAATGCGACGCTTCCTGATGACCACAAAGACACTGACAGAGGACGAGGCCATCTCCCTGATGTCGGTGGCTGTCGATTTCGGGATAACCCAGGTTGTCGACGGCAATTGGGGCGTGCATGCAATCCTGCCCAAGGCCGTGTTCAGCGATCGCCACGACTGAAATCCGGCAGGCGTAATCCCCTTTTTCTGCATGTAACGCGCACTTATCAAGTGATGCGTTGCGGCAGACCTGCGAGCACAGGAGCAAGTCTATGTCAAACATAGCCGACGACGCCAAGTTCGCATTTGACGCCTCGGCTTTGCCGGTTCGTCTCGTCGGAATATTCGTCGGCAAGGTGGCCCCTCTCGGGCCGAGTGGCGTACCCAGTGCCTTCGTGAAGCACTCTGTCGACGGCGCGGCTTACGCTGAGGCGCTCGGTCTGGTGGGAGACATGCAAGCTGACTTGTCGGTGCATGGCGGCCCTGACAAGGCCGTCTATGCCTACCCATGCAACAACTACGAAGCATGGAAAGCAGAGTTTCCAAACCTTGTGCCGCTTTGGGTGGCCGGCTCCCTGGGTGAAAACCTGGCCCTGGCGGGTTGTGATGAGCGCGATGTGTGCGTGGGTGATACCGTTCGGCTCGGTTCGGCTCTGCTGCAGGTCTCGCAGCCCCGCAAGCCTTGCTTCAAGATGGCAATCAGGTTCAACGACGTCCGTCTGCCCAAGGCGATGGTCGTCAGCGGCCGATGCGGTTGGTATTATCGCGTTGTGGGACCAGGGTCGTTCACGGCAGGCGACAGGCCTGTCCTGGTCGAGCGCCCGCATCCCGAGTGGACCATCCGCCGAATAAATGCAGTGACCAACAGCACCACTACGCCGCAGGCGGCGCTAGCTGAACTTGCGGCGCTGCCGGAGCTGTCCGCAGCCTGGAGAAACCAAGTTCTCGCTGCCATTCAGGCAGGGCAAGCCGGGGCGCTGCGCAAGGTCTTCCGCCCATTTTCCGTGGCTGACGTGCGGGATGAAAGTCGGACGATCAGGTCTTTCGTGCTGAAACCGGTCGATGGCGAGGGGGTGGCGGCACATGCGCCGGGACAACACGTCGTCGTTCGTTTGCCGATCCATGGTAAGGTCGCGCCGCGCCTTCGCAGCTATTCCCTCTCCACCACCAGCAATGGGAAAACCTATCAGATAAGCGTGAAGCGGGACTCCGATTATGGTGCATCCGCCTGGATGCACACAAATCTGAAACCTGGCTCGGAACTGGATGTCATGGGACCCCGCGGCAACTTTGTTCTGGACCAGACCAGCGACGCACCGATTCTGCTTCTGTCGGCAGGTGTCGGGATCACGCCGATAATGGCAATGCTAATTGCCGCGACAACGAATAACGGTACTAGCGTGATGCCCCGGCGGGTGACCTTTATCCATGGCGCGCGCAACGGCGAAGAACTGGCGTTCGCCGGTTTGTTGTCGGAAATCGCCGCCAAGCATCCGGCAGTCGTGTTCCACACCCGCTTCAGCGCGCCACTCATCTCAGACGTCGCCGGACACAACCACGATAGCGTCGGCCGGCTTGACAAGGCGCTGGTCGAAAAGATAGCCGAGGATATTTCTGACCATATGGTCTATCTCTGCGGGCCGGCTTCGTTCATGCGTACCGCAATCGGATGGCTCCAGGAACTCGGTGTTCCTGAAGCGCAAATCAGATGCGAGAACTTCGGTGACGCTCGCGTGGTAGCGAACGCCGACGGCTCCCGCCCGGCGCGTATCGTGTTTTCCCGATCTGGAATAACGAGTCAATGGGTGCGGGGCAACCAGTCGTTGCTTCAAATCGCGGAGGCGCATGGCATATCAGTGAAGAACGACTGTAGAGTCGGCTTGTGCGGACAGTGTGCCACGCCTGTGATAGCCGGAGAGCTTACATATGCAACGGAGCCTGCTGCGCATATTGAGTATGGAACGGCACTGTTGTGCTGCGCTAGGCCAGCGAGCCCAACTGTTACACTCGACTTGTAAGGTCAGATATGGTTTTTATATAAACGATTATGTTCACTACCTTCCATGTCGTTCCGGCGCGGGGCAGCACGGGTTCTTAGAACGCCTTTCAAAACTGTCCTGCCAATGCGCGCAGGCAGATGATCAAGCAGGCGATTGAGGTGAACGCGTGATGCATGTCGGGCCTTCGTTCATAGCGGATAGTGAGCCGCCTGAACTTGTTGAACCATGCGAAGCTGCGTTCGATCACCCATCGATGGCCGCCGAGATTCTGGCTGGTCTCTACGCCACGCCGGGCGGCGCGTGGTTTGATGCGCCGACGCAGGCAGGCGCGTCGGCAGCGCAGGTGATCGTAGGCTTTGCCGGCGTGCAGCTTGTCGGGCCTGCTTTTGGGTCTGCCGCGCTTGCCCGCGACGGGCGGGACGGCATCGAGCAGGTTCTCGAAAGGTATGCTATCGTGAATGTTGGCCCCGGTCAGCAGAAAGGCGAGAGGTGCCGTGCCGATCCGTGATTAAATGGCGTTTGGTGCCCGGCCTGCCTCGATCGGTCGGTCGGACCTGTCGCGGCCCCCCCTTTTTGGCCGCGATGGACGAACTGCTCGCCCCAATGGGGCGCAAGCAGATCGGCATTGTCGGCCGCAAGGTCGACCCCTATCTTCGCTGCGGCTCGTGAGACGCCGGTGGTCAGCACATCCCGGTACAGCAGATGTGGCTTCTCGACTTTCAGCTCCTGCTCGAACGCGTGATAGACGGATATCAGCTCATCCTTCTTCGCGCCTGCCGCGGGCGCGAGGATCGCGAGAAACCCCGTCAGCCAGTCGATCAGCGTCCCAAAACAATCGGAAGGCACCCAGCGGTCGCCGCTCATGCCAATCTCCATGCCAAACCGTCGAATGGATAGGGTGCGCACAGCATCCCTGTCTTGGCCGGTGCTACGGTTCGATTGACCGATCGTCCGGCATTGAGGAGGAAGAAATGGGTCCACTTGGCATGAGACTGTCGCTCCGCTCTTATGGCGCGGCACTTGTCACGCACACCCATGATTTCGACCAGATCGTGCTGCCGGTCGTGGGCAGGTTGGAGAATCGCGTCGGCGGGACGAATGGGATGCTGTCACCGGATCGTCTGGCAGTGATCAGCCGTGGCACATCACACAGTTTCCGCGCGTATGACGCCAATCGGTTCATCGTGCTGGACGTTCGGGGGTCGCTTGCCGTCCCAGGGCCGGCCTTTCGCGTGCTTGACCGAAGATTGAGCGAACTCGTGCGCTACGCGGACGCCGAACTCGCGACAGGCAGGCTTGATCCCGACAGTGAATTCCACCGCGCCGCGCTGCTGCTCGCCCGATTGCGGGGAGACGCAGCGAGACCTGGAACCCCTGTCGCAAAGGCGCTCTCCATGATGGCGGCGCGTTATGGGACGGGTCTTTCGATCGCGACGCTGGCCGAGGCGGCGGGGCTCGGCATCAGTCAATTCCATGCGGCATTCCGCCGCGAAACCGGCAAGACACCGGGCGAAATGCTGCGTGATGTCCGCCTCGGAAAGGCCTGCGCACTACTTCAGGAAACAAAACTATCGATCGCCGATATCGCGCCTGCAGGGGGATTTTCTGATCAGACGGCATTCACGCGCTGTCTCCGCCGGTTTCGCGCCACAACTCCCGACGCTCTGCGGAGGCGCAGCGCAGTTTCAACTGAGTAGCATTGGTTTAAGAGAGATCAAAAACAGACCTATGGTCGAGTCTGGCCATCCGCCAGTGATACTCATAGGAATTCTTGCTATTCTCGATTTGCAAATCAGAAATTTGGCAACTTTCCTTGCGACATACCTGACGGCCCCCTATCTGATGCACTTTGAAATTAGAAAAAGGAGAAACTGACCATGGCACGCAAGCCTGTCTTCGCCCATCAAGTCCGCGCTGCTCGCCTCCGCCGCGGCCTCAGCGTTGCAGAGGTTGCCGAGCAAGTCGGTGTCAGCACGGCGAGCATATATTTCTGGGAACAGGACCGCGCCCGTCCCCGGGACGCCAATCTGA
>Ga0116229_10011955_pt1 | contig 12647 bp, 11 predicted proteins | sample S1TSphgellanicum_3_FD_87313 | JGI IMG/M metagenome (GOLD analysis project Ga0116229, IMG submission 87313) | Host-associated microbial communities from peat moss isolated from Minnesota, USA - S1T2_Fc - Sphagnum magellanicum MG | ecosystem: Host-associated > Plants > Peat moss > Unclassified...
ACTCCCAGGAGTGTAAGAAAGTGTGAGGGAGTATGAGGGAGTGAACCCTCACACTCCCAAGGCAACTCCCACTTTGGGAGATGGAGTCCCAGTGGACTCTCAAAATTTCAGAGAGCGATTTCAGGGGACAAAACTCAATGGATTGTGGAGTTCTTTATATCATTGGAAAGCTCTTGGAACGTAGATGTTTAAAATGGGCTCACATTGCTCATTTGGACATCTGAAACACAAGTTATGGCCAAAAGAAGGGTTAGGAGTCAAACTGTCAGTTTGACTCCCGACCTTTTCAGTTTGACTCCCGACCAAAAAAGGTCAGGAATCGACCCGATCTACTTTGCTGTAAAGGTCATGCGACATACCGTTAGAAAGCTCTCAACGAGAGCTACAACTTTGCTTCAGACCACACCTCGATCGGAGGTCTACTCGCAAAGTTATGGGGCTCCAAAGTCGCAGGAGTCCCAATCGGCGCGATTTCGAGACTCCCACTCGGCAGTCCCAAGAAAGAAAAATCATTTGGATGTAGGCTCCATGGCTAGCCATAGAGTATACTATAAGGGGGAAGGTGGTGGCTTCCCCCAAGTCCAGGCCATGGTGAGTTTAGTGTGTCCGTGTTGCCCGTGATTCGTCTTAGCACCAAAGGTGCTCCAACTATGCACTAACCATTTTGTGTGGGTTGTGTGTAGGCCCATGTGAGTGAGTGAAGCTTGTCAACTATTCCTAATCCCATCCCGGAGCTCCAACACGCCCCTCTACCCCTCAAAGTGTTGTGAGCTAAGGAGTGTGCTTCGACTCTTCCTTCTTCCACTGTCTTTTACTTAGACTCACATTTGAGTCCTTCAAGGAGTTGGGAGTGCATCAAAATGTGTCTTCCTTAAAAAATCTATTGGTTTGTCTCACATATATTCAACTTAGCTAATCATGTGTTGTTTTTTCATCGTCCACAAGAGCTTCCAAAATATTTGTTTCTCAACTTCCTATTACACCTATTTTCTAGATGTCCCCACCACCCACATTAGTTGCATTTCATGCCAAAAAATTCTTGATCTTGTGAAGATCCCCACATTTGGCACATTTAAACTAATTCTCCCCAATCTTTGAACAATTTTTGACCTTGTGTCCACTTTACTTGTAAAAGGAACAAACTACAGATGTAATAATGTAGCTAGTAGTGGGAATTCCATATCACACCTCAATATCTTTATTGAAAAAGTTTATTAATGTGGTGTTCAAAACATTTACTTGTTTTTTAAAAACTATCTTTGAGGATTCACCTTTTCCTTGTTTTTATTTTAAGGGTTCAAATGGGTCTCCTCCATTTTACCCAACACCTTTTCAATATTTTCAATGGTTTTCATTACTTCTAACAAATCAACAAGTTTTCTTCCCAAACACACATGTTTAATCTCAAGTTGGACACCAAAAAGGAACCTTTTGATCTATTGCTTTGCTTCATCAATTCAACCATTATGAAAATATTTTTAAGTTGATTCAAGTAAGTAGCTATGTGTTGACAAGGCCTTTGGCAAATTGCTTTTGGCTTCATTATAATCTCATCATCATAAACCAACCCAAATTTGGCAATCATCAAACCTCTAAGTTTGACCCAATTTGGAGGAGTTGGATTCTTGAACACTTAACTAATTTTTAGCTTTTCCTTTTAAATGAAATTTAATTGACAACCTTGAAAATTTTGTTGGCATTCAAGTCCTTTTTAAAATTTCACACCACTCCATGACATCTTTATGTTCAAGTCCAAAAAAAAAACTCATCCAAGCTATGTGGGCTTGCCATTTCTTCCACAATATGAACTTATAATTTAGTTGAAGCTCTTCATCCTCTAACAACTATTGTAACCTCTTTTGGTTTGGTCTCAAACCATATGTTGTGTAATCCTTCCCAACAAATCACTACTCCAAAGTTCAATAAGGCATGTGATACAACGTCCAACAATTCAATAGGGATTTAGCTCCTACTTGTTCTACTTGTAGGATGCGATCATTAGCACAAAAAAATTCTTCTAATTTTGGTGTGTAAAATTTTGTAAAGGATATCAATTTCCATAAATCAACCACTCTTGGCATCAAATCTTGTTGATCTTGGGTTATTTATAAATATTCAATGTGGGTAGGGCCAACTAGAATACAAGTCACTTTTCTTATAACAAGTTGGGTCGACTGGAATCCATCATTCCCCACCTTAAGCCAAACAATTGTTCTCTTGAAGAATTTTGAATGTACAATGTTCACAACAATGTCCCCAAATCTTGCCTCTTTGGGATCAAAACCCATGATCCCCACAATACTAAAACTTGTAATGCTTAGGATCAAGGTTCTTGGTCTTAATTCATGATCAAAGCGGTGCTTTGTCAAGTGGTAAGGCCCTCATATTCATCTTGCAACTATTTCATGCTCTTCATCAAATGCACATCACACAAGCACCTTTGTTGAACACACCTTGATACCAAAAATGAGTTCCAAAAAATCCACAACATGAATATTTTATATCTTATCCTCAACACAATCTATAAAAATTAGACCTTCTAGAGCCTTTTTTTCCTTTCATAACAATCAAACTTCAAATTATCGATTTCAACTCAATCAATTGGTTTGTATGGTATGGGGATATAAGTTCATGAACTTAATAATTTAAAAATTATGTCATTCTTTCTTCATTTCGGATCACCAAAATGGGATATTCACAACATTGTTAATTTTGATGCACTATGTCATGCTCCAAAACAAATACTTCGATTCACCTTATCTGAGCCCTTGGACCTATTTCTCATAACATTTCAACATCATAGAGTCACAATTGAGCTCAATGTTCATGCAAGGAACTTCACAAAAGACTCCGTTTGCATTAGCCAAATAGGTAACAAACTTGTAGGGAAAATTTGAAAACAAAACTTTTTGAACATTCTTGAACCAATCTAGTGAAGATCACACACAAATAAAAAAAAATCAAAATTTAAAAATCTCTACATTGTTCAATTCTAGTGAATTCACATTCTCATTTATGTTGAAAAATTACATTTCTCTTTGTTTTCACACATTTGTCCTTCTAGAACCTCTTTCCAAAAAAATGTGTTTTGCTTAGACTAAATTGTTTTACCAATCCCTTCACTCTCCTTCAAACCCTTTCCTTTCTTCCTTTTAGTCTATAATCCAAAAGTTCTTGCTCTCTTGCCTTCTTGTAAAAATTACCAAAAAAAAAAAAAAAACATTAATTAGATAAGAGCATCCAAGTAATCCTTGGTTGTTCACAAGTCGCCACTTATAATGTAAAAAATAGACTTAAATTTGTACTGGTACAAATCCATGAGTATCAAAGGAGAATGAGTGGATAATAAACAAACTATTCAAACAAAAGAACATACATGACACCATTTGCTGTTACAAGGGGATGTAACTAAAGACATGCTCAAAGATGCAGAGGAGATTAGTAGGAGCATCATAATGCAATGCTTGGTGGAACAATTTGCCCTATGATGTGTTGTGTCTCATCCACCTCATGCATGAAGACCAAGTTTTTGAAGTTGGGATGCTTGTAGGTTGGTGGTGTGATGCCAATTTGAAATTGCTCACCTCCTAAGGTGTGTTGGTATCTTTGACACCATGTGTGTTAAAGTAGGACTACCTTGAATAGCTCCCATGGAGTCTCTGGTTAATTGCAAGTTATGTTACTTGATGAATCAGGGGGTTTGATTGGACTATCATGATGTTGTGAGGATTAAGATCTCCCCACATGAGCTAATTCCATATGAGTATTTTTTGAGGTAGGTTAGCTGCATCCCTTAAGCTATATATTGCTCAATATTCTTTGTTTATTGCTGGAGGAGTGACAAACATTTGACTTTAAATTTGGATATGATCATTAATGATATTATCCCAAATACAATGGATCACTGAAACTACTCTTTAGTGTAGGGGAAGTACTGGAGTAAGTCATCATATCAAGAGATGATCCAATATTTGCCAAGGTGGTTTAAAGGCCCTTGAAAGGATCGAGTCAATTGACGATATTCTTCAATAAGAGTAATGCAATTTCTAATAATCTATTTTAGCTGTTCCTGGTTCAAAATGATCACCATTTTCTTGAGTAGCACTAAAGGAATTTCTAATCATCTATTTGGCTGATCTAATTCTAATCAATCTGACTCATCATATTCTTCAGTAGCAATGAAATTTACATTCTTCTATTTAGCCAATTCTCATTCATTGGAGCAAGGTATGATAGCAGACCACCTAGTTGCCAAGATATGGCTTCCATCACCTTCATCAGGTTGATCCCAAGGAACAAATTTCCTGGCCAAAGCTTCACCAAGGTCCTAGGAGTGGTTGTCAGTGAGCAATTTGGTGCAATTGAAGAATAAGTAAAAATTCACTGATTGCTGCAGCTACCCTGCTTGTATTCAAGAGACAAGAGAAGGCAACAGGCTACACAAGCAAATTTCAATGTAGCGCATGATTTGTGAAAGATTGAATCTTTGCAGAGACATTGTATAAATTGCATGACATCCATATAAGGGAAACTTCATTGGACAAGAAAACTAAGCTTGGAACCACAGTTAACTCCATAACACAATAGGCAAATGTCCATGCAATACAGGTGTCCTGTAGATACAAAGAATGAATTTTTTTTTGCATATACTTATCCAAGAGATTTAAGGGTTCACCCACTAGTCTCCTCTTGCAAAACTTGAGTCTAAAACTCCTGCTTTCAAATTGCTAAAGATTAGAGAACTCTAACTCCACTCTCACACTGCTCTTAAAAAAAAAAAAACTGGACTCTGCCTGCACAGATTGCTTATTTGTATCTCTATTTGACTTTGTTCTCACAAAACCTTACTGTGACACATAAAGATTGCGGGTCCAACATCAAACTGCAAATCACCTGAATTTTGATCTACTTTACTGCAATGCTAACAAACTAGGAGAAATGACATTAAAAAAGACCTCTGCCAGTGTACAGTTTAACTGACAAGAAAGAAAAAAACTCTGCCATGCTGAGATGACGAAAGAATGCTATTCGCACAGCTCACAAGTCGGGCCCTCTTTTCAAACTAGACCTCTTGTATTTATCAAGTTTACTTGACTCCCACCCAATTATATATCTGCTAGACTAGAGTACAGCAAAGTTTCTCTCAACTATGCTTTCTAATAAGGATTTGACACATTTCCATTGTTTCCATTGGCTACAGCACCCACCTCTTTCCTCACATTGTCAAACCCGGCATTCAACCAGATTTTCTACTTCAGTGGGTGCTGCATCAAAAATCCTCCTGCCTCAAATGAAAGGGTGTGTTTTGCTGAGTAACAGCCATCCATCCCACTTCCACGGATTGACATCAGGGCTGATCAAGTAAAAGGCATATGCCATAGACACCCCCACTGCAATTGTGAGAGATGCCTTGGCACAAGCTGGAACCCAAGACATCTTCCCTGCAAGGGCTTTGCAGGTGCGGTCTGCAGCTTTCAGCTGTGCCTCTAGTTCTGGGCTCTGTTTAGCTGTCTGGAGCAGATGCTTGTGCTGCTTGACCAAAACAATCATAAATCAGTGTCCATCCTTAATACTTGAGAAAAGCTTGAGGATAGGAAGATGAAGGAAAGTAGTAAACCTGCTTTAAGGGAAGTAACAGACAGTCAACACATAGCATGTACTGTACACTCTTTAAGTCATCCATGCACCACAAAAGAGTCCAAATGGTTGTATGTTTGACTTGCAACTGTCCATGCCAACCAGGATGATATACATTGAATTAGTGATTAGGACAGCTATGGAGCACCCTGTCTGAATACCTTTGTTCTGAAGGCCTGCAGTGTTCTACGCAGGTCAGACACTGGTGTGAGTCGTGCAACTGCATCTTTCCAGTCATTTAGCAGATGACTGAGAACATAATTACTTGCTTTTTGATTCTCCAAGTACAATTTCTCCTGCAAGAAGCCAATCACCACCAGATTAAACTTCCTTGAAAATGCTGAAAATAACTTCTGACACTAGCCAAGAGGGTAGTTGCTTGAGGATCTGGCAGAAATCCAGATAAGGAGTTCGTGTCACAGCAACCATCATAGATAGCAAGTTAGCAAAGAGACAAGGCACATACCCACTGTTTGTAGCACTCGGGATTCTGTGACAAACACCAACTAAAATTGTTGTAAGCTTCTAGTGACAGTGTTTCCACATCTGCACCAACACATATTAACTTCAGATTACTGTGTTACAGACCAAAACCCAATCAGTGCCATGAACAACAATATGTGGTTCTTCATCTGCATTTTAGGTTCAAAAACTTGATATCATCAGCAAAAATGGTGGCCAGCAACAACCTTCAGAGAGAGCTGCCAAGCTCAAGGGCAGCAGCTGTTGTGCAACTGCTCGTGTGGCTTTGCTCCGAAATGTCCCTGCCAGTGCAAGCTCCCTCACTACTGGATAAATAGATTGAAACCTCTCTGTAGCCTGTTCCCCCCATATATTCAGTAGTTGGACAGTGTAAGCTGTGCAGACCATCTTGTGATCATCTGCAAATCAGCATCTCAAAAGCCAATTGAGCACAAGTTCTGCTAAGGCTAATCATGAAGACTGCACCAAAATCAAGTCAGGAAAACAGTTGGAAAAACAAAAAGATGACCCTTCAATCCTACAACATAAAGCCATCTGCAGTTCACCACCAAAACCCAATGGACAAAAATGATCACATCTATTCAGAATGCCCACCTTTGTCACAGTTGAGTCTGCAGGAAAGGAAGCTCGCATCACTAAGTCGAGGGACAGAGGGGGCACCAGTCTTTCTCCTTTTCGGAGATGACCATTGAGTAACACAGGGCGTGCTTTCTTTAGGTTTGCAAACAGAACACTGCCAGGAAAAAGCTGACTGTTATGTCTTGAACTAATTGGATTACTCGAAAACCCAATTTTGTTGTCTGAAGCACACATTTTGCTTCACAACTATAACTCCTGTTGATTTTGAAGGGAGTACCATTTTAAAACCACTCACCAGAAGGGTGGGTGGTGGGGAGCTCTCGAAACATGGAAAACATGCCTAAGTTAACCAGTTTGGAGGGGAGTGTCTCAGACCTCTCAACAAATTGAAGGACAATGTCACGAGAAGAGGGAGTGCTGAACTTTCCAACAGCAAATGGCAACAAGTTTTGCACCCACAGATACATTCCTGAAACCAAATCTCCTTGGGCTACCTGTCACAGGTGAAGAAGGATACACACAGAAAGAATCAGTGTGCTTGTTACTTCACAACATCAACTGCCTCATTGCAGCTAGAAAAATTGAGAGAAGTTGTTTTGTGCCAATGGGTGAACCCCCAATATTCCCATCATAGGCTTGTAAAGCACCTCTTGTCAGATTCTTAGGACTTGATTATCTGTGTTGCCTCACAAACACAGGCAGATGGTATGTACCCTTCCTACTGAATTAAACCAGCCACAGAGAGCCCTGACACATTGGTACCTTATGGGTAGAATCAGGCCAACTCCAAAATCTACTGTCTATTAGTTGTGAAATAAATTCAGGCAACTCTCAAGAGCTGAGGGTCAGGACAAATAACCTGGCCATATGTCCACACCAATGTGGGGAGCTTGTCCTGCCCCTGAAACTGAGACCGCACTGTGCCAGCTTGTTGATGCAGTAGGTCTGGCCTTCTCCTCAATGCAATGGCCAACAGTACTAGAACACCTACCTGTGAAAAAGGCTAGCTTGTGTCAAAAGCCACATGCAGAAAGTCTCTGCTGCACTGTACCAAAAAAATCCACAGTCTTAAGGATCTATTGCAACCACCATCGTTTAGTATAATTCTCCTACACAAATGGGCAAAAAAGATGAAAAATCACAAGCCACTTGACAAACAATCAGAATAACCATGAAATAGATCTGTTGAAGCAAACAATTCAATGTTAGAACAACCTAGCTTCTAACATTGGACTGAAATAATCTTGATCTCAGATAATCTGAATTGTGATTCTGGATTCTTATCAGGATAACTCCACTGTACTCACCAGAAGCGCACTAAGATCACAGCACACCATACACAATTTTACAAAAGCCCTATCTCAAAAACTGGCATTCTCATGCAAGACTACCTCCATTAAATACAATCAAAGTCAACATGAATAGTACTAAGACACAACCCAATACTAAGGAATGGAGATTTCAGATCTGTCAACATATCAACAGTCACAGAGAAAAAAAAAGGATAGAGAGAGAAGAAAAAGACCCAACACCAAAAACAAAGAAGAAACTGAGGAGTGCTTTGGACAATAGCAACAATCACAATCTTCTCAGTGACCTTGAACAGCAGCATGTATGCTAGTGACCAGCTACCATACATCCTCACTGCGTTCACCAGTGCCAGCAAGAGGGTGGTCAATACCATACATTAACCAATTTACTGGGTTTCTGTGACAAGACTGAACAGGAATTGCCTACTTGCAAAGCCTAAGCGAAGCAAAACCAGTCGACCAAAGGTACGTAACAATATCACAGAGGGAGAATGAAACTTGAAGAGGTGCATTAGACTTACTTTAGTTTTTCCAGAAGGTTGGGGGATGGCTTTGGCTCCTTTGTGAGATCCTGATTGCTGAGATTGTGAGTCCTCCAAAACCTCTTTCAAAAGCCACAGCATGAACTTGGAAAGTGCTTCTACAGGTCTTTGTGCAAGCCAGTCACCCATCATCTTGCTCACATTCTCTGGGATGTAGCACAATGGTACCTGCAGCAACTCCAAATGTGAGAAACAATGCACTGCAAGCACAGGGCAACACTCTTTAGCACCACACAAGAGACACATAAGTTATGTGATCTAAACACAACAAGACTTGTGAAATCATGGAAATGTAATGGACTTTACAATTCACAAGAATGCTTCCTAGAATGGACTTCCAAGGCCTTAAAAGTTAGTAGTACCATAATCAACAAAGCACAGGAAAGAGAGTTTGTTACACAATATACAGGCTGACCTCAATTGTCTTGGCAACAGGAGACTCGCGAAGAATTTTGTTCCAAGCAAACTGGGCACTGGTAACAGATGCGAAGGCACGGGCAAAGTAATCTGCACATCGCATGAGCTGCACATCGGGAACAGAAGCAAAACTCTCCTGCCAAAAAGCACATGGATATCCCAATCAGAGGGGCTGCAAGCAAACAATCATTTACACTCCCATCTGCTGCCAGTGACAATGTTTGTCCCACCATGCACTGCTGCTCTTCTCTAGGACTTATACGTACACACAACCATCACATCCTGCTTTCAAGTATCAAAAAGAAAACCCATTCAAACCATACCTAACCCCATTCACTCTGGCCTGGACCATAGCAAACTTTAGGGCATAGTTTCATGTTACGATCACTTACAGAGGCAGCTTCCTGTCCACATTGAAAAGATCAGTTTCTCATCTAAAATAGTTTGCTGAGGAGGAGAAGCGGCAGAAAAATGACTGCAATTAAGCAATCCAGAGAACTGTCCCAAATGTCAACCCAAATACAAAGCCAATTGTGTGCCCCCAATCTACAAAGTAAGCAAAACAGACTTTGTGTATGGCTAGTTGAAGACATCATCACAAAGGGAAAGCAAGCAACTTCTTACTGTGATATCTGCAAGGAACGTTGAAAGATCAGATGGATCTATTGCAGCTGCAGCATCCGCAACAGTTACTTTGGGCTTATTTGCCTTCTTTGGTTTGGACTTCTTCACTTCTCCAGCCACTACTGTACCATTGGCTTCTTCAGGCTGATGCTCCCCTGCTTCTGCGCTTGGTTCCTCTTCCCCTGATTCTCCTGCAGCCAAGGCAGCTGCAATCCTTGCCTCCAGTCGATTCCGCCTCTCGGCTGCCTCGGTCTCTAGAGCTTGGAATCCCTTGAACTCTGCTGCTGCTCCTGCCTCTTTTGCTCCATTCTTCTCCCCCTCCTGCTGCTGCACTGATCCTGTGATTCCCCTCAACTCATGCCGCCGCCGCTTCTTCACATTTGTCACTTTCTTCCACCCATGATCCTTTCCATTGTTGCCATTCCTGTTCTCCACTCCATTGCTATGGCTCCCTCCATTGTCCAACACCCCACTGCTGTCTACATCCAAACCCTCTGTCGCCATGATCCTTGCCTAATGCAAAAACCCCACATCAAATCATCCACTATGTTACTTTACCAACCAAGCAAGAAACAGTCCGACACAAATTCCTTTCCGTCTGATGGAACATCCGAACTCTCTTTCTTCTCTAAAACCAGACACCCAAGCCAAATAAAAAAGAGCACGTTCACCCATATACGAAGATCCGCATCCGAAACCACTCCACCCACAAGACAAGATTGCCACGGCAAGAAGATGAGATCTCCAAAACCCACAAACCCGAAACTCACACACCCCCGAGCAAGCAATCTCACCCTAAAACAGAATAAGAGACCCAAAAAGAAAAACCCTAGCTATCTATCCACTATACAAAGAGCGAAATCTATCATAACCAGGAACAGGGAAAAAAGAAGGAGAAAAAAACACTCCCGAAACAAGAAGAGAAACGACGACTCTGAAAAACAAGTGATGAGATCCGCAGACAAACAGACAGATGCCCATTTCCTAAAATCGAGCTCACTTACTCACTCACTCACCTGTGAAGACGCACAAACCCCGTGGAGACACACCAAAAAGCTCAGCAAACTCCGCCGAATGCAAGTCCAAAAATCTCCCGCAATACGCCACCAAAAGCAGCGAGATTTGAGACGAAAGCTCCTCAGGCAGCAGTGCAGCAAGCAAATCTACAACCATGAGCTACAACCAGGGCAATTAACTCATCGAGAAAAAGGCGGTGTAATCAAAGCTCGTGTGTGGAAGAAAAAGACACAGTGCGCGCTGGCGACGACGGGACAACACCAACGAAGGAGAAGAAGAAGAAGAAGAAGGTCACGAGGAAACAAACACAGGAAGCTCCTGACTATCTGACGTGGCACACGTAGATTGGTCGAATCAAGTCATTGAGCAGTAATTTTGCGCTGCCCGTCTCGGTCAGCAGTCAGTACGGGTTCTTGCCCCCGCAAAAACCGCCAGTGAATTGTCAGCTGACGACACAGTTACAAATATCTGGAATGCGACGAATGAGCAGAATACTAACCGTAATCATTAGTCAACGCCGCGGAATGGTTCATTAAAACCCCCTTTTTTTACTAGTATATTATTATGGCCTTCTTAATTGGGAAAGTGGGTAGGTATTTTGAAGTTGATTAGTGTAGTACAGGTGGTGTTTTTTTTTTTTTCATTTTCTTGGTTTAAAAAAAAAATGGGATTGAAACTAAAATTATTTTTTAAATTTTGGGTGCAAAATGTTTTGTTGTGGCGAAATTTTGGATTTTTTTTTGGACTCAAATTCAATGATTTTTTGAAAAACAATTGCCAACATTTAAAAATAATAATAATCTGAAAAGTCTAAAGAATCGCCATATTTCTACACATGTTTTCAACTAGGTTGGAAAAATATATAAGGATGTATAATTTTTTTCTTTTATTTTTAATAGTCAAAATTGGCTAAACCGACTTACAGATGATCACCATGTTGGCTATAACAGAAAGTTGAAATAAAATATAATGGATCACTGAATCCAAGATGTAATTTATAAGTACCTGTAATAAACTCATGAGTTAAAAATTATGATGAGAAAAGAAAATGTTTGCAACAATATTAGACAGAAAATAATTAATCTCAACTTCCTTTTGAGGAAACATGTGATTATTTAACCCCCAAAAATGTGACTAATTTAGGGGTTTAAATTTGCAAATTCAGTCATACAGGCATTTTAAATGGGTAGCAAAAACAATTATTGGGGTTTTTAGCAGTGTTGGGCGGGTAGTTGACCGATCTCTGGGTATTTATTGGGTATTATATCGGGTATATATATATATATATATATATATGACCATTGGGTGTTTTTTTTCAAAAACCCGGCCTCATCTCCTGCCTGGGCATTTCAAAAAGTTGATACCCGCCATTACCTCTTAACTGGAAAGCTCAAATACCTGTAACCATACACGACCCATGGGAAAAAGATGCAGAGGGTATCTACAAAAAATCCCAGATTCATACCTTTTTAAAATTCAAGCTCATACCCTTTTAGTAACCAGGTTTATGCCCTTTTAGAAGGGTTAGGGTTTTGTGGTTTCTAGTTTCAATTTACACGTCTCTTTCACTTTTCACATTTGCTTTTCACCTTTGCAACTTGCATCATTCACTTTGAGCTCTATGTAAATGTGTTTCATCAAAATTGTGAATGCAACCTACTAGTTTTTGGAGCTTTTTGGATGAATCAAGATTTTTTAAGGAAGCATAAAAAATATGGAACCCCATGATCTACAAGAAGGTAAATGCTTCTAGATCTTTACAACCTCTTTTACATTGAAAGCACATTGCTTTTGTTTTCATCTTTTGTACCATCACATCTACATTGTTGAAAAGTAGAAAATTTTATGAAAGTTGCAAAGGTGGGGGAGGATAAGAGTTTCAATTTTTTCAACATTTGCAATGATTACGGACAATGTTTTTGGTATCTTATTATTGTGTTTCATGATTCATTTGTCTTACACATTGTTGGCATCTACATTGGGTTTTATTGGAAGGCACATTTGTGAAGCAACAAAGGTAGGGGAAGTTATTTTTCCT
>Ga0116229_10011956_pt1 | contig 12646 bp, 11 predicted proteins | sample S1TSphgellanicum_3_FD_87313 | JGI IMG/M metagenome (GOLD analysis project Ga0116229, IMG submission 87313) | Host-associated microbial communities from peat moss isolated from Minnesota, USA - S1T2_Fc - Sphagnum magellanicum MG | ecosystem: Host-associated > Plants > Peat moss > Unclassified...
GAACTGGGCGGTCGAACAATATGCTTCCGACAGCAATGTCGATGCCTTCGTAATCGTCGATGCAGACACACGTATCGACCAACAATTCTTGCTATACATGGACAGTGCTAGGCAACGGCTGGCACCTGCAGCGTTCGCGGCCCAGGGCCTCTATGATGTTTTAAATCCCGAAGAGAGCTGGCGAACGGCGCTGATGGCCGGAGCACTCTCGCTAGTTCATGTGGTGCGCCCGGCCGCCAAAGAGTTTTTTGGTCTGACCACCGGATTAAAGGGCAACGGAATGTGCTTTGACCGATCGCTAGTCGTCGATGTCCCGTGGCGTGGTGAGTCACTCGCTGAAGATATTGAGCACACGCTCGACCTACTAGAATTGAAGGATGTCAGGGTAGCATTTGTACCAGGCGCCCGCGTGTCGGCATTGATGCCGTCAAACCCCACTGGTGCAGCGAGCCAAAGGAAGCGCTGGGAGAATGGCCGTTCTTCTATTGTTAAGCGCCGTTCCGCCGCGCTGCTAAGCAAGGGCGTTCGCCAATTGAATTTTCGGTTTATAGACGCTGGTTTGGAATTGCTTGCCCCGCCGCTTGCACAGTTGGTGCAATCGCTGGTTGGCTTAATTGTCTTGACAATCGCTCTTGGTTTACTTGGCGGTAACTGGAAGTTGTTTGGTGATCTAGCGGCATGGTCGGCAGCTAGTATATTAGTCTATGTAGTCGTTGGTTTCATCGTCGGCGGTGCGCCAAGGCTGGCTTATCGCGCGCTTGCTTTCGCTCCGGCTTACATGATTTGGAAGGCTGTTTTGCGGCTCAAGAAGCGCAGAGTTGAAGATGCCACTTGGATAAGAACCGAAAGAGAACAAATCGAGTATGCCAGCACGACACCGGCTGAAGGCAAATCGGCCATTGACAACAATGAACCGCCGACAATCTTATCAAGCCCGATAGAAGTAAAAAATTGAACATCATTTTACCGATACTTATAGTTGCCGTGATAATTGGGCTAACGACGCAGAAGTATTCAGTAATGGCTTGGTTTGCGATGACCGTTACGATTCTTTTGACCATTGCGCGATTTTGGCAAAAAAACTAGCGGCGAACTCGCAAGCTAAGACCGAAAACAAAAATGAACTACGAAGGACGACTGAACTTAACAGCAAGTGACTATAGCCACCGGTCATCGAGCAGACGGGTGAAAGCAGTGTTATGGTCGTTTTTTTTGTCGGCACTGTTTGCAGTCCCATTTATCATTCTAAAAGGCAATCTGATATTTCCGGCGGCCGTAATTGCGCTGATTATCATGCTCGGAGTCGTCTGGCAGTATCCCAGATCGCTGTTTTCGATTATGCTGATCGGTGCCTGCGTTATCGAAACCTATCCTCTGGGTTTCAAGGACTCATTTACCGACAACATTCCGTTGTTTTGGGATGTGAATACGATCGCTCAGCGCTATGGCGGCATGAGCAACTTCCACTTGATCCCATTTAGTCTTTTTGAGGTGTTTCTGATACTGGGGGGACTGGCCTGGTTTATCCGGGGCACTTTCTATCGAACACTCAAATTTCGATTCGGTACTCTCATGCTTCCGATATCCCTCTACTTAGTATGTGTCGCCATCGGTTTGATTAACGGTTTGGCGACCGGAGGCGATTTCAACACAGCCCTATTTGAAGTTCGTGGCCAGTTTTACTTTCTGTTTGCCTATCTCATGTGTCTCAACACCGCCGAACATATCGATGAAAAGGTTAACACGATGCTGTGGGTAAGCGCCTGGGCAATTGGGATTAAGGCGATTATCTGCTCATATCGCTTTATTGTGACCGACAATTGGACCACGGTTCCCGAACTAGGTATCGGCTCGCACGAGGAGTCGTTTTTCTTCGACTGCTTTATATTTCAGTTTCTTGTGCTCAAAATGGGCGACATTCAACCGAAGCTGCGCCGCGTGATGATTTGGCTAATGCCCTTTGTCGAACTCGCCAACCTCGCCAACGAACGTCGTGCGGCAACGGCCGCTATGGCGCTGGCGATTGTGGCATTACTTGTACTTTCGGCAGTGGCATTTCCTAAACGTCGAAAGGCGGTCAGCATTACAGCGATCACCATCGTTGTTGTCGCTTCAATCTATCTTCCAATCTTTTGGAATGGTACGGGGACATTAGCGCAGCCTGCCCGCGCTATCAAATCGCAGTTTGCTCCGGATCCGCGAGATGCATCATCGAACGAATATCGTGATGCTGAAAACCAAAACCTGATGTTCACTATGCGTGTCAACCCGGTGATCGGATATGGATATGGCAAGCCCATCCGTGAAGTGACCGCAATGGTTGACTTGACGGGGGTCGATCCTTTGGTACTATACTTAACCCACAATCAAATACTATGGGTGTGGATGCGCGTTGGCACAGTGGGCTTTTATCTCTTTTGGATATTGATTACGACGATCATTATGCAGGGCTGCTGGGTTCTGAAAGACCCGTTTGCCAACGAATCGGTGCGGGCCGCGGCGATAATCGTTGTTCTGATATTCATTATGGAGATGGTATTTGGTCTGCTGGACATGCAGATCGCAAATGAGCGGAACGACTTATACTGCGGGCTCTGGGCTGGGCTAACCAGTGCAATGCTCCTGCAATGCAGGGAAATGGCTCGACAAGAGGCCGAGAAGCTCGGCCTGCTGAACAACAGGCATGCTGAGCTGAAATGGAACCTGCCGCAGGCGGAACAGACAGTCACATCAATTGGGCCGGCCGAAGGATGAAAGAGCAAGTGGATCCAACGCAAATTACACTGAAACCAGTCACAGCATCGATGCCGCAAGTCAAACGAACATCTAAGCTAGCGTCAGTTATTGCGGAAGAGTTTAGCAGTCTACAGCCCCGCTATTTGCTCGTCCAGTTCTTCGTGTCGCTGCTCCCTCACAACTCGTTCAGCAGGGTCAGGACACTGCTCTATAGGATGGCCGGGCTTAAAATCGGACCCAAGGCAATGATCCTTGGTAAGCTAACACTGACATCAAACCAGCCGATCTCGAAAATGCTGACAATCGGCGGATATAGCCGAATTAATGCTCCCTTCTACGCAGAACTGAACGCGCCGGTGACCATCGGCGAGCAGGTCGCAATCGGGCATCATGTCGTACTCATCACTACCGACCACGAAACTACCCTTTCGTGGAATCGGTGCGGGGCGTCAACTCACCTACCAATTACGATCGAGGACGGGGCATGGATCGGTGCGGGTGCAACAATCCTTCCTGGGGTGACAATTGGCGCCGGTAGTATAGTCGCAGCCGGCTCGCTGGTCTCACAGTAAGTGCCTCCTAACCGAGTAGTCGGCGGGGTTCCAGCTCGTCCAGTAAAGACATTGGAAACATCCGAGTAAGTCCATGAGCGACCTTTTGGAACTCGCGGAAGTCAAGGCGGCTTATGCGAAAGCAGCAGCGGACAAAGACTCCGCTGTAATGCTGGAGCTTGCTGGCAGGCTGCTAAATATTTCACCAACCCTCGGCATCGCGCAGTTGATTGTCAACACGCTGCCCGCCGATCTGCCGGGACGACCTGCAATCTCGCTGAGAGTTGCCTTTCTACGTTCCTTTACAGTTGAGCCCGCTATGCCGCTGCTGCGCGCACTGGCTAAGCTCTACGGGATCGATCTAACGATCAAAGTCGGGGAGTTTAACAGCTATCCGCAGGAGATTATCGACCCGTCAAGCTGGCTGTACGAGTTTGATCCACACATCGTTCTCCTAGCGGCACAGACAAGAGATCTTGCACCGGACGCTTGGAATGGCTCGGTCGATATCGCGGTCGATGAAGCGTCAGTATCGGCCGACGGTATCGTTTCTCCGCTGATTTCCCTGGTCGAACAGTTCAAACAGAGAAGTGGAGCGTCGTTCGTTATCCAGTCACTCGAGCAGCCGATAGTGGAAAACTCCGGCTTGCTCGATTCTAGACGATCCGTCGGTCAAGCCGAGTTTATTCGTCTGCTCAATAGCAAACTATGTGCTGACGCGAGGACGATGGACAATGTCTATATATTAGATTACGATGGGCTTGTGGCGAGGCATGGTCGTCAGCGGTGGACCGATGAAAAGAAGTGGCTTACTAGCCGGTCTCCAATCGCTGCAGACTGCTTAATCCATTTTGCCAAGGAGTATCTGCGCTTTATTGTGCCGCTTGCCGGACGGATATGCAAAGTGCTGGTCGTCGATCTTGACAACACACTTTGGGGCGGTGTAATCGGTGAAGACGGCATAAACGGAATCAAAATAGGGGCAGAGTATCCAGGTGCATCCTTCCTTGCCTTGCAGCGTGCCATTTTGGATATCAGCGAACGCGGTATATTGCTCGCGGTCAACAGCAAAAATAATCTGGCCGATGCAATGGAAGCGCTGGAGACTAGGGCAGAGATGCTTCTGCGGCCCAAACACTTTGCTGCCTTCAGAATCAACTGGGCAGATAAAGCCCAAAACCTTCGAGACATCGCCGCCGAATTGAACGTTGGAATTGATAGCCTTGCCTTTATCGATGACAATCCTGTGGAAAGACAGCGTGTGAAGCACGAGCTTCCCGAGGTAACAGTTATTGACTTACCGGCAGATCCTTCGACCTATGCGGCGATTTTGCGTGCAAGCCCCGTTTTCGAGCGGCTCACGATCACTTCAGAAGATCGTGACCGGGGTCGATATTACGCGGAGCAGCGTGAAAGAAGGCAGCTTGAAACATCGTCGGGATCTCTTGAGGACTTTTATAGATCCCTTGAAATGAAGGCGGAGTTTGTTCCGGTGTCACCGGAAACAATCTCGCGAATCGCGCAGCTTACACAAAAGACGAACCAACTGAATATGACCACCCGCCGCTATACCGAGAGCGAGGTTCAGTCGCTGAGCGACAGTCCGGACTGGGAGCTATTCGGTATCAAAATTGCCGACAAGTTTGGTGATAACGGCCTAGTAGGAGTGGTATTCCTCAAGGTTGACGGTGAGGTAGTCGATATCGACACATTTTTGCTGTCTTGCCGCGTTATTGGGCGAACTGTAGAGACGGCGATGCTCTCGAAAGTGGACAGATTCGCAAGGTCGGTCAACGCGAGAAAGCTGACCGGCTGGTTTTATCCGACTAAGAAGAACGAGCCCGCGAAAAATATCTATAGTTCCAATGGCTTTACGGCAGCCAAGCAGACAGAGTCGGGAACTTTGTGGCAGTTTGATCTTACCGAAAATTCGATTGAACAACCATCATGGATCGATTGAGAATTGGTCAAAGGATGATTAATGGACGATAAACTTGAACGTGTAAAGCAGATTATTGCGACTCTTTTCAATGTTGACGAAGCAACATTGACTATTGACTCTTCAACAGCAAACGTCCCGGAGTGGGATTCGATGGGCCAGCTCATGCTTGTCCTCGAGTTAGAACAACAGTTTGAAATTGAGATTGCACCCGAGAAAGCTGAAAAGCTCACCAGTATATCGGCCATTATCAAGTTGATTGAAAGTGCGGAATAGTCAGAATTGTTGCCACTGGATGCCGCGTCGGTGAGTGACACGCCGACTCCACGCGAAATTTCACTTTCGGTGGTGGTACCCACTTATAACAGAGCTTCGAGTCTCGCCGTCACTTTAGCGGGCCTGCTGCGCCAAGACTATCCAACTCACCTTTATGAGGTCGTTGTCGTTTCGGACGGTTCCACGGATGAGACGGCCAAAGTTGTTGACGAGTACAGCAAGTCGGCTCAAAATTTTGTTAAGTTTATCGAGCAGGTCAACTCGGGGCCGTCGGTTGCTCGCAACCGCGGGGTAAGTGAAGCCGTCAACGATGTTATCGTGTTTATCGATGACGATGTCGAGCCGGTAGAGGGTTTCTTGGAGTTTCACGCATCGTGGCATCGACAGACCGATATCTTTGCGGTAATCGGGCCAATGTCGCCAGATGTTAGCATTCGAGATCGGGAGCCGCCTTGGATTACCTGGGAACACGATAAGCTGCAGCGAATTTACCAGATGTTTAAACCCGATGGCACCTATCCAAACGGAGAGGGCGGCCCGATGCACTTCTACAGCGGCAATGCATCTGTCCACCGAAAATGGCTGCAACAGTCGGGTGGCTTTGATGTTCGATATAAAAGGCAGGAGGATGTCGAGCTAGCAGTAAGACTTTCAAAGTTTTATGGAATTCGCTTCCCCTTCGACTTTCGAGCCGATGGTATTCATCGGCCTGTGCGAAGATTTGAATCATGGCTGCGCATACCGAGCGACTACGGCCGCCTCGATGCCCAGCGGCTTGCGGACGGCTCGATATCGTACGATAGCATCCGTGGGAACTTCGAGAACCGTCATATTTTCTCTCGCAAACTCACATCACTGAGTGAACGCGCCCCGCTCGCAGCAACGGTTGTCATCGCTATTCTCAAGTGTGCCGCCCTGCTTGCTTCCCGCCTCAAAGCTCGAAAAATCGCCATTCTGCTCTTAAGCGGCCTGTACTCGGCTCTTTACAGTTTGGCCTTCTTCAACGAGCGTCGGAGACAGGGCGCGACCAATATCACTCCCATAAATGGCTCAGAACCTAATTCAACCGGCAAAGCGCACCGATAACTGTTTGTATGTCTCAGACAGTTTAAGTTGTAACACCATGACAAAGAACATTTCATTCGCTCTCGAGTATAGCTTGGGTCATATAACGCACGGTGACAACCTCAAGAGCGCACTAAAGGACGAGGTCGGCATCCGTCCAACCTATTTTGACATCCCATACGACAACACCCCGCTCCCAAATCCTTGGTCAAAAATCGGTCCAATTCGCTCTAATTGGACCGCGAGAGCATCGATAGTCGCCTACAAATCGATAAAGAGCACACTGAAGGATGCCGATGCTGCGTTTTTCCATACTCAGATAACATCGATCTTTTCGGCAGGCCTTATGCGCCGACTCCCGAGCATTGTTTCCCTCGATGCGACTCCGCTGCAATACGATGCACTGGGATCGTTCTATAACCATTCCCCAGGGTCCTCACGCCTCGAAGATATCAAGAAGCGTCTCAATATAAGGGCCTTTTCTTCCGCAAAGGCCCTCGTCACCTGGTCGGAATGGGCGAAGAAGTCACTTGTTGACGATTACGGGGTCGCTGCCCAAAAAGTGACCGTGATACCTCCTGGGATCGATCTCACCAGATGGTTATTCACTCGTAAAGAAGCGTCGCCAGTGGATGTCAGATTTCTATTTGTCGGCGGTGATTTTGTGCGCAAGGGAGGGGATGTGCTTCTGAGTGCTTTTTCTGAGGTTCTTAAATCGTATCCCAACTGCTTCCTCGACATTGTGACTAAAGACACCAATCTTGTTGGCTTGCCCAACAACGTGGTGGTTCATAACGGCTTGCGGGCGAACACACCAGAACTTCTAAAGCTTTACGAGTCCGCCGACGTCTTTGTGTTTCCCACTCGCGGCGACTGCCTTCCACTTGCGGTTATGGAAGCGATGGCCGCCGGTCTTCCGGTAATAACAACCGATGTTGGTGCGCTCTCCGAAGCAGTTGTCGGCGGAGTAACCGGCCTCGTCGTCAAAAACGATAGTACGGAGGCGATTTCTTCGGCGATGGAACTGCTTCTTTGCGATCCTGCCCTCAGAAATTCGATGAGTAAAGCTGGGCGAGAGAGGGCAGTTGAGAAGTTTAATGCGGCGACAAACTACCGAAGATTAGTCGATTGTCTATTGGCGATTGCTGGGTGAAAGTGTATTTATTGTCGTGAAAGTACTATTGGTCATTCCAAGCAACATCAAGACCGGTGTTGACGATCTTGTAGCCCAAGATCTTCATCCCACAATGGACTACTTCGCGCTCGCCTCGGCACTCCGTGAGCGCGGGGCGGAAGTCGACATTTTGGATAATAGAACTGTAGCCGGTACACGTCTGCCAAACGATCTTGCGCTGGCGCTGGCAGCAGCAAAAGTCGCCAAGAACTATTCGGCGGTCTTTACTAATAGCGAAAGCGTATCGGTTCCCCTTGCTCTGATCTTTCGGGTAAAAGGGAGACGTCCACGGCATGTCACTATCGCGCACAAACTGACAACGGGCAAAAAGGCCGTGTTCTTCAAACAGTTAAAAGCGCATCGAGAAATAGATACGCTATTTGTCTACGCCGAGACCCAGAGAAACTTTGGCGTCTACTCCCTCGGCATAGACCCGTCTAAACTCAACTTGATCGCCTTCCATGCCGACTCGGACTTTTTTCGCCCAATGCCAAACGTAACGCAGGTTCCCTCTCAGTTCTGCTCTGCCGGTCTTGAGTGGCGCGATTACCCAACTCTCGTCGAAACCGCTCACCAATTGCCGAACTGTACATTCAAGATCGCCGCTGCGTCACCTTGGTCTAAGCATCGCAATGAACTTGCTGGTGCCGAACTCCCGCCCAATGTCAGTGCAAGGCGGTATGACTATTTAGAGCTGAGAACTCTCTACGCAGAAAGTGTCGCGACCATTGTCCCGCTCTACGAGAATGATTTTCAGGCCGGAGTAACTACAATACTCGAATCGATGGCAGTTGGCAAGCCGGTCATCGCTACCCGAACGGCGGGGCAAAAGGATGTCATTGTGGAGGGTGTGACCGGGCACTACGTTCCTCCGGCAGATCCTTCGGCGTTGACAGCCGCTGTAACACGGTTGAACCAAGGCATGGAATCGAACATCAAAATTGGCGAAAATGCCCGGAAATGGTTGGTTGAAAATGCTAGTCTGAGGAAGTGGTCTGCCACGATTGCCGAAAGTATTCTTGCTGAAGGCAAAGGTTAGCTGGCATGATCTTATAGAATTATAAAATCTTTTTTGAAGAAAACTGGTATTTTACGCTAGAATTTTAATCAGAATCTCATTAATAGTGAAAAGATGGTGTTGTTAATTTAACGATTGACCGATAAGATAGTACATAATTTCGCGAGTCCAAATAAGCTTATGAAAAAATTAGTCGTCCCAATTCTTGCATTTCTTCTACTGGCATCTCTAGCAGGAAACGTTCTTGCTTACTTCCGCTATTCTGGAAGCCGTCCCTTAATTACTGTCAATGGTGTGGCAATCACCCGTAAGCAGTTGCAAGATCGAGTAGATTTTACTTATGCAAAGCCGTTGCTTCAATCGATGATTTGGAACGTGCTCATTAACCAAGCCGCACAAAACGCGAATGTCGAACCTACCGATCAGGATGTCGCAAACGCAGTAGCTGAAATAGATCGATCCGATCCTCAAGTGATTGACAACGCAAAGCGATCCGATCCGAGTCTCACGATATTCAAGGACTCGCTGAAAACAGATATCGCGTTGAGAAACTTAAGAATACAGGGAATCACGGCGTCACCTAGTGAAATTCAACAGTACTACAATACGCATTTATCGCAGTTTAAACTGCCGTTGCAGACGACCACAATTCTGGTTTTGGCCAATAACAAAATCGACGCCGATACGGCCTATCGTCTGTTACAGAACGGAGTCTCTTCTGACATCATCGCCCAGCAACCCGGTTTAGGTGTTGTCGGTGTAAACGTTTCCTTGAATCAGCAACTGCCTGCTTCAGTCAGCCAACAAGTATTCCAAATGCACCCCGGCGATGTTAAGATCATCCCAATTGGTAATGTCTACGGAATTGTCAAAGCAAAAAGCGTATCGCCTGCCGGAACCCCGCCGCTGAGCGCTATTGAAGACAAGGTGCGGATTGCCTGCGTTCTGGCCAAATCGCCGTCGGAAGCCGACGAATTAAAGAAGTTGAGGGATGGAGCCCAGATCGTGGCGAATGTCGGTAAATATGCCGACGCTATCCCTGACGACTCTGCGGCACAGGCCGCTAGCGCAGCTTCGCCGTCGCAATAGACACTCTTGCAGTTTCCACAGCCATTTAAGCCGTCATCATTGTGCCGATGACGGTTTTTATTTGGCTGCTTTCAATGCATTCCCTGATGTTGATGGGTTACAAAGCCGATATTCAGAGAAGTATTTCACATGAATTTTAAATAAACTTGTTTGGAAGTGCCGCAAATTCTTCTGTTGGCATAAATTATGCCTCCATCAGTCGTGTATAGAAACGGAACGAAGTTTAGTTGGAAAGTAAACCAGTATCAATGGATGAAGGTGCACTGGACATAACGCACGGAAAGCAGAGCGCGTTAATTGACCGACCTCTTGATACAGTTGTCAAGAATCGCGTTGCGCGTGCCTTTCCTGTTGCCGACATTTTGCCTTATGTCCTTTCTATAGTCCTTCTGTCGATTGTCGCCTGGCCCATGTTCCATTGGTGGGCCTGGGAATATACTCGTCCGGAATCGTACTACGCCCACGCGCCACTTGTTCCGATTATGGTAGCGTTTATGCTGTGGCATCGTCGTACACAGATTTTCGTCGCCGAGAAGCGTCCTTTTGCTTTTGCGCTCCTTGCGCTGATTCCCGCTCTCATTTTGCTGGTAATCTCAATCAAAAAAGAAATGCGCGCCGTCGAGTCGGTGTCATTTCTGATTGTTGTTTGGTCGAGTGTCCTCCTCACGCTTGGACCGAAGTTCTTTAAGGAGTTCTGGTTTCCTCTGCTGTTTCTCGGCTTAATGGCACCATTGCCCGCTCCGCTTTTAAACGATTCGACATTGCACTTTCAGATGTGGTCGACAACATTGGCGTCCAAAATACTCGATCTGACCGGATTTGGCAACACACAGGTCGGCAATATCATTCATATTGACAACTTTACTCTTTCCGTGGATGTCCCATGCAGCGGATTTAAAACTTTGCTGGCATTGCTGACATTCAACGCATTTCTGGCGAATATGCTGGACGGTCCGTTATACCGCAGGGTGCTTTTATTTGTTATCTGTACACCACTTGCGCTCCTTATTAACGGCATTCGCATTGCACTTATTGGCATGGTCGGAGAATCCATCGGCGATCATGCGGCACATGTTTTTCACGATTACAGCGGGATCATAACGTTGATCCTCGGATTCATAGTTTTATTTACAATAGCAAGGACACTAGGATGCCGGAAATTCGCCGGATGGGATATCTTCTAACTGGTCTGCTGGCCATTACGCTGCTCAGCGCGTCACTATGGAAACCTGCACCACCAGCAAAATTCGTCGGGCTCAGCGCTAGCGACATACCGTTAATTGTCGGCAGCTACGCCGGAGTAGACATTCCTGTTGATGCCGAGACGAAGGCCGCCCTTCCTAACGCCGATATCATACAAAGACAGTACACCGGCGCCGACAATCAGATTGTCGACCTAACCGTTATTGGCGGGACGGGACGAAACGATCTGCACGACCCACGGTCGTGTTTGGTTGGCGCGGGGTGGCAGATTCAAAATGACCATGTTGAGACGTTGCCGGGTGCCGATAATATACCGGTTCGTGCCTGCCAAATAGTCAGCGGCAATGGTGCCGGGGGAGACGATGCCCAGGCCGAGGACATGGTCTACTTGTACGTTATACATCGTCATATTGTGAGTTCGGCCAGTGATATCCGGTGGGCGCTGCTAACGAGTGACCTCCTGCAGGACGATACACCGGTCTACTTTGTCCGATCGGTTATAGCGTTGCCGCAAGGTGCGGAAAGTTCGGTCGATAACGCGGCCCAACATCGTCAGCTCGTCGACTTTACATCAAACCTATGGAAGGTGATTTCCCCGGTCATTTATCAAGGAGAGCGGCCATGAAGTGTACACTCGGTGGAATAAAGATCGATAAAGTGACTATGGAGGAAGCAGTTGAGGTCATTGTTCGCCTGGCTCAAAAATCCGAGATCCCCCGGATTGTCTGCACGGCCAATTTGGATCATCTCGCAACAGTTAAGCATGATCCCGAGTTTTTATCGATTTACCAAAACGCCGACTTTGTCGTGGCGGACGGTATGCCGCTTATCTGGCTCTCAAAATTTACCAACTGCGAGCTCAAGCAACGTGTCGCTGGCAGCGATCTTTTTTGGGAATTAGGACGCGCCTCGGCGTCTACCGGAATCAGACTCTTCTACCTAGGCGGACATCCTGGAGCCGCCGATGCGGCCAAGGCGGCGCTGCTCAAGCGCTATCCCGAAGCACAGATCACCGGTACCTACTGTCCGCCATTCGGAACACTTGACAACCCAGCAGAACTACTTAAGATTAGATCGGCTATCGCTGCGGCATCACCCGATGTCTTGCTGGTCGGATTTGGTTCACCTAAGCAAGAAAAGTGGATAGCAGCTTATAAGGAAATGATGGCTGTTCCAGTCTCTATTGGTGTCGGAGGGTCGTTCGATATGGCCGCCGGTGTCGTCATGCGAGCGCCGAAATGGATGCAGGCGACTGGCCTCGAATGGGTCTTCCGACTTGGTCAGGAGCCCGGGCGACTATGGCGCAGATACTTTGGCCGTGATCTGCCGTTCTTTGGCTTGCTCCTTATGAGTCTGATTGGCGAACGGATTGTGAGTTTCGGCAACTCCAAAAACCGCTCTCGCCAGCTCCCGTAGCTGTTTATTAGCGCGCCATCGCTAGTATAATGGGCTATGGCAACGATTCGGCCCGATCTTGTTTCGCCCGGCGCAGACACGGAAAACGTTCAACTTGTTGAAGATTTTCTGAACTCTGTTGCAACCAGGCTGCGTCTCTCTGCCCTCCTAAGATTTATGAGTTATGGCGCGATGGCCTC
>Ga0116229_10011957_pt1 | contig 12645 bp, 7 predicted proteins | sample S1TSphgellanicum_3_FD_87313 | JGI IMG/M metagenome (GOLD analysis project Ga0116229, IMG submission 87313) | Host-associated microbial communities from peat moss isolated from Minnesota, USA - S1T2_Fc - Sphagnum magellanicum MG | ecosystem: Host-associated > Plants > Peat moss > Unclassified...
AAGCAAAAGTAATTAAGAAGCAAACCTAAAACAAGCACAAGACATGGTGAGAATGAAACATTCACCCAAATGAGGGTGAGAACATTTGGGAATCAATAGGGAGCACCTTCAAGACTCCCAAGTTGCATTTTCACTTCGAAAAATATGGATGACTAATCTTAAATTTTGGGGGCAAGTTTTGAAAAGGTGAATCCAAATCAAATCAAATGATCTTTAGTTCATTAATAAGGTCCTAAAAATCAATATAACGAAATAACCCAATTTCCTGAACAATTTTTTGGGAAAGTTATGTTTAGTAGAAGAGTTCAAACACAATTTGCCAAAATAGAATCCAACCACTTAAATGTTGATTTGGAGAGGCAAATGAACTCCAATTGGGGAGCTTCACATGACTTAAAGATTTCTTAATGAAAGTTACAAGATGGTAGATTCACATGTTTGATTTGGTTACTATTCTTGGGAATTAAATGGGCCTTGAGAGTTGCAAAACACCAAAATATTTTGATTTCGAAAGAAAACTTTGGGAGTTTCAAGAACTTTGCCATCCCATGAAGCATGCAAAGTATAATATAAGGGGAATAATGTTTCCTATAAGAGTTTGAACCATGGTGTGCTTGTGTGAGTTTTGTGATCATGTTTAGAGAAAATTACATTAGCCACCATCTTTGTTTGTTTGTGTATAACTAAGGTGATTGAAAAGTGCATGTGATGTGTTTGTCAAAACTCATGGGTTGAATTATATACATTTTAAATTTGTTTTGGAATTGATTTTGGAAACATTATTTTAATGGCTGAAACAAGATCAGAGGACTACCTTTTGGAGTAAACATTTTATGCATTGAAGAACATTTAAAGAATGTCTATGAATGGTTTTTCAATATTTTAATGTGGCTGATTTTATTTTTTTGGTATTTAGAATTTTGAAGCTAAAGTAAGGGGTGATCTAAGAGTGTACATGTAAATGGAGTTCTTGGAGTTATATTAGGGTTAAACTTGTGTACCTTGAATTTTGTGTTCTTTGGAGGAGGGAGGGAAAAAAAGACAATAACAGGTAAGCTAAAAGAATAGTGAGTGAATTGTGCATTTTGGCATATCAATGTTGAACTTTTGTACTTTAGGGTTTTTTGTGGTTGAAGTAAAAACATGGGGATGGTTTTATATGGATATGGGATGTATCAAACATTGATGTTGTTAAATTGTGTTATTTTGGTGCTATTATGTGTACATTGCTAATTAATCAAATGAACTTGGTGAAAAGTAAAACAAAAAGAAGGATTTGATTCAGGTTTGTAAAATATTTGTTGAAATTATTTTGCCAATGTTGGGAAGAATTCAAAAGTAATTATTGAAACTACATGCATTTCAAAGGAGAAAATTCAAATTCAAATAAAAACAAAGGGAAACTTGTACAAGAATTTTATCAAAAAATCAACAATTAGTTAAGTAATTAGTTAAATCTTCATAAGGTGACAAGACTTATCCCATCCTAATTGTGAAAATATTTGTAGTGACAATATCGTAGCTATCATTCAAGAAGATTAAAAAGAAAAAACCATCAATCACATGTGGGTTAATTGTATTTTAAAAAAATCAACTCAACTTATGTATCACATTGAAATCAAATTCCTTTTAAAACGAAACCATAGATTGATTATGTAGTAACAATCAATTTGTTTATTAAACACTACAAAGTTTGACAATCCACAAAGAAAATATCAAATTATTCCTTCATTAATTTCTTCACAACATATATAATTGTTAATGTTTCATTTTTTGTGGTTGTATGGTTTCTTATTATGCATTGGTCATTAATTAATTTGCATAGTATATGTGTCAATCATTAATATTGTTAAATATTGATTCAACATAATTCCAAGGCCCTAATTTCAAGTCTTGGGATTTACATATAAATTTGAAATCCAATTTGGAATGAGAACATTCAATAAACATGTTATGGACATTTTCATCCATTCCAATGTTTTGGCATAAACTTATACTAGTTGAAAAACATTTTTTTTAAATTAGAAATTTTAGTTTAAAAAGACCCAATTAAATAACAAAAGAAAAAATCCGACATCATTTTGGACAAGTCAATTTGAACTACAATGGTAAATAGATAATTTGATTGGGTGGTCATTTTTTTATTGGTAAAATTGAAATATTTTATTTTCAAAAAAAACTACAATGGTAAGTAGGTATTAAATATGTGTAGGTAGGTACTTGTGGTAGCTTAGCTACCCATCCTAACATAGCCCCTTAGACCCATGAACATAGGTTGTAAGTATTAGGAATTGAACCTCTCGTCTTCATAATGATAGACCATGTCCTTACCAATGTAGTACAACTTCATAAGTTGTTAACTTTTATCAATTTTTTAATTTGACATCTAACAATATTGTATATTGTAAACTTAATTTTTGTCAATTAAATATGTAGTTTAATAAGTAGGAATTGTATAAGCTGTTGAACTACCCACCAACTTAACCCATTATGGTACTTATGTATATACGTACCTATTAAGTACCTAGATAGTAGGTAAGTAGGTACACCTACCTAGGCGCCTATTTGCTAGGTAGCTCCTTATTAAATAACTAACTACCTACTTAAGTACATACATATTTACCTACCTACTAGGTACTTTGGTTAATATTTGTTAAAAAATTATGAATTTTTCAACAATGTGCAATTCTTTGTTTTGCTTCAAGAAATGATAATTTCAAATCATACAAAGATGTGTTAATTACTTTAAACTTTAATTTCTTGTATCATAAGCTACAATGTCATGTACAACTTTGTTTAATATGTCATGTGGTAGAGGATTGTTGAAATTCTAAGAATTTGAAACATGCTTTGAATTTATAAATTTTTTGAATTTCCCAATTTTTAAATAGTGAATTTTTTTTGAGTGTTAGTAATAAGTTATCATCATTTCAAATTTTTCCATCAAACTTTTAATATACAAGAGTCTTTAGCTTAATCCTTTGCAAATTTGAGTATTTCTTACATAGATGTTGTTCAAGTTCAAAAGTTCTTTATTAGAATCAAAACCAAAAATTAAATTAAATCAAATTTGAATTTGAATTCCTCAACACTCATATTAGTCATTTAACACAACTTGGGATGATTATCATAACTTTAAAATGTCAAAACAAAAACATATTATTATAATTTATAATTTCAATGATTCTTGACATTGTTTTTGCCTCCTACTAGTGTGTTTTGATCCCTTTGTTGTTTTTTTCTAGTTATCATCAAGGAAAAGTGGAATGTTTGCTAGTTAGTTTTTTGGTTCATCCTTAGCATCAATTTCTATTGATTGTGAGTTGAGTCATGGTGATTTGGCAAATTGCAATTCATTTATGTATTACAATTGAACTGTGATCCTAATAGGTTGAATGTGTGCAAATTGAATCAAAGATTCTTTGAGATTTAATGTTTTGATGTTGAACTCCCCCTTTGGTGCCAAACTCATATTAATATGTCTTTCAAAGCAAGCTAGATGACATTATGATGTTTGAAAAAAAAGTCGAATGAATATTTTGCCAAAGAAATAACACTTTGCAATTTTTGCACAAATGTTATTAATCAATTCAATTTCTTACAACTCTAGTTCTATTGGAACATAGAACACTAAATATAGAAACCCAATCTTAACACAAAATTGTCAACTTCATTTGTTAACTTATAATATTTGATTGGAAATGGTTTCCCTTGAAACAATCAACCTTTTTGAATTGTGTGAAGATGATTAGGTGATTGCAATCATTAAACAACTTAGACCTTTAGGGATGATTGGTTGATCCAAGAAATGGAGATTAAATTTCCATGAAAGAAAAATCACATGGAATGCATCAAGGTTATTCACATGTGTCAAAAATGAAATTCCCATTGTGAATTCATATATGACTTTATCAATTTGCAACAAGAAATCTTCTTTTAAGCAAAGGAATGTGTTATTCCATATTCCATACTCAAGATATCAAAAAGAAACTTGTGTTAATTCCATAAGCAATTTGCTCATGTTGGGCATTAAAAGGTTTATGTTTACAAAGTGATTGAAGAAAATGAGATTTTTGAAAAACTAAATGTGAAAAACCAATGATTTGGAAGGTGAAAACACAATATAGTGAAAAGAAAATGTTGTCACAAATATCCATTCAAACAATTGTCAAACTTGATTAAATGCTTATCATATATGTTGCATATGAGTTAATTGAACCATTTCAATTCCATATGAAAAACTACCAAACACTTTCAACAAAGTCTCTTGTGAACTTGTAGTTCATGCCATGGAAAGACTATGAATGGCAAAGAAATTGATGGACATGTGGTTAGACTTATGTTTCAAGGGGTAGAATTTGCCATCTACCTCAATGGCAGAATTTGGCCATCTTTCCAAATTAGGAGCAGAGTGAGGCAAGGGTGTTTAGTCTAAGGGCACTAAACATCAAGAAGCTCAAGAGTTTGGGCCCAAATAGCCAAAGCATGCAAGCTTATGGCTAAGTTTCTAAGACCTAACCCACCTAGACTCACTGATGCCATTAAAGAAGCTAAACATTTGCTGGTCAATTGGCTTTCATAGGAGCGAGTTTGATGTGGCAGTGGTTGATGCTGAAAGACTACACCTGGAGGAAATATGAATGGTGAGGGACCTCTGGGCTCCTCAAGCAAAACACATCAAAAGATGGGTAGATGTGAAGGCCACATACCATGAGCTGGAAGAAGATTTACAATATGTTTGGGAAAGATTGATTGGAAAACTCCATGAACGTTGGAAGTTGAAGCTGTGCTTTCCCACACAATAGTGATATTTCGTTGATGACCAATGGGCGATGGCAGAAAGTTCACATTTCCTTTGTTAAAAAATGCCCAAGTAGAGCACCCTTTCTTCTCTTTCATGGGGTGATGGAGTCATTGGACTTCAACCTTGAGCAGTGGATTTGGTGAGATGGTGCACTGTGGACGGAGTACACTATGAAGAAAGGAAAGAAACTACTTAATAGCAGAGACTAACTATCATGCAAAATCTTAGAAAAGTGGCCCAATGTTTTGCCCCTGACCTTTAACTTAAAATGGAGTGAAGTTTGGAGGAAGAATAGGGCCAGGAAGGACACTGGTTTCCTCTAGGCTTTATATCACAAAGCCACAGTTGTCAACAATTGGAGAGCCTAGGTGTGTACAATGTGCCCTCCATACTGGGTAATGGATATGTGATACAAGTTTAATCGCTAGAATAGGAAAATTTTCAAAAGTAGAACATACCTTCCAGTCACCTGTGTTGATTGAAAGTCAAATGAAGAAATCATCCAAATCAGAAGAGACCTTGTCACTCAGCATCTCCTTTCATGGGGATGTGGCCTGTGTTTCAATTTGCGAAATGCAGCAGTGTAAAACAATTTCATATTGTTTGTGCCCACACAAGGTTTCTGCTATTTGCACATCAAACCCAAGTCAGTAGCGTTTATCATCAATCACAGTGGTCAAGGCTAGCATGATGGTACCATCAAACTAGGCCACCTGATACTTACGGTGCTCACACTTCCATCAGCCCCACCCAAAACTGAGGCTTGTAGTCACTTATCTCTTATGATTCCTTCAACCCAAAAACTAGGATCTGAGAACCAATCTCTTATCCAATTGTTGCCCTCTCACTAATTGATGCAAACACACTTCCTCAGCATCTCTCCAAGAGCAGCATTCCTGCCCAACAGTAGTTCCCCAAGGATACTAGGAGCCGACAAATTTCCAGCACAATTCTTGTACAAGGTGATGACAGTATAATACTTGTGGAACGGAGATCTAAAGCTTTTTTATTAATGAAATTTCTAGCCAGAAAACACCAACAGTAGGAACTGGCATTGGTGGATGTTTTACCTCAAATGGCAGTGTGTTGTACATAAGTGTGCAAAGATCCACTGCTGTGAAACATATACACACTGACAAAACCACATCATGCAACAATGGTCTTCCAGAGAAGTGTTCAGACTTCTGTTTATCCAAACTACATGCTTACACCAACAAATTACTATTCTTTTGGCTATTGGCCTGTAAATATGGGGTGTGGGAAGGAGCAACCACAGTTTGCACAGTTTTCCACCCCTAAATTTCTTGCCCTTATTTTGATTTCCATAGGTACTAATTGGAATCACGTTTGTATCATGAAAATATGAACCAGTGGTTACCATGTGAAGAAACTGCCCTACCTACTATTAATCATCTTCCCAACAATCTTCTCGCAGAACCATTGCAACCTTTTCCTAAGACCACAACTGGTACAGCAATCCAAAAGAGAAAATACACCATGAGGGTGGTCTTTAGAGGGCAAGGCCTCATGTGGTCACCTCAACAAATTTACCCTTTTTACACCACTAGTACACCCAGAGATGCTTGAAGATGTGTTGCACCTCAATTTCTCCATCCTCAGGTATGTCTGTACAATGTACTGCATTCTTCACCTGCAAGGAGCAGCCAAGTTCAATGAGCAAACTCTTTCCCAGGTCTCTTCAGCAAGCTTAGATAACTGAGTTCCCCATGGAAACCTTCTGCTAACTTTGCACCACAGACCACAGACCCAGAGAAAGATTGCAGAAAAGAAGCTCCCTGTGACCAGCATAGAGACATTGGCAAGACAATTGATAGATACATACTCATCATGAGAGTAAGTTGGCCAATCATTGCAGACACATGAAGGAAGTGAGGTTGGTATGGTACCTTGTTGATCCCAAATTCAGCACGCAACGTGTGAGGCCGAAGGGCACGCGCCATGCAAGGATCTGAAGGCCCACAAAATTCTCGGAATGCATTAACAGGGCATACACCTGGATCACATAAGTCAGCTACTTCCAGAGCTAGGAAGTCCCCTGATGCCAGCTCATGTGTCATAGCCTGCCAGCATTGAGAGACAAACGCAGTCCATCACTTTTTGCACCATAGCACAGCTAAGCTAGGAAGAGTAAAATACAGGACAAAGACACATCAGAAAAAACACAAAGCGGAAGAATGACAATAATGTGTACAAGTGAGAAATCACATAGAAATCTGGGCAAATTCCCCTGTAAACTTCTAGAAACTCTGCAGCTGTGACCCGTGAAAAATTGCACATCTCCAAGGCTGTCACTTTGAACTTCTGTAGGATCCGATCAAGTATAGCCCCAACACAGCCTGCACATGTGACTCTACATGAGGATCCCATGCCCTGATCTATCTTTGGGTGTCAGTCCCTATGGGTCACAATCTGCACAGCTTTCATAATTTCAAACAGCTGAAGGTTGAAAGGGTGTCTTAACCTTTCTTCAAGGCACTGTGTCCCTTCTGCAGGCCACTGTCATTCCAGCACTACCCTCAAAAGTGCATATTCATCAACATGCAATCATTCTGATCATAATGTTCCCAGGTCTGGATATAAGGATACCTCCCATGACAGCATGTGGTTTAATAATACAAAGAGTAGAATTTATGAACTTGGCACACATCCCCATGTTTGTACATGTGAAGAAGAAGAGTGTTTCCTGCACAAGCCATCATACACTCCAAATTAGGATTTGGGCAGTTAACAATGGGCTGCAAGGTTGTTGAAGTTCTCTTGTACATAGAAAGGTGTTATTAGGGTGATGAAGCTGCTTTCAGAACCTTTAGCAATAGAAAGAGATAAAACACAAGAAGAGTTAATAATGGTGGGTTGATAGCAAGTAGAGTCAGAAGGCATATATAAGCTCTCAGAGGCATCTCTGTTTACAGGCATCCATGAGGAATACCAGGCGGGCACTTTCATGAGAGTCTGAACCATGGCAGGCATTCATAGTGCAGTCTGTGCCAAACTGTGCACGGATGGAACTGGGTGCTTTCATCCGGGCAACTTCACTACTTGTAGGACCTGCTCCACATTAAAATGTGTTGTTGGACTCATCCACTTACCAAGGAGAAAGAACAATGAATCAGTTTTAAGTTCAAAATGACCCAACTGTCCAAAGCTATGTAATGCAACTTGCTATAATGTCATCCTGCTAGCACAACTGATGATAAGTGTGAAACATTTGGCGTGGTTGAAATGAGATACAGAGTAGCAGATTGACTTACCAAGCAGCAACCTCCATCTGCAAAGTGCATTCTCAGCCACCAACTCAATAGCCACAACTGGTCCACTTGCAATGAACTGTGTGAGGCATCTGAATAGCCACATGTCACCATGAAGTCCACCTGATCTTCGGCAAGTCTAAGATACAATCTCATGACTAAATGGTAGTTTGGCACCTAACCTCTCACATTACTGAATTATTTTTCTGTTCTCTAAGGACTGCAGAAATCTCATCAAAGATGCTCAATAATTATCACATTCTGTCAAACCAGAATGTCCATAAAGTCCACGATGTTCACCACACAGTCAGATCCCTGACATCTGCAAACACCTTGGCAAAGTGATTGCTTACAGTGAAATTTTGAGTAGGAGTTGACATTGCACAACAAGTCCCAATATCTACCAGATATTCTGAGTCAAATCTTGAGTAGGATGGCAATGCCTGATTGTCACGGCACCCATTTATATCTGACACTAGACAGTAACACAAGGAAATCCATCTGTAGACTGAATTCCTCTATGTTTTTCTTCAGTCAGCAATAAAGAAGACTAAGCTGAAAGCCTGATTCAATCTCCAAACCTTCCATCACCACTCAAAGAAGTGTGCAACAGAGTCCTAGATACAAGGAAGTGGACAGTTGGCTTACGAGAAAAAAGGCTTGCCCTTGTGGCATTGGTAGAATGTTTCAGCCTGAGTAATGTTGAGTTCACACATTCGCATGTTCTTAACAATGAACCCACTGCTAGTAATGCACTCTAAGATCTTGCCTGTATGTTGTATGGCATCTGGTTTTATCATTGCAAGTGTCCTGGCCACCAACTCAACTCAGAGCCCACAATGAAGCACAATCCCTCTACCACATCACTGGAGCTTCATACTGTCAACAATTTTCTCCATCCTAGTAGTAATACAAAGTCTCATGTGTGATTGCTTGTAGCTTTAATCAAATTCATCAAGTAAAATATTGTATATGACTTTTAACGGACAGCAGCAATAATGGTTCAGAGGAACAGGAACATACGTTTCCTGCAGACCTTGCAGATGTTTCCTTGTGAAGTCATCCCCATAGTCTTCAATTAAAAGTTGACGTGTGTACACTAGGATGGTGGAGCCTATGAAAAGCTGCTCCAAGCTAATTGCTGGGTAGGCTACCCTTCTGAGAAACATTTTGTGGTTCTTAATGTCAAACTGCACATTACCACAGTTACTTTGATAAAATCACTTTCATTTCTGTTACCCTTCGTCCAAAACAGGCAATTTCTCTATTATTGCATGTTTGATGTACCTGCTTTCTGACAGTTTTCCATTGTAAGAAAAAGGTAAAAGAGATAGAACTGGCAGAGTGTTAGAATAGTTACTAGTTGTGGCCTAGTGAGCTTCCATGATTGCTATCTAGACACGTGAATAAGAAAAACAGAGTCGAACCATCTCAATAGACTTGTCAAATGTGTGGTAGAAGAATTGATACTTCCAAACAATCTCTGTCATTGGATCATGCCATCTCACAATAAATGCATACCGGGCCCCATCATTGCGACTCTCCTACACACCCTCCAAAAAGCTTAAAGGTGTCAACTCATTTGCATTCTCACTCTTTCCCCCATATTTTTCCTTTCTTTCAATGGGTCTTTGCACCTTCAAATCTCCTTGACAGGATAAACCCTGGTCTGAAGAACCTAAGTGTTTCGAACTATTGAATCACCACCACAGCAGGGCTCCAGATCTCAATTCAAAACTGTGGGACTAACAAACAGCAGACTGGAAAACTCCAGAGGAAAGCTGTAAGAGCAAGAAGTGCAATTGTACAGCCATAATCTCCTATACAGTGTTCAGAAACTAGGGTTGCAATTATATGGCACATTCAACTAGGAAATTTAAGCTCAAAGAAATCTGTCACATCCTTGATGAATGAATACCAGGCCCTGCAGACAGCATTGGTGTTGTGAAAGAAATCGTACCATGATGTTTAAGTGTCCTTATCCACAGGAACTACAAGTGTCTCCTACATTGATTGCAGCTGCTTTGGATCAACTCTGCAATCTGAATCTGTAAAGGAAAACGAGCAGCATGGTCAGAGCTTCATGTTCGTCCTCTACAAGATCCACTGAAAGAGATACAACCACGATTGTTCTAGGGGCTGCAACAACTTAATGTTGGGGCACCAGTGTTTTTCATGAGCATTGAAAACAAAGAATCTAATCTCAAAAGGGCGTCTCGAATTGCACAGTCTCCTCTTCCTTTACACATTTCTTCGGGGAGTGGCCATTCAAGAAAAGACTTTTCTCAGACAAATTCAGAAACTGATGTTATGATGACAACCGATTTGCAATGACGAAAGTTCTCAGGAACGGTGTGCACGAAGATGCCAATCCTATAAACACGTATCACGACAACCCGGAAGAAAAGCACTGCACAAAATTCTTTACAGAATCTGACATTGTATCGCGACTGACGCCGCATTGCAAAGCGACAAAAAAAAGAATCAGAGGAGCATTGAAGGGGAAGGGAGGGGGGGAAAAAACAATTGATCGTACTGAAAAACACAGACCTCAACCGAAGAAGCAAACAAAAATATTAAACAAGAACGTAACAAAAGACATTACAAAATCCTCGCAGATTCCCCCCGACCGCCGCACCTTCCCGTTAACTCCAATGCTTTCTTCCTCTCCAAAATGCGAAGAAGAAAGATTCGGAGATCGCAACGATCACGGGGAGAAAGCGGTAAACAGAAAAAAACGGGAAAAACAAAAAAACAGAAAACCTATTCGTCCGCTCTCGTCGAATTGGATTTCCAATTTGTAGAAGCATCGGAAAACGTAGACGCAAAGAAGAGCAGCTAGAAGAAGCCACAAAGAACGAAGAATAAAACTACAAACAGGGTCCAGATCCTAACTTACACGAGTAACAGGCCATTCTTTGGATTTCATGTCATTGTCCTTGGAGCACGCAAAAGAAGCAAGAATTATGAAAAACAAAGAAAAGTCAAGCATACTTACACGAGTAACAGGCCATTCGTGGATCTCATGTCATCATTCCCGGAGCACGCAAGAGAGGAGCAAAAACGTGTGCAAACAACGAAGAAGAAGAAGAAGAAGAAGAGGAGTATGGGAAGCGGCTGCGCAAGAGACAAAAGAACAGAGCGTTGGTTTTCTGCAACGTCCGCCGGCGTCGTCGCCATTCCCCTACATACGAATAAAATACATACATTTATACATTTTCATACACACATACATACTTGCATATCCGTATTCGACTGCATGACTTGTATTTTGTAGTGTACTCTTTTTTTCTTTTAAAATTTTTATTTTTTAATTTTCTAAAAACTGGGTCATAGTAATGTTAAAAGAGTGAATCCAAGGGGGGGCAATTTGCAATGATTTTTATTTTTTTGGGGTGGGGTTGGGTTGCTACCGATGGATTAAATGCAATAATTGCTACTGTCCAAAAATAACACGAATCCCATGTGTGTGTCACTCGAGTGGAAAGTTGATGTTTTTCTTTCGCTCGTCTACACTGTGTGTGTGTGTGTGTGTGTGTGTGTTTTTTCTCTAAAGGAATTTTGGTTTGTAGCCAAATTGGCTATCATCTATACTAGGAGGATGTTGAAAAAGTAACAACCGTCATCCCTTGGAAAATTTAGCCAAATCTGGCTATAAATGAGAAATAAATTACAAATCTTTAATCATCATTTTATGTATATTTTAATTATGCAATGAAAACCATAATTATGATGGAAGTCCCAGAAAGAACTTGGCTTAGGATTGAATTAGCATCAAATCACACATAAAAACTGCAATAAATAGATACCCAAAAAAAAAAAAAAAAAAAACCAACAAACACTACCTGTTACTTACCTTAGACTTTTAGGGATGGGAGAGGCAGTTTGAACTTGGTCACCCACTATACTAATCATTCAGGTCTGGGGTGGCAGATTATGCCATTTTCTTGATCACATTATAGGACATAATCTTCCAGTGATGATCATACATACACTTGCAAGAGCATCTCCACCAATGCTCAGTATGTGACCCTGTTTCTGATTGGCTAGATAGTTTGATTGGTCCAAGTGGTTTGCTATTAGTAATCTCCCACCAACTTGCTTGCAGTCCCAGTTTCAGTTTGGATGAGTGGGGGTTGAAAGAAAGTTAGTAACTAAAACTTGAATGTGAGAAATATGTTTGGAGGGACACATACTGAACATTGGTGGAGATGCTCTAAATAGTGACCAAAATCTCTGATTTAATTTAATTTAATATAATTCAATTTTTTGATGAATCTTCCACTCCAGACATTAATGTCATGGAACATTCTCATCCTTGCCCATTATATTCAAGGACCCAACAACTACCTTACCCTAATGGAAGGGCGCACTTGGTGCCTTACCCTACTAACATGGCGTGTAGGGGCTTGACCATTCCGTATAAACATCAAGGTGCAAATAATTGCAAAGACCTGCAAATTGTTCAAGGCTGTATACCCAATGAATTTTTTGGGCCCACAACAAATTCTAGAAACAAAATGTTTCACTGCACATTCCTCAAGCAAAACTTGAAGTCATTTTCCTCATAGG
>Ga0116229_10011958_pt1 | contig 12645 bp, 13 predicted proteins | sample S1TSphgellanicum_3_FD_87313 | JGI IMG/M metagenome (GOLD analysis project Ga0116229, IMG submission 87313) | Host-associated microbial communities from peat moss isolated from Minnesota, USA - S1T2_Fc - Sphagnum magellanicum MG | ecosystem: Host-associated > Plants > Peat moss > Unclassified...
AATATATAATCTATGCCATGATAAGCATCACATTATAGTAAATAATCATCACATAAGCATTACATTTGTAGGAAATGAAACCACAAAGTGTATCTCACACATGTGTCATGAGCTGCTGATGGCACCAAAAGTCCATCTGCTTAAAACCAACTTATGCTATGGTGGACAATGATCATCCCCTCTTTCAGTGAACCAGCACCCACCAGCACAACCATGAAGGATGAATGGTAAGTGATGAGGCAACAGTTATCTGTTGGGTTCTAGTTCACTAGCTAACCAAGGTGGTTAGCTAATGGCTTATTGTTCATCCTCTAGTGCAATTTTCGACATTGAGGGTTGCACCGTGCACTCCTTCTCGGCTTTTCTCTTAGGAAGAAGAAAAATTAAAAAAGTGTATAAGCAATCAGCCGGGTTTCCAAATTATTTGGGCAATTTGATTGCACACACCGTTGATGTTGTCATAATAATAACTTGTGACCCGATTTCCGGAACATGATTTTTTTTTCCTCTCCTATTATTTTAGAGATAGGTGTGAAAAAGATTTAAATTATTGGGGGGGGCGGTGGGGGTGTGACCCAATTCCCGGAACATGAAATTTTCTCTACGACTATTATTTTAGAACCCGTATGAAAAAGACGTAAATTATTGAGAGAAAGACCTGGTCTGGAGTGCGGACCGACTACTTTGCACTATTTATTGGAAGTTCTGGGGGGTGGGTTTGACCCATCATGGTTGATACCACTTATTTCATTTTGTTCGTTCTGCTCCGGGTTCTTTGCCTGATTTTTTTTTTGTTTTCCATGTGCTGTTCTTCTGGTGTAGGATTTAGGGGTAGGATTTAGGGGTGGGCTGGACTCGTCATGGTTGATTCCTATTCCGTTTCGTACATTCGAATCCCTTGGTGCTTTGCTCAAGTTGTTTTAAGTGTTTTCCATGTGCCTGCTCTTCTGGTGTAGCATCACTTGGGCCAAAAGTTCCCTTGATTTTTTTCCAATTTAATTTTATTAATTTTACGGTGCTTGTGGTGCACCATCATCACTTGGGACAAAGTTCCCTTTGATTTTTTTTCCAATTTAGTTTTATTAATTTTATGGTGCTTGTGGTGCACCATCATCACTTGGGACAAAGTTCCCTTTGATTTTTTTTCCAATTTAATTTTTTTTTTTCATGGTGCTTGTGGTGCACCATCACTTGGGCCAAAGTTCCCTTTGATTTTTTTCCCCATTAAATTTTTTTATTATGGTGCATGTGGTGCACAATCACTTCGGCCATGCCATTTTGAGCTTACCAATGGTGGAAAGCAACCAATATGGACCCTTTTGAACGGGGTCGTCGAATCAATCATGAATGTTTCCCCTCGCAAATGGAGGCCAAACCATCGGTGATCATGTAGCTCCTTTCTTGTCTTTAGCTCCGGATCCCACAAACTCATGCATGGACTTTGATGCCATCCCATGAACCCGGTGCAATTTGTGTTGACCTAAACAAGGTGGGGAAGTTGCATCATTGTATTGTCATGCAACTAGTTGAGCTTCTTATGCCCCCCTAATCTTATTTTCTATTCACTTGTTCGAGGTGGTGGCGGGCTCTTTTATGTGGATTTATTTTGTCAATCACACTTGAAACTTTGGTTGATTTCCATAAGTTTTGGCATGTCTTTGTGACCCGAAACTCAAAAGGAAGCACTTGTGTGAAGAATCTGAAGTCAATACACTTTGCTCGTCTCTACAATCAAAACATGATCAACATTGTCACCCCCACCGCCCCCCAAAACAAAAGGAAAAATGGTATAATACCCGTGTGTGTGTGTGGAGTGAACACATTGTGAATATTTCAGTTATTCATTCATGCTTCAACTTTGTTGCTTGCCCTCCAAAAAGGTTATATTTTGACTACATGGCAAAAATCATGAATGCCGAGTTGTGAACTTCACTTTATTTGGTGCACAAGTGACAATATGATTGTTGCCACCATACACTTTGCATTGCATGCCAATCTTGCATAAATAGAGTGTTTTCACTTGACATTGTTGGAGATATAATTGTTGTTTGAATCATAGAATATATTTTCATTTCCTTATTTATTTATTGATGTTGTTGCCATTGTTTCACTAGGTGCATTGATTTTTTTGGGAGCATGTTTGGGGTAGGAGGGTGTGTGTGTGTGTGTTTCTCTCTCTCTCTCTCTCTCTTCAAAACATTTAGAACCCTTTGGTCACCACATCTTTTTGTTTGGTAATACAAGAGCCATTAAGTCCATGGTGCATTGGAATGACATTGCCGAGAAATTTCTAATTGGATAGTCGAAAGTAAACCTCACATTATAAGAGAAACCTCAAACCAAAACCAAATGAGCTACACACTTGGTGTGCACATACAATTTGATTATCAAACAAATCAAAATGTTTTGAAAAACAATCATGCTTCCAAAATGAATTTCAAATTCCAAAAAAAATTCCAAAATTAACAAGGATGAAAAATTAGGTCAAATTGTGCTAATTTCCAAACCATATTATGTAACCATTTCTTGACCTAGAACATCAAACTCTTCATAAAGTCTTCTTGAAAGTCATTCATTTCTTCTTTCCCTTCTCTTTTGTTGCTCATCCATAATAAATCTGAAGTACCCATTTCAACTACCTATTGGTCCAATGGAGATCAAAATATCAAGCTTTTCATCTCCACATTTCCCCCATCTCTTGTTTGGGCTTTTTTTAGCTTTGCTTTTTTGTTTTGGGGGAACCCCCTTGAGACAAGAGCTGCAAGCTGGGTCTTGTGAAGCCCCCACCATCAAGCCCAAATTGGTAAACAAGCGCTTGGGTTCAAACACCTAGAAACCTTGGCTGAAAGATCTCACCAGTCCCAAAGGTACCACCAGCCTTCAGGGGCCTTAGTCCAAAGCTTGTGTTATCATGATACTGCTTTAATGAAAGAGATTGTGTTTTGAGTAAAGCCCAGTGTATTATTAAGCTCTTTATGAATAAGAAACACACATGGGGAAGAGCAGAGCTGCTGCAACTGCATGTAGCTTTCAATCTCAAACTTTTTGCCATAGCCTAACCTTGAAGTGAATGGAATGAAGGTTAACCTCTAAATGCTGACCTTTTTTTGGAATTTTAGATGGATGTGGGAGTTGGGTGATAGGAATTTTGAATATTTTGTTTGTTTTTCTCTTAACTCATAGGTTGCCTCTTGTAATAGTAGTAACATTTGTAGTTGCAACTATAGTAGCGCCACCACCACATGGTTTTAAATATATAATTATATTTTTTATAGTTTTTTCAATTTTGCCAAGGAGGTGGACTTGGTGATCATCCACAAGAGGAATGAGCCAAATTTGTGTCGAGTTTAGCCAGAAAAGTACAATTTTTTTTAGGATCCTGATTTGTTCATGCAACCTCTAGAATCTAGGAACTCATTGTCTAAATATATGGTGACTCCTGACTTTTTTTCCTCTCAAAATATGGTGATTTTTACACAAATTTTTGCAGAAAAACCCTTTGTACAATAGGTGTTGCTCATGTTCAGTTTTCCTTCTCAAATTTCAGATCTGCTCTGTGAAAGGAAAGATTTTCTTTTGGTACAATGGAGGTGGTAGGGACCTTTTTAATTGATTCATTGCCTAGTATGCAATGCTTCTCCATGCTTTGCACATGCTTTTGCTTGTGCAAAGCATGGAGAATCAAGATCGTCTTGCACCTGTTGTGTGATAAATTCTCCCCTATTTGTTCATCAATTCTCAATTGTTTCAGATAGCTTCTGATTTGATAGTACATATTCCATGAAAGGAGAGAGAGAGTGGAGCATGGACAAGTTGACTTGTCCATCATCTCCGCTCTAAAGGAGAACAAAAAAAAAAGATCTTGTCAAAATTCCATCCGATACAAATGTATCACTTTATTCACTAATTCTTAAGGACCCACTACACCAATTAGTGTGCACATTACTCCTCCTTTGCCTTCTAAAGGCAACGGTTAAAAATGGAAGAATATGAAAAGAGGTCGTAATGCCTTGCAAGCCATCCATAAATATAGGCACATGCATAACATGTAGGCTATAAGATATTATGGTGGCAACTATACAAAAAACACAACATTCTTTCCATGTTTTCTTGTGGAAAAGTGCCCGTGGTGAGTGGTTCAAGGGTTGCTACAAAAATCATGTGATTGCACCTATGGGATCACAATATCAACTTTTTGTTGTGTATCTTGTGTATGCACTATCCCATTATATGGGTCATTTTTTGGTAGGCATGTACATGCTATATCATTAATCCTTTGGGAGAAAGAAACAACACATTTGTTATTATGTGAAACCCAAAAATAGCCAATTTTATATCCTTTGTCATGATAATTTAGTGCATAATATACAAGAATAAATACATATCTCGGAAGGGGATAACTAGGTGAATTAAATTTCCATACTAATGTATGAGGAGTACCTTATGGGCCTTACATTGGGGAACTCGTGTAATTATTTTAAAAAGCTAGTAGTGGAATCCTAATGGAAAATTGTTAAGTATTCTACTATTGGTTAAGAAAGTTCTCAACAAAAAAAAAAGTCATAAGATTGAGTGCACATGTCCAAAACTATCTAGATATTATGAGCAAGGTGTTAAATAATAACCAATTTTCAACCCATCCATTAGAGGGATTGTAATATATAAGCCAATATATGGAAAATTGCAAAATACAGTAAATGTATGGGCAATAACTTGCTGATGAATGATAAATTGCTATTGAACCTGGATCAAAGTGGAATTTTAATGATCAACTTTTCTTTTCAAATAAGAGAGAAAGTTGTTTTAGAAAAAAAGGTTTAATCTTGATTTTAAAAATAAAGCTTGTGTGCCATAATTCGTAGTGTGTTTTATATGATGGAACAAATCCATGAGGTGTTGGAGATGTCATGTGTTCAAGAAGGAAAATTATTTGTAGTTCATTAGCTGTAGACGTGTTCCATTGGTTTACCATACATACTATTATGACCCCCTTAAGGTCACATCCTTGGGTGTATATGCATGAATTTGCATGTAGCCCACATGAAGGTTAAACTATGGGTGTGTAGGTGTCCTACCTGAAGCCACAAATGTCCAACCTTCATGTAATGTGCTTGAACATGTGGGAGCTCTTGTGTTTGATCCCCAAACACACCTTCAAGTGAAACCCACCTTCCTTTGAAACCTACTTTTGTGTTTGATCCCAAAACCCAACTTGGAGTGAAGACCATCTTCTTTGTGCAACCCACTTTTTGTGTTTGATATGATTTTCTTTCAAAAGTAACATGATTCATAGATCCAAAGACCAACCAATATCAAAACTAGGTCATGGGTACTTGTGTTGTTTGTCTTATTCGCCCTTTCAATTTCATAATTGTCACATTTATAATTAGTGTGGGATACTGATTCATAAGCTAGGGTCCCACACTCAGATTTGTACTCGACAATTTGCATGGAGCAAAAAAGTCACAAGGAAGTAGCTGATGACCCCTTCTCCTTTTTTGTGTGCGACAATATCAAGTCTTGCCATTGACACAATATAAAAAAGGTGAGAGATCAAATAAGTGGACAACAATGTTTTCACTATAGCCACCTTTTCACTTTGAGAAGGTAACTTCTTCATTTGGTCACCACCATAGCTACTTTGATCAAAATGTGTGATACACAATGTGAGGAGCTTGAAGAATATTGAATCTCCACCAAGAACACAATTCCATGGGGTTGTCAAGTTGACCCCAAATAATAATGTTCTCTAATAGATACTCGCACTCTTAGGACGGGGTATTGGCCCAAGTCAAATTTGGTCAAAATTTTGGAACATGATTGACTTGGGTTACATTTTTTCACACAATTGGGAATCCAAAGAGTGAACCATATCAAAATGTTGAAGTAAGTTTTCTTTGGGAATTCCATCAATATTTTATTGGGTCAATGGGTGTCAATAATGCATGTTCATAGTGTGCATGAAAAATTCTTTCATAAATCAAGGCTAGAGTGAGCTTCAAAGAGGTTTTTTTTCCCCCTTTTGTTCAATTCAAAACAAGTAAACCCTATGTTCGGGCTTCATGTGGAAGTGGAATGAAGGATATGAATTTTGCATCAAAGCAGCCTTGTGGCCAACAACTGATAAAAAGTTAGAAGGTCGAATCCAATGTTGGCTAGTTTTGGGTTTTCAATCAGGTGCATGTTTGTATTTGGATCCAAGTGCAAGAACTAGACCCATTAGCCTTGGACATAACTTAGAACTGGACCTGACAAGTCTACATGGACCCAGACCCACTCAAAAATTGAATCCAATGGGTTTTCAAGGGTTTGTTTTATAAGGTCTAGGTCACAAGGTTATGTAGAGGATAAGGTCCTAGGTTTCAATGAAAGTTTTTGGGTTTTTGGGTTCTAGGGTTTTAGGTAGGTTTTAGGGTCTTAGGTCCTATCCCTAAGCTTCCATATGTAAGGGTATCTCCAATTGTAGCAATAAAATAGAATTTACACAAATGTGTGTGTGTGTGTGGAGATGATGATTAGAGGTTGTTGAGGCCTACTTTGACAAGCCTACTTATGGAAGTTGTAAGGTTTACTTTCACATGTGGACGATTTATGGAGGTCATTGAAAGGTTACACTATTAAGTTTTGAGAATGAAATAAAAGCACTTTAGATATAAGGATGGAGATGTGCTTGTGAGCTGCAATGCAATGTCGTCGTTGTTCTTTGTTAGCAAAATGCCTCCCATAATCCCATCTTAGAAATATGACGATACAAAAGAAGAAAAATCATTAAATTTACCCCGTCTTTGGGCCTCCTTCCACCACCAAACCCCTCTTTCAGTGTTATTCGCAAAGTAAGGAAATTTTATTAAATATGGGTATGAAATGTTGAAACACAGCATTTACTGCACAAGTTTCAATGGTAATTATAGTAGCTGTACAGGTAGGACCAGTGAAAATGCATGTATCAACAGTGGAGGCGCTCAGGAAAAAGAAAAGACAGGTTGAAACTCAGTTTACCACCAAAGTTGATGATTTTCTGAATTTCAACCCCCTTGAATGCTAACTTACTTTTTTGCAGGTTTTTTTTGAATCTCATCTATTTTATGACCAAACTCAGGGTTCTGGTGCTGTCTTTTCATTACTTTATGGATAACTCTAATACATTAGGCTACCCCTTGTTAAACAAGGGTGAAGAAAAAAAAGCCACTCAAAGTTTGGTTGGCAAGACTTTTGCTTTAACCCAATTTGATTTCCGAATGTACAATTTATTCCTTGATGAAGGCATGTTGATGACTTTCAAAAGTTCGTCAAGAAGAACTTCCATTACATGCACATTCGCACCGTGTCCAAAGTATACAAAGCTGGGTACTGCAATGTGACTGTTTGTTTTGTCAAAAAATAAAATAAAATACCTTTGCCTGAGACCCTCCATAGTATGGAAAGGCCAAATGGAGTCTACCTCGATCCCCACATTTGGATCTACGACACTCTATCTTAATTTTTGATTCAATGATGACAATCAAGGTTTGAAACAAGTTTTTGATTTCTAACTTTTTATTGGCACTTCCTATGAAAGATTAGGGAATAATGCAATTTTCATTTGGTCCGACATGTTGAGGAATGTTCCCTAGGTGTTACTTTCAAGTTGGGTTGTTTATACACAAGTTTTTCACATTTTGTATCCCAAAGGCCAAATTTACCAATGATCATCCAAATACTATTCTACTTGTGATGAGAATCTTGGGAGATCACTTGTTTGTGAGACTAGGTCAGCAATAGTGAAAGACACCCCAAAAAAAAAAAGAAAAAAAAAGAAGGAAGAAGAAAAAGGGAGAAAAATGACAATAAACTTGCATAGTCCCATCGACAAACACTAAAAAAAAATGGTTTTCAAATGTGAAGTTGTGTGGAAAACATTTCAATTATTGCCCTTACAATATAATTTAACTATTTTTCATATATGTGTTATGCATGAATGTCAACTTTACTTTAATCTAGTGTTTCTAGGCATAGGAAAGATGTCCAATCGAATTGATACAATGTTTTGAATGTTCACCTCTTTTTAGAACATTTGAACAATCAATTGTTAAACTATTTACAAACAAATTAACTTGTATAAGGAAGAAGAGTTTATTAATGCATATAGCACTACGAATGCCTCAAGCTTCAATCCACATAAAAAAAAATTAATTGGTAGATTGCTACAATTGTCCAAATAGAGTACAAATTTACAAATGCTTCAACACATAGCTTTTGTGACACCTAATGCACATGGCTAGAATATTTGAACCAATTGTATCACTATGCATCATGAGAGTTGAAACCGATTCAAATCAATAGGTTAGTTATTATTCACCTTGAAGAAGGCTCATGTGAGAAAATTCCTATTGTGCGGCTTCCAATCCTTCCCTTGTTCCTTCAAAGTCTTCAAGAGCATTTTTTACATGACAATTTCATCACACCTACCACCAATATCATTTGAAAGGTGTTCTTGATCTAAATCTTGGTCCACAATGTTGTTAATATAACCATATTATCTTGCAAAGCCTATAGTGACAACACACATCATTAGAGCTTAGAGGTTGGTTTGGTAGATTTTAAAAAAAATGTTTAAAATATGTCATCATTTAATGTGAGATCTCTTAGGGTTATTCATGACTAATGTGATGTTAAAAAATGAAAAAAAATACTCATGACAATTTTTCTTTTACAACAACATGATGATGTACATTAAAGTAGATTTATTTAAAAAAATTTCCCTAGTTATGACCAATTTATCATACAATATAAAATTGTTGATATTAATTAATGGTAGGGACATTGTGTATAACACACCTTGTTTATTTATTATGTATCTATATAACCAATCAAAGGATTGACAATTTTCTCTTGATATTATTGTTTGCCCAATTCAGTATGATTGAATATGGCCTCTATTCTTCCTTATTTTTGTTAAGGTTTTTTTGAAGCTCCTTTTTTTTTTAGGGGGGGGGACACAAATGAAATGAAATTCATTGCAACACAAAAGGAGCACAACTACAACTAAGTGGCCACCAACAACTTACCCTTTTTTTTTTTGGGAGTTTCAATAACAATTACATATCCTAACTTAGGGAAAAAGTTTGAAAAATAAAGAAAAAGAAAAAGTTGATAACCTTGTGCATGATTGAAAGAATATTGAAGACGAAAGATTTGCTTTAGATTTTCTTTAAAAAAAAAGTGGAGGCTTCTTAACTTCTTCCAAATGCATGTAGGCCAAAGTGGTTGAAGGAGAAAGAAAAACTTGAAGGAAAAAACAATTTTAAACGGAGTTTTGGGAAAAGAGTGGTGTCAATCAAATAGCCCCCATGAGGATGGGGTGAGGGAGGAGGAGGAGGAGGAGGAGGAGGGAAGGGAGGGGTGGGGGATAAAGGGGTCCAAAAGAGTTATAAAAATGGTACAAGTATATGGTAGGTTCTTAAGAGCATAGGAACTTGATAAATAAATAAATAAAAAAAAATGTTTTGGATGTTCCATGTTCCAAATGTTAGAAGAAGAAGCCAGAAACCAATATAATAAATAAATAAACCAATAAAAATGATATTAATAATACATGACAAACCAAACCCATGTTTGCATGTCTTTTGTGACCATCCCAAAAACAATTAAAAAAAAAGACCTCAAAATCAAAAATTGGAACTTAGTAGGAGGAGGAAGAGGAGGAGGAGGAGGGTACCTGGTACCTAGTACCTAATACCTACCTATTGTACCCAAGTAACCTACCCAATTCAAAATTTGCCAACAAATCCATTCCTAACCATAGGGGCTGGTTAGAAGTAAGTATGGGGTTCCTTTACTCGCAGTTTACCCGGGTTGGGGGGGGGGGAAGGGTCGTCTAGTAATAGCAGTAAAGTTTTGAAAAGTGAAATTGTAATTCTTTTACGTGAAAAAGAAAAAAGTGGTGCATTGGAACCCCCGCTCACTAAAATAAGTAAAAGAAAAGTGCACAGAAAATGAGGAAAAAAACGGTCGACGTGGTATGACACGCGTTTGTCACAGAACATGCCACGCCCCCACGTGTTGTCCACATAGGGTGGAGTACCTACTATCCGACCTATTCTAGATACCCACAGTAGAGACCTACTATAGTAACCTAGGCTTGTCTCGTGGACCGCCGACAACCGTGGGGCTTATAGGTACCTAGTAAGGAGCTACATAGCTAGTGTGTTTACTAGGGTGGGGTGTACCTAGTTGGTTAGTAGGCTCGTGCGACGGAAGGCCTAGTCTAGAATGTGGGCTTAATCGGAGGTACGTCACAGGTTGCATGTAACCGTGGTTAATAGTAACTGCGGTTAAGTGCTGCTTGTAGAGGAGGAAGAAGAAGACCAAGCTCCGGGAATGGCAGAACTGCTTCGTTTCTTTTGAGGCTCTCTGTGTTGTCACCGGTGGTTCTCTCGCAGAAGATTGCGGTGTTTTTCGAAAACCTTTAAAACATATGGTAAGGTAGCAGAAGTGCAGAGCTTCAATTTGAGCCATTTTGGAGGCTCAGAGGTTGTGTCAGTCGTTTTTTGGGGCAAGTTTTGTGTGTGAGGAGAAGAAGAAGAAGAAGAAGAAGAAGTCTCTATCCCGGCCGCCGGATATGGGGTGGTTCATGAGGAAGGTGACGAATCCATTCAAGAGGATGTGGAGTGCGGTGCATAATGTCGTGCTATTGAGACTGCGGCCTCACAAGCGTGGTAAGGATTGTTTTGCTCTCTTGCTCCCCCCCATTTTTTTTCGCATTTGTTTTGTAGGCTTTCCATGTCGGGAAGAAATTTAGATGGTTTTGTGGCTGCAAAGCTGAACAAGACGAGTCATGCGGATAACCTCGGGACCGCAGTTCAGTGCTATTGTGTTGCAAGAAGGTTTAGAGCATAAGGATCAGGGAATCGGTAAACATATGTGAATAGAAAATGCAGACTAGGATCAGCATTGTACTGTGTTTCAGGAATGAAACAAGAGAGAGAAGATGATGAGAGAAGGAATCACCTAATTGAAACACAAAACAAGATCACTGAGATTCGAATTCTGTCGCTGTGATCATCGTCAACTGGCAATTGCAAACACTGAGCTTTAGGAAAAGGAAAAATTCGTAACTGCACACCTGGAGCTTCTGAATTGGCCGTCAAAGCTGGTCTTGTGGTTTTGATGCTGTCTTGATCTGGTCGAGATGAAACGGCATTAGTACAAGCAGAGGACTAACAAGCAAGAGAAGAAGTAAGGCTTATAAGCTTGCAGAGCCCTGTTTCTTATACTTGAAGAGGAATTCCAACCGTCAGTGGATGGAACCAAACTGTTTGCCAAACTTTGAATGGTGCACAGATCCCTAAGTTTGTATTACCGTGTACTTGTGTTGAGAGCTTCATACCAAAAGTACACAAATTAAAATCTAGGGTTTCGAAGCTCAAGGTCAAAGCAGCGGTGCAGATACATAATAATCTCAGCTGAGTGCTTGTCACTGGTGTCTGTGACTGACTTGAAGAGATATTATGGAAAAGATTGTGCAGCTGATTTGACTGAAGAATTTTGCTTTGTTTTTTTTATATTGTGTAGCAGGGCAAGGGCTTGGGAAGCTATACAATGAAGTGAGATCCTGCCATTATGAAGATGTTCAGGTCATGTGGTCAATGCTCCAGCAATCACATCATCCTTTGGGGTCTCCAAAACGTCGCCGCATCACCAGAAGCTTCCAGTGATGGACTGGGAAAAAATCTCCTGGAATTCAGCTTCTTGTTTCGTCCTGTGAAGATGTGGGGGGTGGCAAGGGCTTGGGAAGCTATAATACAGTGAGATCCTGCCATTATGAAGACATCCAGGTTGACATTTGGTTGATGCTTCAGCAATTGCATCTTCCATTGGGATCTCCAATATGTCACTGCATCACCAGAGGCTTCCAGTGATGATTGTGGACTATCTTGACCATTGTCCACTGTGTATCATAGGTCACTGATTCCTCCTGCGTCCAAAATACATAAAAGAGGTAGCTGAGAGACAGTTTAGAATCAAGTTTTTAGCTTTAGAATTTAGGCTTTCTCCTTGGGTGTATGTATGATGGTTGTATGAAGTTTGAAATGAGTTGGTAGCTATCACAAATGAGCTGTGCCATAAAAAAAGAAGCTAAACTGCTTCTGAAATCATGTGTTCTCAGATTATACGAGTTTTACATAAGAGACATCGTATAAGGGAGCCGGAAGTGGATAACTTTCTGTGCTGGAGGGTCTCATGAATCAGCAAGCAGCATTCTTCACGAGTTTTTTTTTCCCCTGTCTTCAGAGACTAGATTAGTTAGTTTGATCCGGTGTACACTGTTTTTGTTTCCTTTGTGAATTTTTATCAAAGAGCTCATCATGAGCCCACTTCTACTTGTTTCTTTCTGCTCTGGAATGTCTGCTACTACCCATTTGCGTCCTTTCTTGCAGCTTAATGGTTTTCAAATCTGTTTTGTTTCATTCAGTTGCTACTCAAGCGTATGTGCCAAGTCTTTCTGGTGTGGTCACACTATGCATTTACCGGTATGACAAATGAGTGTTCAATTTTGTGAGGTAGGTGGTCTGGCAATCATCCACAAGAGGACTTAGCCAAATTTGGCTACAAGCCAGACAGGAAAGTATAAAAATTTAGGAATCCTGCTATATTTTGGCGACA
>Ga0116229_10011960_pt1 | contig 12644 bp, 10 predicted proteins | sample S1TSphgellanicum_3_FD_87313 | JGI IMG/M metagenome (GOLD analysis project Ga0116229, IMG submission 87313) | Host-associated microbial communities from peat moss isolated from Minnesota, USA - S1T2_Fc - Sphagnum magellanicum MG | ecosystem: Host-associated > Plants > Peat moss > Unclassified...
CCTGACTGGAATCGCCGGATGTGGGCGGATAGCTCCGGGCTGATACAAATGCTCTGCAAACAACTAGCTAGAGCGGCCCGACGAACGCCGACGATTTTCCAGTCAGGCTGAAGCCGCTCTAGCATCGTGCGGTGTCAGCTCCTCCACTGACGGCCCCTGCCGTGTCTCGTTGGCAAACGCCTTGCGGCGGCGGAGAAAGCCAGACCAAGCGGGCGAGCGCGATCCGTTTCGGTGAGGAAGAAACAAGGCGAAGCAGCAGTTCTTCTTTGAAAAAAAGAACCAAGAAACTCTTATGACTCGAGAAAGAATCGCAACATCGCCGACGTGGCGTCGGGGCCGGCTGGGTCCGTGAAGGAGCCGGCCTTGCGGCCACCGGACCAGGCGTGGCCGGCGCCATGCACCAGCCATTTTTCCAGGACAACGCGCCGATGCGCATCCCGGTAGCTGGTGCGTGTCCATGCGCGGCCGCCCGGCACGCGGCCGTCCTCCACCGCTGGCGCAAGGCTTGCCGCTGGCATCCATTGCGTCATCACAGCGTCCGCGTTGCTGGGATTAACCGTATGATCTTGATCGCCCTGAAACACGATCACCGGCACGCGGCGTCCCGTCACCTTCCGGCCAGGGCGTCCTTGCGCCATGGCCGCCATCGCCGTCGTCAAATCATGCGCCGCGCCGCAGGCCAGTCCCGAATGCACCCCGATCGCCGCGAAAATATCCGGATAAGTCGCCCCCAATACCGCCGCCGCCGCCCCGCCCGCGGATAGCCCGGCGGCAAAAACGCGTGCCGGATCGATACGGTATTGCTCAATAATCTGCCGTGTCATGCCTGCAATGATCGACGGCTCCCCGCTGTCGCGCACCTGGTCGGACCCGCGAAACCAGTTCCAGCATTTTTGCGCGTTCGCGCTCTGCGCCTGTGCCGGATACAGCACGACGCAACCCCGCGCCGCCGCCGCCGCGTTCATGTGTGTGCCCGCCGCGAAATCCTCCGGCGACTGCGTGCATCCATGCAACATCACAATCAACGCGCCGCCACCCGGATAACCCGCCGGCACGAACAGCTTGTAGGTGCGGCTGCCGGCCGCGTTGGCGAACACGCCATCCAGAAAGCGCCCTATCGTGTCGCCGTCGTCGCTCGGCGCCTCCGGCCGCCGCAGCGCATGCGCCACGAGATCGGCCAGCCCAGGCGCGAGGCCGGTCAACTCGGGCAGCTTCAAGGCCGGGGCGGAACCCGGCAGCCGCCCCACGCCCCTGGCGACCGCCTGCTTTAGCGTGTCCCCAAGGTCGCGCCACTTGCTCATATCCATCCGGGTCAGATCCTGCCGACTTTGCTGCACTGCACAAATCGGGCGGAGGCATGCGTGCGGCAAGCCCCCCTTCTCTCGAAACCCGCGGGCCAACGTCCCGATGGAAATTGCGTTTGCGTCCATGCGCCGCCATTTCGAGGGCGGTCGATTTGCACCGCCGGAAAATGCCAGGACGATCTGACCGCTGGCCGCGGCTCCAAATGCCGGCGTGAGCATCGGCTTACGACTTTCCGTTCTGGTCGGGATGAAAAATTGTCAAATCGTGGACGGACGCCGAAATCTGCGTCGGCGCTCCGCCGCCTTTTTATGTCGCGCGCCCCCGGCGCGAGGGATTATGCTGTAACCCAGCCTAAGCTCCGCTCAACCGCGCGCGCCCAATCGCGCCTGGATTTTTCCCGTCGCTCGGCCGCCATGCCGGGCCGCCAGCGCTGCCCCTCGCGCCACTGCGCCCGCAGCGTGTCGGTCGTGGGCCACACACCCGCGGCCAGGCCGGCGGCATAGGCGGCGCCCAGCGCGGTTGTTTCGGTGACTTCGGGCCGGATGACGTCGCGGTCCAGCAGGTCGGCCTGGCACTGCATCAGCGGGTCGCTGGCGACCATTCCGCCATCCACTTTGAGGCTGCTGAGCGGACTGTCAAAATCCCGCTCCATGGCGGCGACCACGTCGCAGGTCTGGTGCGCCGCGGCCTCCAGCGCCGCGCGGCAGATGTGCCGGCGGTCCGCGAAACGCGTGAGCCCCGCGATGGTGCCGCGCGCGTCCGCCCGCCAGTGCGGCGCATACAGGCCTGAAAATGCCGGAACGATGTAGACGCCGCCATTGTCATCCACCTCGGCGGCGAGCGTGCTGGCTTCGGCGGCGCTGCTGATCATGCCCAGATTGTCGCGCAGCCATTGCACCAGCGCACCGGTAATCGCAATCGACCCCTCCAGCGCATACGCGGCCGGCGCGTCGCCAAATTTATAGGCGACCGTCGTAATCAGCCCAGCCTTCGAAATCTTCGGTTGCAACCCCGTATTGAGCAGCAGAAAACACCCTGTGCCATAGGTATTCTTCGCTTCACCAGGTGCGAAACAAACCTGCCCCGCCAGGGCCGCCTGCTGATCGCCCAGCATGGCGCCCATTTGAGTACCGAGGAATTCCAGGCACCCCGCGCCATACAGATCGGAGGACGCCACAACGCGCGGCAGGCAGGCCGCTGGAATACCGAACAGCGACAGCAGGGCAGGGGACCAATCCAGCGTTGCGATATCCAGCAACTGCGTCCGGCTCGCATTGGTCACATCGGTGATGTGCAAACCGCCCTGCGCGCCGCCGGTGAAATGCCACATCAGCCACGCATCGATCGTGCCGAACAGCGCGTCTCCCCCTTCCGCCAGCCGGCGCGCGTCCGGCACATGCTCCAGCAGCCATTGCAGTTTCAGCGCCGAAAAATAGCTTGCCAACGGCAATCCGGTCTGCGCGCGCAGCCTGTCCTGCCCACCTTCGCGGGCCAAGGCCGCCACCGCATCATCCACCCGCGTATCCTGCCACACGATGGCATTGTGCAACGGCGCGCCGGTGGTCCGATGCCACAACAAGGTCGTTTCGCGCTGGTTGGTAATCCCCACCGCGGCGAGGTCCGACGCACGGATGTTGGCGCGGATCAGCGCCTCGGCGGCGGTTTCGCGAACGTTTCGGAGAATCTCCGCCGGATCATGCTCCACCCAGCCGGGACGCGGAAAAAGCTGCGCATGCTCCTTCTGCGCGCTGGCAACGATGCCGCCGCAATCGTCGAACACGATGAACCGGCTGCTGGTGGTGCCCTGATCAATGGCGCCGATAAACCGCCTCATGTCGCCCCTAAATACGCGGCTAGCTTTTCCGCCGTATCCGCCGGTACGTGCAGCCCCAGCTTGGATCGCCGCCACAGAATGTCGTGCGCCGTGCGGGCAAATTCCTCGCGCACCAGGTAATCCACTTCGGCGCCTGTCAAACCCCCGCCAAAATCCTCGCCGAGCGCGGCCATCGTCACCGCACGCCCCAGAATGCGCGTTGCCCGCGTGCCGTAAGCCCGCGCCAGCCGACGCGCCAGGGTCACCGGCAAAAACGGATGCGCCGCCGCCAGATCCTGCGCAAATGCGGCAAAATTGCCATCCGGAATATCCCCGCCGGGCAGTGCCGAAGTTGCGGTCCACGCTGCGCCGCGCACGCCCAATTTCGCCAGCGCCTGCTCCGCCAGCCGCCGATACGTCGTAATCTTGCCGCCGAACACCGACAGCAATTTCGCACCCCCCACGGGCGCATCGAGGTCGAGCACGTAATCCCGCGTCACCTCGCTGGCATCCTTGCTGCCATCATCGAACAACGCGCGAATCCCGGCGTACGACCAGACCACGTCCTCCGGTTCCACCGCGCTCGCCATCCATCTGTTGACGCTGTCGCACAAATAGCGCGTCTCGTGGTCCGCAATGGAAACCCCAGAAGGATCGCCTTCGTAAAGTTCATCCGTCGTGCCAATCAGCGTATAACGCCGCTCATACGGAATGGTGAAAACAATCCGCCGGTCCGGGTTCTGCAAGATATACGCGTGCTCGCCGCGGTACAGCCGCTTCACCACGATGTGGCTACCCTTCACCAGCCGCGTCCGCCGCTGCGAATTAACCCCCAACCGACCGCCCAATACCTCGGAAACCCAAGGCCCCGCCGCATTCACCATCATCCGCGCCACAACCGGGTTCTCGCGCCCGGACGGGCGATCCCGCACCACCGCCCGCCAAACCTCGCCATCCCGCCGCGCCTCGACCAGCCGGGTCCGCGTGCATACCCGAGCCCCCCGCGCCGCCGCATCCACGCCGTTCAGCACCACCAGCCGGCTGTCCTCGACCCAGCAATCCGAGTAGGCGAAGGCCCGCCGCACGTGGTTCCCAAGTCCCGCCCCCAATCCGGCTCCGTTCAGCCGCAGCGGCAACGTCGCCGGCAAGCTGCGCCGGCCGCCGATATGGTCATATAGGAACAGCCCCAGCCGCAGCAGCCAGGCCGGCCGCATGTCGGCGCTCAGCGGCAACACGAAGCGGAGCGGCCAGATGATGTGCGGCGCAATGCGCAACAGCCGCTCCCGCTCCCGCAGCGCCTCCCGCACCAGCGAAAATTCATACTGCTCCAGGTAGCGCAGCCCGCCATGAATGAGCTTCGTGCTGGCCGACGAAGTGTGCCCCGCCAGGTCGTCCTGCTCGACCAGCAGCACCGACAAGCCCCGTCCGGCGGCGTCCCGCGCAATGCCGGCGCCGTTGATGCCGCCGCCGATGACCAGCAGATCGTAATCCAAACGAGATCCTCACTAAACGCGTGATGCAATCCCCAACCTACCGGTTTTGGCTTCGACCGTTGGTGCCGGCGCAGGGCAAGAGTTTTTTGGTTCTTTTTTTCAAAAAAGAACAACCTTCCCTAGGCTTTTCCCGCAGCGCATAAGCACTCAAACCACGACACCACGGATCCCCTCGATGCATATAAGCGGCTGGACCCCCGCTTCCTGGCGCCACAAACCCATCCGGCAGGTGCCAACCTACCCCGACGACACCGCGCTGGCCGCCGCCGAGGCACGCCTCGGCGGTTACCCCCCGCTCGTCTTCGCCGGCGAGGCCCGCCGCCTGCGCGCGGCCCTGGCGCTGGCCGCGGAAGGCCGCACCTTCGTGCTGCAAGGTGGCGACTGCGCCGAAAGCTTCTCCGACTTCACCGCCAACTCGGTGCGCGACACGTTCCGCGTGCTGCTGCAAATGGCCGTGGTGCTCACCTTCGGCGCCACCGTGCCGGTGGTGAAGATCGGCCGCATGGCCGGCCAGTTCGCCAAGCCCCGCTCCAGCGACACCGAAACCATCGACGGCCAGACCCTGCCCAGCTATCGCGGCGACATCATCAACGGCCCCGAATTCACCCCCTCCGCCCGCATCCCCGACCCGGCGCGCATGGAGCACGCCTATTTCCAGTCCGCCGGCCGGCTGAACCTGCTGCGCGCCTTCGCCGGCGGCGGCTACGCCGACCTGCACCAGGTGCATCGCTGGAACCTCGATTTCGTCGCCCGCTCACCTTTGGCGGCCCGCTACCGGGACCTCGCCACCCGTATCGACGAAACGCTCGGCTTCATGGCCGCCTGCGGAATCGGCAGCGCCAACACCACGCAAATCCGCGAAACCGAGTTCTACACCAGCCACGAATGTCTGCTGCTGCCCTACGAACAGGCGCTCACCCGCGTCGATAGCACCAGCGGCGACTGGTATTGCTGCTCGGCCCACTTCCTGTGGGTCGGCGATCGCACCCGCCAGACCGACGGCGCCCACGTGGAATTCCTGCGCGGCGTGAAAAACCCGGTGGGCTTGAAGGTCGGCCCCACCACGCCGATCGACGACCTGTTAAAGCTGATCGACATATTGTCGCCGCAAAACGAACCCGGCCGCCTCACGCTCATCAGCCGCATGGGCGCGGAAAAAGTGCGCACGCACCTGGCGCCCCTGCTGCGCGCCGTGAACCGCGAAGGCCGCAACGTCGCCTGGCTGTGCGACCCCATGCACGGCAACACAATCTCCACTGCCGCCCAGGTCAAAACCCGCAGTTTCGACTCGATCCTCGCCGAAGTGCGCGGCTTCTTCGACATCTGCGCCGAATGCGGCACCCGCGCCGGCGGCGTCCACGTCGAAATGACCGGCCAGCCGGTGACCGAATGTGTCGGCGGCGCGCACCGGTTGACGGAGGCGGATTTGGCGGCGCGATATGAAACGTTCTGCGATCCGCGGTTGAATGCGGAGCAGAGTTTGGAGCTGTCGTTTTTGGTTGCGGAGGAGCTTAAGGCGCGGCGGTCGGCGGCGCAGTGAAGCAAGGAAGTATTTCTTTTTTGAAAAAAAACAAAAAACTTTTATTTGTTGTTTTTTCGCAACGTTACCATTGCCACTCATTTAATAGTCAAAAGTTTTTTGGTTCTTTTTTTCAAAAAAGAACTGCTTCTTCTTGACTTCCACCCACAACCTAAGGCGGCAACTGCGCCTGCGGGACCTGGTTCTCGCCCAGGTCCTTACCGTGGTGGGCAGTTCGTGGGTGGGCATTGCCGCCGGCGTAGGCCGCGCCCAGTTTGTCGTTTGGCTCCTGGCGTTTGTGCTGTTTTACGCACCGATGGCTGTTGCGGTGTATTTTCTGAACCGCGAAATGCCGCTGGAGGGTGGCCTCTACGAGTGGGCGCGGCGCTCGTTCGGCGACACAGTGGGATTCATGACAGCGTGGAACATCTGGGCCTATGCGCTGAGCTCCATTGCGACCATTCTGTTTCAAATACCAAGCGAAATGGCCTATATGATCGGTCCGGCGGCGGCCGGCCTGCCGGAAACCCATCTGTTCGTGTATCCGCTGCTCGCCGCTATCCTTATCCTGCTGACGGTCACCGCGGTGCGGGGTTTGGGTCTCGGCAAATGGATCCACAATGTCGGCGGTGCGGCGATGATGACTGCGTTCGTGCTGCTGATTTTAGCACCTCTATGGACCTGGCTGCACGGCGCGAAGCTGCATTATGCGCCGTTCGCGTTGCATCTGCCGCCCACCGATCTGACCTCGCTCTCGCTCATGGGGCAAGTGATGTTTGCCGCGTCCGGGCTGGAATACATCGCCATCATGGCCGGCGAGACGCAGGCGGCGGAAAGCGCGATCGGGCGGTCGGTGGTCGTGGCAACGCCGATCATCTTGGCAATGTTTGTGCTGGGCACGGCGTCCGTCGTGAGCTTGCACGAACTGCACACGGCAACCAAGATCAATTATGTCGCACCGATTCCGCAAACATTGACCTTGGCGTTCGGCGGCAGCGGCGCTGCCGCCATGATCGCCAAGGCCGCCATTTTGCTGTTGCAAATCCGCATCCTGGGCGCCGTCAGCTACCTGTTCACCGGCGCGACCCGGTTGCCAATGACGGCGGGCTGGGACCATCTGGTGCCGGAATGGTTTACCCGGCTGCACCCGCGCTACCTGACCCCGACAAATTCGATTTACGTCACCGGCGCCGTCGTCGCGTCCCTGTTGGTGCTTGGCAGCGCCGGTGTGCACGCGGCGGAGGCGTTTGGCGTGCTCAACGATGCCAGCTCGGAATTCTATGCGCTGGCCTATCTGGCCATGTTTCTCATTCCGATTTGCGGCGCCACGCACGTGCGCACCAAACTGCCGCGCTGGAGTGCGGTGGTTTGCGCCTTGGGTGTCGCGGCAATTCTGTTCGTCCTGACGTTAAACGCGTATCCCTTCGTTGACGTGCGAAGCCCCGGCGCCTTCGCCGCCAAAATCATCGGCACCGTCCTGCTGGTAAACGCCTGCGGCTACGGGTTTTATCGGGCAAGGCAACGCGTTTGATGCGGCGGCGACGCACCTGAGCTTTACGCGGCGGGGAACAAAAGTCGTTTGGTTCTGTGCTTCAGAGAAGAACACTTTCTGTGCCTTCCTACCTTTTCAAAAACCGCGCAAACGCCGCCAGTGTCGCCGGCGAAACGTGATGCTCGATCCCCTCCGCATCCGCCCGCGCGTCCTCCGCCGGCACTCCAAGCGCGAGGAGCACATCGTACACCAGCCGATGCCGCGCCCTCACCCGCCCCGCCAGCGCCTGCCCCGCTTCGGTCAGCGACACGCCGCGATGCGGCACCGCGACCGCCAGCCCCTCCCGCTCCAGCCGAGCCACCGCCTTCACGGCGGTCACGTGCGACACCCCGAGCCGGCGGGCGATTTCAGTGGCGCGCGCCTGGCCGCCTTTACGCGACAGATCGTCGATCAGTTCGGCGTAATCCTCCAGCAACTCGGACGCGCGGGCCTCGCGGGCGCGTCCGAAACCGCGCGCTTGAGTCGCTTCCGGTTCGAGGCCGCCAGGGCCAACGATGGGGGCAATATCAGGTCCGGCTGTGATGGGTGACACGCAGGCCCCCTCCGAAATGCGCGCGACGCCTTCGTAGCACTTGAACTGGTTGTAGCCAAGGCTACATTCGGGGGCATCAATGGATGCCGAGCTGCCACCACCACCGCCACCGCCACTGGTCGCGCCCGCCCTGACGCTCACCGGACGCAACCGCCTGGCCGCCCGCGAAGTGCTGGCGGGGCAGCGGCGGGGCTTGCCGGCCATGATCGCGCTGACCGGGCCGGCGGTGGTAGCCTCCGTCGCCTATATCGACCCCGGCAACTTTGCCACCAACATCCAGGCCGGCGCGGCGTATGGCTATTCGTTGCTATGGGTGGTGCTGGTGGCGAACCTGATTGCCATGCTGTTCCAGGCGATGTCGGCCAAGATCGGCATCGTTACGGGACGCAACCTGGCCGAACTCTGCCGCGACCATTTCGCCCGCCCGGTGGTGTGGGCCATGTGGGCGGTGAGCGAAATCGCTGCCATGGCAACCGACCTCGCGGAATTCCTCGGCGGCGCCGTGGGCCTTTCCCTACTGCTGCATGTGTCGTTGTTCTCCGGCATGGTGGCGACCGGCGCCGTAACCTACGGGCTGTTGTTGCTGGAGGGCAGGGGCTTTCGTCCCCTGGAACTGGTGATCGGCGCGCTGGTCGCCTGCATCGGCATCAGTTATCTGCTGGAAATATTCATTGTCCCACCGGATTGGGCGCAAACCGCGGCGGGCACCTTCATTCCGCGGCTGCGGGACAATGGCGCCGTGCTGCTGGCCGTCGGCATTGTCGGCGCCACCGTCATGCCGCACGCCATCTATCTGCATTCCAGCCTGACCCAATCCCGCGTCCCGGTGCGCGACGACCGCGAGCGGCGCGCCATGCTGCACTACTCCAACCTCGAGGTGGTGCTGGCGCTGACCTTGGCCGGCGCGGTGAATGCCGCGATGGTGATGATGGCGGCGGCCGCGTTCCACGCCGGTCACCCCGATGTGGCAATGATCGAAACCGCCTATCACACGCTCGCGCCGCTGCTGGGCGGCGCGGCGGCGGCCATTTTCCTGATCTCGCTGATGGCAAGCGGCATTTCCAGTTCGGTTGTCGGCACCATGGCCGGCCAGGTGATCATGCAGGGCTTCCTGCACCTGCGCATTCCGATCTGGTTGCGGCGCGCGGTGACGATGGTGCCCGCTTTCGTCGTCGTCGCGGCCGGCGCCGACGTGACGCGCTGCCTGGTGATCAGCCAGGTCGTGCTGAGCCTGGTGCTGCCGGTGCCGATGGTGGCGCTGCTGCTGCTGAGCCGCCGGCCGGGTGTGATGGGCGCGTTCGTTGCGGGACGCTGCATGACGGCGGTGGCCGGTGTGGCGACTGTGGTTACGCTGGGGTTGAATGGGGTGTTGCTTTGGCAGAGTGTTCAGGAAGCAGTTCTTTTCTGAAGAAAAGAACCGAAAGACTTTTGCTCTTCAGAAACAAAAGTCTCTTGGTTCTTTTTTTCGAAAAAGACCTGCTGCCTTATCTGGCATTTGGGCCGCCCCGCACCTAGGTTGCCCCGATGCCCGAACCGCTCCGGATCGCCCTTGCCCAGTGCAACCCGCACGAGGGCCAGATCGATCATAACGTTGCCCGCATCCGCGCACTGCGTGCCGAGGCCGCCGCCGCGGGCGCCGACCTGCTCGTGACGCCCGAATTTTCCATCGCCGGCTACCCGCCCGAAGATCTGGTGCGCAAGGATGCGTTCGTGGCGCGTTGCGAGGCGGCGCTGGACGACCTGGCGGCCGACACCGCGGATGGCGGGCCGGGGGTGATCGCCGGCGGCCCGTGGCGCGATGGGGCGCGGATTTATAATGCCGCGTTCGTCATGGATGGCGGCGCGATTACTGCGCGGCGCGCCAAGCACGAACTGCCCAATTACGGCGTGTTCGACGACAAGCGCGTGTTCGATCCGGGGCCGGCGCCGGGGCCGGTGGTGTTTCGCGGCGTGCGCATCGGGCTGATGATTTGCGAGGATTGGTGGTTTCCCGCTGTCTCCGAAACATTGATCGAGACCGGTGCCGAAATGCTGCTCTCCATCAACGGCAGCCCGTACGAGAGTGCAAAGCCGGGACGGCGGGTGATGCTGGCGGTGCCGCGCGTGGTCGAGACCGGGCTGCCGTTCGTGTTCCTCAACCAGGTCTGCGGCCAGGACGAGCTGGTGTTCGACGGCGCCAGTTTCGTGCTGAATGCGGACCGGTCGCTGGCGGTGCAGATGCCGGCGTTCTCCCAGGCGCTGACCGTCACCGAATGGCGCCGCGTGGACGGCCGGTTCGTCTGCGCGCCGCAACCGCTCGCCGACGAGGCCGATCCGCTGGAAGAGAATTATCGCGCGCTGATGCTCGGCCTGCGCGATTACGTCGAAAAAAACCGTTTTCCCGGCGTTATCCTGGGCCTGTCCGGCGGCATCGACAGCGCCTTGTCCGCCGCCGTTGCGGTCGATGCGCTGGGCGCCGAACGGGTGCGGGCGGTGATGCTGCCAAGCCCCTACACCAGCCAGGACAGTCTGGACGATGCGGCGGCGTGCGCCGAGATGCTTGGCATAACCTATGATATCGTCTCGATTTCCGGCGCCATGGGGGCGTTCGCGCAGGCGCTCGGCCCATTATTCGCGGGCGCCGCGCCGGATATTACGGAAGAAAACATCCAGTCCCGCGCCCGTGGCTTGATGCTGATGGCGCTGTCGAACAAATTCGGCCACATGGTGCTCACCACCGGCAACAAGAGCGAAATGTCGGTCGGCTACGCGACGCTCTACGGCGACATGTGCGGCGGCTATTCGGTGCTGAAGGATGTCTACAAGACCCACGTTTTTGCCCTGTCGCGTTGGCGCAACGGTGTGCGTCCGCCGGACGGGCAGGGGCCGGCGGGACCGGTGATGCCGGAGCGGGTCATTACCAAGCCGCCAAGCGCCGAGCTGAAGCCGGATCAGACGGACCAGGATTCGTTGCCGCCCTATGACGTTCTGGATCTCATTCTGGCCGGCCTGGTGGAGGGCGAACTGTCGGTACCGGATCTGGTGGGGCAGGGGTTCGATCGCGAAACGGTGGTGCGGGTCTGGAAAATGCTCGATCGGGCCGAATACAAACGCCGTCAGGCCCCGCCCGGGGTCAAGATATCAGCGCGCGCCTTCGGGCGCGACCGGCGCTATCCGATCACCAACGGTTTTACGGGATTGATTGCATGAGCGACCTGTTTGCCCCGGAGGGTGGCTGGCGTGTGCGCATCCTCGACCTCTCCGGCGGCGCCGAGGAAGGCGTGGTGGAGGAAGTCGCCGGCTTCCCAACGCTGATGCAGGCCAACGCCTTCGCCCGCGCCTACGTCCGCGACAGCATCGAACGCTGCCGTGCCCCAGGCCTCACCGACCGCGAGGTGCTGGCAAGCTGGTTCGCCTTCGGCGAGGATGTCGAAGTGATTGGCGCCGGCGACCAAGCCTGGCGCAGCGCCACCGAACTCGCCGATTTTTCGGTGCGCCCCGCCGGCGAAATCGAACGCGACTGGCGCAGCCTCGACCCCAGACGGGATGAGGAGCCCGATGAAGCGGATGGGTGAGGGAAGCGTTACCCATCACCGTCGCGAGGCGGGACACCCGGTGACATAGAGCCGAGCGTTCCCCATTTCGTACCGGGCATTCTGTACATACTGGACAAACGGGACAATAAGGAGCATCTTTGACCTCGTCAATGACGAGGACAAACCCATGACGACTGCACAGGCTCGCCGCCCGACAGTTCATTCCGCTGCCAAGATGGCCAGCCCCGCCGCCGCGGACTTGATCAGCATGTTCGCCCAGCGCAATCCGAAGTCCAGCCGCGGAGACCTCACCGAGGTCGGAACGCTTGTCGCGGAGCTCAGCGCCACGGCCGCAACTTTGTCACCCGCCGCACGCAAGCGGCTGATCGCCCGCAAGGAGCGGTTGAAAGAGCTCATCGTCCAAATTGCCGCCGAGCCCGAAGCAGCGCCGAAGAAGCTGAAGCTGGTTGCGAAATCCGCAGCCGGCGCCAGCCAAGGTGCTGGTCTGGGCCGCGTGCTGTCGTGCGAGGAAGGCAGGGCGCGGATTGCCGAATACGCGACGCCAACCAGGGTTGAGGACTGGGCCGGTCCCCTGGCCGGTCCGACGCAAGTGGAGCGAGACTTTGGCGTGGCGCGCTCAACCTTGCACACTTGGCAAAAGCAGCGCGTGGTCATCGGACTTCTCGTCGGCGTGCGCAAACACGCCTTCCCGACGGAGCAATTCGTCGACGGGCGTCCGGTGGCTGGCCTTGGTGAGATTGTCGAGGCGATCGGCGACCCGCGCGCGGCATGGCTATGGCTGCGCGAGCCGAATCCGGGTCTTGCCGGCGTCACGCCGTTGGCGCGCCTGAAGGCCGGTGCAATCGACAAGGTCGTTGAGATGGCCCGTTCGAACTTTGACCACGCGTGATCCTC
>Ga0116229_10011961_pt1 | contig 12643 bp, 9 predicted proteins | sample S1TSphgellanicum_3_FD_87313 | JGI IMG/M metagenome (GOLD analysis project Ga0116229, IMG submission 87313) | Host-associated microbial communities from peat moss isolated from Minnesota, USA - S1T2_Fc - Sphagnum magellanicum MG | ecosystem: Host-associated > Plants > Peat moss > Unclassified...
CTGGGTCTCGATATCGCGCTGGGGGTTGGCGGTCTGCCGCGCGGCCGCGTCATCGAAATTTACGGGCCGGAATCTTCCGGCAAAACCACACTGACGCTGCATGTCATCGCCGAGGCTCAAAAAAAGGGCGGCGTCTGTGCCTTTATCGATGCCGAACATGCGCTCGATCCGATCTATGCGCGCAAACTTGGCGTTAATCTGGACGATCTTTTGATCTCGCAGCCGGACACCGGCGAGCAGGCGCTTGAAATCGCCGATGCCCTGGTACGTTCGGGCTCGATCGATCTGATTGTCATCGACTCGGTCGCAGCACTCACACCGCGCGCGGAAATCGAAGGCGAAATGGGCGACTCGCTGCCCGGGCTGCAGGCCCGGCTGATGTCCCAGGCCTTGCGAAAGTTGACGGGGACGATCAAGCGGACCAATACGCTTGTCATCTTCATCAACCAGATTCGCATGAAGATCGGCGTCATGTTCGGCAATCCGGAAACCACGACCGGTGGCAATGCGCTCAAGTTTTATGCTTCGGTCAGGCTTGACATTCGGCGTACCGGCTCAATCAAGCGCGGCGAGGAAGTGGTCGGCTCCGAAACCAAGGTCAAGGTCGTCAAGAACAAGGTCGCTTCGCCGTTTAAGACCGCCTCTTTTGACATTCTCTATGGCGAAGGGATTTCGCGGGAAGGAGAAATCGTCGACATCGGCGCCGAGTCCGATATTGTCCAGAAATCTGGCGCCTGGTATGCCTATGGCGGCGAGAAGATCGGTCAGGGCAAGGACAATGCGCGCGAATTCTTACGCGAGCACCCGGAGATTGCGCGCGAAATCGAAAACAAGATTCGCGAGCAAGCCGGCGTGCGACTTCTGGATGTCGCTCCAGCCGAAGCCTGACCGTAGTGGCAGCCTCGTTGCGGGGCCGCGCGCTTGCCGCTTTATCGCGGCGCGAGCACAGCCGCCTCGAGTTGCGCCGAAAGCTCGCGCCACACGCCGAGAGTGAAGCTGCGCTCGAGACCGTGCTTGACGTCCTCGAGCGAGAGCGCCTTCTTTCCGATGAGCGCTTCGCCGAGAGCCTCATCTATCGTCGCAGTGACCGTTTCGGTGCGAAGCGAATCGAGAAGGAACTGTCGCAGCACGCGCTCGACGCCGATTTCCAGGCGGCAGCGCTGGCAACGCTGAAATCGTCCGAGTTCGAACGCTGCAAGCGCGTCTGGCAAGGGCGCTTTGGAGCGCTGCCGAAAGACCTCAAGGAGCGCGGCCGGCAGACCCGGTTTCTGCTCGCGCGTGGATTCGAGGGCGAGGTGATTCAGCGCGTGCTCAAGGGCACAGGCGAAGACTGACACACGGCAATCGCGGTTGCCTCGCTATGCTATGATCGCTTGGCAAATGACCGCGGATCAGAGCCTTTTCCGGTCATGCGAATCCGCCTAAGCAGTTCTTCGTCTCGGCCCCGATTCCTCAGTGTCCATGCCAGCCACGCCGTCATCTCGGCAACTCAAACACACGCGTGCGATCGTGCTCGAAGCGTATGCCCGAGACGATGGTCTTTGGGATATCGAAGCGCGGCTCACCGATCGCAAGACCCGCGATACGCCGCTTGCGACCGGCATTCGCGTCGCAGGTGATCCGATCCATGAGATGAGCCTTCGCATCACGATCAATGACCAGTTCGACATTGTCGATGCGGGTGCTACTTCGCACCAGGTGCCCTATCCTGGCCATTGCGAGCAAATCGGGCCCGCCTACAAGAACCTGATCGGCTTGAACCTGCTTAGGCGCTTTCGTGCGGCCGTGCGCGAGCGTCTTGGCGGAACCCAGGGATGCACCCACATCACCGAGTTGGCAGGTGTTTTGCCCACGGCAGCCGTGCAGGCCTTCGCTGGCGAGCGAAAACTCGAGAGGCCCGAATCCGAGCCTCCCTTTCAGCTGGATCACTGCCATGCGCTTCGCTTCGATGCCGAAGCCGTGCGCCTCTATTACCCGCGTTGGTATGTCAACGCCTCGTCCACCGATGATGAGCCTAAAGCCTGAAATGCGTATCGCTCCCGGATTGCACGGAGTTTTCGGAATCACACCTTAAGGAACGCAATGAAGATCCACGAATACCAGGGCAAAGAGATCCTGAAAAAATATGGTGTCGCGGTGCCGCGAAGCATCCCCGCGTTCAGTGTCGACGAAGCCGTTGAGGCGGCGACAAAGCTCGGTGGCCCGGTCTGGGTGGTGAAGGCACAGATCCATGCCGGCGGCCGGGGCAAGGGGGGTGGCGTCAAGGTCGCCAAATCGATCGATGACGTGCGCGCGCGCGCCAGCGAGATTTTGGGCATGCAGTTGGTCACCCACCAGACCTCTCCAGAAGGCCAGAAAGTGCGGCGTCTGCTGATTGAAGACGGCGCTGACATCAAGAAGGAGTTGTACGTCGGTATGGTGGTTGACCGCGTCACGCAGCACGTGACCCTGATGGCGTCGTCCGAAGGCGGCATGGATATCGAAGAAGTCGCAGCGCACACGCCTGAGAAGATTTTCAAGGTGGCAATCGATCCGGCTACCGGCCTTACCGACGCCGAGGCAGATGAAATCGCAGCGAAAATCGGAGTACCCAGCGCGTCCGTGCCGCAGGCCCGGGCGGCCTTCCAGGGACTCTACAAGGCGTTTTGGGACACCGACGCGTCTTTGGCCGAGATCAATCCCTTGATCCTCACCGGCAAGGGCGATGTCATCGCCCTTGATGCCAAACTCAACTTCGATTCGAACGCACTCTTTCGCCACCCCGAAATCGTTGCCTACCGTGACCTTGACGAAGAGGATCCGGCCGAGATCGAGGCCTCCAAGTTTGATCTGGCCTACATCTCCCTTGATGGCGACATCGGCTGTCTTGTCAACGGCGCCGGTCTTGCCATGGCGACCATGGATACGATCAAGCTGTTCGGCGGCGAGCCTGCCAATTTCCTCGACGTCGGTGGCGGCGCCACGACCGAGAAGGTCACCGAAGCCTTCAAGATCATGTTGAAGAACCCGCATCTGAAGGCGATTCTCGTCAACATCTTTGGCGGCATCATGAAGTGCGACACGATCGCCGAGGGCGTCATCGCAGCCTCCCGTGCGGTCTCGCTCAAGGTGCCGCTCGTGGTGCGCATGAAAGGAACCAACGAGGAAATCGGCAGGAAGCTTCTTGCCGAATCGGGACTCCCGATCATTTCCGCCAACAACATGACCGAAGCGGGTGAAAAGGTCGTTGCCGCGGCTCGCGGCAACGCCGTGCACTGACCCGTCCTTCGTACCACTGCCCGTAACACGAGGATTTCAATGTCGATTCTGATCAATAAGAATACCCGCGTCGTAACGCAGGGCATTACCGGCAAGACCGGCCAGTTCCATACGCGCATGTGTCGCGAGTACGCCAACGGCGCCAATTGCTTTGTTGCCGGGGTTAATCCGAAGAAGGCCGGCGAGGATTTCGAAGGAATTCCGATTTACGCCACGGTCAAGGAGGCGAAGGAAAAGACCGGTGTCACCGTCTCTGTCATCTATGTACCGCCTCCAGGTGCTGCTGCCGCGATCTGGGAGGCGGTCGCAGCCGATCTCGATCTGGTCATCTGTATTACCGAGGGCATCCCGGTTCGCGACATGATCGAGGTGCGCGAGCGCATGCGCAGCGAAAAGCGCAAGACGCTCCTGCTCGGGCCGAACTGTCCGGGTGTGATCACGCCTGACGAGCTGAAAATCGGCATCATGCCCGGCCACATCCACATGAAGGGTCGAATCGGTGTGGTGTCACGTTCGGGCACGCTCACCTATGAGGCGGTCGGACAGTTGACCGAGCTCGGCCTTGGCCAGTCGACGGCGGTGGGCATCGGCGGCGATCCGGTCAACGGCCTGAAACACATCGACGTGATGCAGATGTTTAACGATGACCCGGAGACCGACGCTGTCGTCATGATCGGCGAAATCGGCGGCTCGGACGAGGAAACGGCTGCACTGTGGATCAAGGATCACATGAAAAAGCCGGTGGTTGGCTTCATCGCCGGAGTCACGGCTCCCCCTGGCAAGCGGATGGGACACGCCGGAGCGATCATTTCGGGAGGCAAGGGAACCGCCCAGGAGAAGCTGGAAGTGATGGAATCGTGCGGCATTCGCGTGACGAAGAATCCTGCCGAGATGGGAAAGCTGCTAAAAACCATGCTCTAGCGCGGGCCCAATGGCCTGCGCCTGCCCGTCTGTCTGATTGCGTCGGCCGCTCGTCGCCGATCCGTATTTCGTTGGACGCAAGGCGTGACATTGTTCCTCGGCTGGGAGCCTTGGCGCACCTATAGTGCATCCCCTGTCGGCTGGCGTCGCACAACGTTCGAAGAATCGTGGCGCGCCGGGAACGTGATTTGGTGCGTTGTGGCGCAAAGACCAGCGTCCTTCGCGTCGCTGACGCTATGGAAGCGAAAAGCCGCCGAAAGCGTTGACGAAGCTGACAATAGATTGTATGAAGTCGCTTTAATCCACTGATTTTGTGGACTTTCAGATCGTCTGGGCGCTGCCGGGGCGTGGCCAAGGGCTTAACTCGCCTTCTGCCACGAGGGCATTACGCACGGCGCAAGGGGAGAAGACGGGTGAAAAAGCGCGGGGCGTTTGTTAAGACCGACTGGTTCTTCGGACTTGTCGTCGTCGTGGTTGTGTTGATTCTTAGTCGGGCGAGCAACCTCATGTCGGGGCTTGAGAACAAGGCCTACGACTTGGGCGTCAGAGCGTCCTCGAAAGTACCTTCGGACAAGATCGCCGTCATCGCCATCGATGATGCGAGCATTGCGCGCATCGGCCGCTGGCCCTGGTCGCGCGATGTCCACGCCAAGATGATCGACCTGCTCACGCAGGCGCATGCCAAAGTGATTGGCGAGGCGGTGTTTTTCTTCGAGCCGCAGCGCGATCCCGGCCTGGATTACATCGACAAGATCTCCGAAATCTACAACCGCGGCAACAGCGCCGCGGCAGGCGAAGGTCCGGTTCCGACCAACGCCGCGTGGCCGCAGATCGGCAGCGTCCTGGCCGATGCCGAAGCCAACCTCAATACCGACAAGCAGCTTGGCGAAGCCATCGCACGCGCCGGCAACGTCGTGCTGCCAATCGAGCTTGAACTGGGTTATCCGAATGGACGGCCGGACAAGCCGCTGCCTGATTACGTCTCCAAGTACGGTCTTAACGACGACGCCGGCAAAGCCATGCAAAGCGTGGCGATGCAATTTCCTGTCGCTGCGGTGGGCAGTGGCGCTGGCGCCTTGGGGCACCTCAACAGCAATCCCGATGAGGATGGCGCGATTCGCTCCGAGCCGCTCGTGATCGGTTACTACGACAAGGATTTCCCGTCGCTTGCGCTGATGATCGCGGCCAAGAGCCTGAACCTCGGCGTTCAGGATATCCATGTCAATTGGGGCGAGGGTGTCACGCTGGGTCGGCTTTCGATTCGCACCGACGACAACGCCCGCATGCTCACGCATTTCTACAAGTACAAGGATGGGCGTCCTCCATTCCAGGTCGATTCTTTCTATGACGTCCTGACAGGCAAGATCCCGGCCGAGAACTATGCCGGCAAGATCGTGCTGATCGGAACCAACGCAGCTGGCGTTGGCGTCGCCTTCCCGACGCCGGTGTCAGCCGGAATGGCGCCGGTCGAGACCCTCGCGCACTCGGTCTCGAGCATCCTCAACGAACAGTTCTTTGTCGAGCCGTGGTGGTCAAGAATCGTCGAGATCATCGTCACGCTGCTCATTGCCGCCTACCTGATGGTGCTCCTGCCGCGGCTTCGTGCCGCGCAGGCGGCGACAGCTACGGCAGTCATACTCGTCGTGCTTCTCGGAACGCATTTCGCGCTCATGACAGGGCCTGGCATCTGGCTGCAGCTGATGCTGCCCGCGACGCTGCTTTTGATCGGCCATCTCGCCTTGACAACCAAGCGCTTTCTCGTCACCGAGGCCGGCAAGGAGAAGTCCGATACCGAGTCGGCTGAATCGAATCGCATGCTGGGCCTCGCCTTCCAGGGCCAGGGCCAGCTCGACATGGCCTTCGACAAGTTCCGCAAGTGCCCGCTTGACGATTCGCTGATGGAAAACCTCTACAACCTCGCGCTCGACTTCGAGCGCAAGCGCCAGTTCAACAAGGCGCAGTCGGTGTATGAGTACATGTCGAACTACAACCCGAACTTCCGCGACCTGTCGACCAAGCTCACGCGCGCCAAGACGATGTCCGAGACCATCATCCTGGGCGGCAGCAATACACGCACCAACGCCAGCTTGATTTCGGCTGACGGCGGCTCGGTCGAAAAGCCGATGCTCGGTCGCTACCAGGTCGAAAAGGAGCTCGGCAAGGGTGCCATGGGCGTCGTCTATCTCGGCAAGGATCCCAAGATTGGTCGCGTCGTGGCCATCAAGACCATGGCGTTGTCGCAGGAGTTCGAGCCCGACGAGCTGCAAGACGTCAAGGAGCGATTCTTCCGCGAGGCGGAAACCGCGGGCCGCCTGCAACACCCCTACATCGTCACGATCTTCGATGCCGGCGAGGAACACGATCTGGCTTACATCGCCATGGAGTTCCTCAAGGGCAAGGACCTCGTGCCCTATACCAAGGTCGACGGGCTCTTGCCGCTTGAGCGCGTCGTCAGCATTCATGCACGGGTTGCCGAAGCACTGGCTTACGCGCATCGCCAGGCGGTGGTCCACCGCGACATCAAGCCTGCCAACATCATGTACGAGCTCGAGTCCGATACCGTGAAAGTCACCGACTTCGGCATTGCACGCATCACCGATTCGTCGAAGACGAAAACCGGCATGGTGCTTGGCACGCCCTCCTACATGTCGCCTGAGCAGCTCTCCGGCATGAAGATCGACGGCCGCTCGGACTTGTTCTCGCTGTCGGTCTCGTTGTTCCAGATGTCGTGTGGACGTCTGCCGTTCGTTGCCGACTCGATGGCGCAGCTGATGTTCAAGATCGCCAATGAGGAGACGCCCGATATCCGCCTCTTCAATAGCGCGATCCCTGACGAACTTGTGCGCATCATCCACAAGGGAATGTCCAAGGACATCGAGAAGCGTTACCAGAACGGCGATGAGATGGCCGCCGACCTCAGGGCCGTCTTCGGCTCGCCACAGGCGAGCGGCAGCATGACCGCGATGACGCAAGCACGTCCTGCAACGCCCCCGCCTGCTCCGGTTGCACCGCCGCCGCCACCCCCCGCGCCTGCTCCTGTGGCCCAGGCGCCTGCGCCTGAAGCCGCGTCAGGCGCGATGGACAAGACCGTCATCACCCGCCCTGCGGCCGCGGTCGATCCGCTAACGAAGACGGTTCCGGAATCGCCCGACGGCCATGTCAAGACGGTCGTGGATCCTACTGAACCCCCTAAGAGCGGCACCACCGATGTCGACTTCGAACTTTGACTAGCAGCAAGTCCATGAAGCTCAACGTTGAGCTGGAGTTCGCGGCGAAGACGCATCCTGGCATGGTGCGTTCGCATAACGAGGACTCGATCACGTTGGCGCCAGAGTGCGGTCTTGCGATCCTCGCGGACGGCATGGGTGGCTATAACGCTGGCGAGGTCGCAAGCGGCATGGCCACGGCCGTGCTGCGCAATGATCTGGTCAGCGATTTGAGCGAGTGGTATCCCGAGCTCACGCGTCGCGGGACGGCAAAACTGCACACCGTCTTGCAGGCCCGCGTGTCGGGTGCGAACACGGCGATCTATCAGTCGGCGCAAAGCCAGCCGCAATACGCTGGCATGGGTACTACGCTTGCCATGGCTTTCTTCCGCGATCGCTTCATTACGAGTGCCCACATCGGCGATTCCCGCATCTATCGCTTGCGCGGCGAAGATTATTCGCAGATCACGCGTGATCACTCGCTCTTGCAAGACCAGATCGACGCTGGCATGGTCACGCCCGAGCAGGCGAAGTTGTCGATGAACAAGAACCTGGTCACGCGTGCGCTGGGTGTCGACCCGACGGTCGAAGCCGAAATCAACGACTACGAGACCGAGTTCGGCGATATCTATCTGCTTTGTTCGGACGGACTCTCGGACATGGTTCCCGATGCCGAGGTGCGCGAAACGCTACAGTTGCTAGGCTCCAATCTCGAACTCGCAGCGTCTACCCTGATTCAACAGGCCAATGACTACGGTGGCCGTGATAACGTATCGGTGATCTTGATTAAAGTTCAACCGAGCAGCAAGACGTCGCGCAATCTTTTCACACGCTTCATCAATTGGTTGAAATAGCGGAGTAACTCATGGCAAAACTGATCCTCTCCATGGATGGTCTGGTCTTAAAGGAAGTTCCTCTCACCAAAGAGCGAACGACCATCGGGCGGCGTCCGCACAACGATGTCGTGATCGACAATCTCGCCGTCAGCGGCGAGCATGCCGTGATCGTGACGATCCTTAACGACTCGTTCCTCGAAGACCTTGGCAGCACCAACGGCACGATGGTCAACGGCCAGGCGATCAAGAAGCACTTCCTGCAGAACAACGACATGGTCGAGCTTGGCAAATACAAGCTCAAGTATGTCGCTGAGACCGCCAAGCAGACCTCGGCCAACGACTTTGAAAAAACCATGGTGCTGCGTCCCAACATGATGCCAAAGCCGGCAGCGACGCCACCTGCTCCGGTGCCGCAAGCGACACCGGGCTACAACCCGACGTCGACCCAGGTTGGCCCCATGGGCGATCCCAACGCAGCGCGCGCTGCCCAGGGGTCCGCAGCAGCCGCCGCGCCGCAACAATCGGCCGTGATCCAGATCCTCAATGGGCCAAACGCCGGCAAGGAACTGGCGCTGACCAAGGCCCTGACCACGCTGGGTCGCCCCGGAGTGCAGGTGGCCGTGATCACGCGCAGGCCGCAGGGCTATTTCATCACCCACGTCGAGGGCACGACTTTCCCGGTGGTCAATGGCAAGAACCTGTCGCTTGACGCACATCCTCTGAATAACCACGACATCGTCGAGTTGTCCGGAACGAAGATGGAATTCTTCTTCAAGTGAGTCCTGACCGACCCCTGCATTTCGTGCGCGCGAGCCCCCGCGCTCGACGCACAATCGCCTGCTAGCGCCCTTGAAACGCAACCTCCCGCGCATCCTTCTTGGCCTGGCGGTGCTGCTTCTTTTTCTCGGCCACGCAGCGGGCTTCTATACGATCGCCTTTGTCGACCGGCTCGAATACGCCCTCTACGATTTGCGGCTCTTAAGCAGCATGCCGCGCACGCTCGATCCTTCGGTTGTGATCCTCGATATCGATGAAAAGAGCCTGGCCGAGGTCGGCCACTGGCCGTGGGGTCGCGACAAGCTCGCCACCATCGTTGACAAGCTCTTTAACGTGCAAAAGGTTGCGATTGTCGGCTTTGACGTCGTCTTTGCCGAGAAGGACACGAGTTCAGGCCTTGACGTCTTGCAAAATCTCGGGCGCGGCCCGCTCAAGGACGACCCCAAATACATCGCGGCGCTGCAGCAGGTGGGGCCGTCCTTGGACTACGACAAGGAGTTCGTCAACGCCATCAAGGACCACCCCGTCATCCTGAGCTATGGCCTGACCAATGAAGCTTCGCAGCACGTGGGCGTGCTGCCGCCGCCGGTGCTGCCTGCGGGCACCTTCAATGGCCACCCGGTGCGCTTTCTGCACTGGACCGGCTACGGCGGCAACCTTCCCGACTTGCAGGCCGCGGCCCTCTCGGCGGGTCACTTCAACCCGCAGATCGACCCCGATGGCGAGGTCAGGCGGGTGCCCATGCTGGAAGAGGAGAACGGTCAGTATTACGAATCGCTGTCGCTTGCCATGGTGCGCGGACTGCTCGGCTCGCCACCGGTCCGTCCGGAATACCCGTCCGATGAGCAAAGCTGGGTGCCCAAGAGCTACAGCGGCCTTGAGTACCTCGATCTGGCCTTCCGCGGCCGGCTGGTCAGAATCCCGGTCGACCGCGAGGTGGCGAGCCTGATCCCGTTTCGCGGACCTGGCGGCGTCGATGGCGGCTCGTACCGCTACGTGTCGATTGCCGACGTGCTCTATGACCGCCTAAAGCCCGGTGAACTGACTGACAAGATCGTGCTCGTTGGCACGACATCGCTCGGGCTTCTTGACATGCGCTCAACGCCCGTCTCGCCGAACTTCCCGGGGGTCGAGGTGCACGCCAACATGATCTCGGGGATTTTGAACGGCAAGATCAAGGAGGCGCCAGACTACAGCCGCGGAGCCGAGATCGTCACGTTGCTCATCATCGGCTTGTTGTTGAGCATCGTCTTGCCGTTGTTGCCGCCGCTGCGCGCGGTGCTGATGACGATCCTCGTGGGCGCGGCGGTGATCGCCATGAACTTCGCGTTTTTCGTCAACGGCAATCTGTTGTTGCCGCTCGCGTCGTCGCTTTTGGTCGTGCTTTTCATCTTCGTCATCAACATGGTCTATGGCTTCTTCGTTGAATCCAAGACCAAGCGCGAACTCGAGGGTCTTTTTGGCTCGTACGTGCCGCCCAAGCTGGTCGAGGAAATGTCGCGCGATCCGCGCGCCTATTCGATGGAGGGCAAGAGCGAAGAATTGACCGTGATGTTCTCCGACGTGCGCGGATTCACGACGATTTCAGAATCCCTCGAGCCTAAAGATCTGGCGACCTACATCAATGACTACCTGACGGCCATGTCGCTGATCATCCAGAACCATCGCGGTACGCTCGACAAGTACATCGGTGACGCCATCATGGCCTTCTGGGGCGCGCCGATTCCGGACAAAAGTCACGCGCAACTCGCAGTTGAAACGGCGCTTGCCATGCAGGCCGAGGTCCTGCGCCTGAACGTGACCTTTGAAGAGCGCAAGTGGCCGGACATGAAAATCGGCATTGGCGTTTCAACCGGCATCATGAGCGTGGGCGATATGGGCTCCAAAATCCGCAAAGCCTATACCGTCATGGGCGACCCGGTGAACCTGGGCGCCCGGCTTGAGGCCCGGACCAAGTTCTATGGCGTGGGCATTCTTGTCTCGGAGGCCACGCGCAAAGCCGTCACCGGCATCGTCTTTCGGGAAATCGACAAGGTCCAGGTCAAGGGGAAGGACGAAGCAGTCGTGATCTATGAGCCGATCGGGCTTGAAATCAATGTGACGAAAGACAAAAACGATGAACTTAAGCTTTGGCATGCGACGCTCAAGGCGTATCGTATGCAGCAATGGGACCAGGCTGAGTTGCAATTGCTGAATTTGCAGCGCGCACACCCGGATACGGTGCTCTACCAGCTGTACGCAGAGCGTGTAAGCGAGTTTCGCCACAGCCCGCCCGATCCGGACTGGGATGGCGTCCACAAGTTTTCCGAGAAATAACGGCGGCAATCGGACATATGAAAGTCAGAATTCTCGGATGCAGCGGAGGCATTGGTGGACGTCACATGCGGACCACCGCGATGCTCGTCGACCACGACGTCCTGATCGACGCCGGAACGGGGGTTGGCGATCTGACGCTTGCCGAGTTGTCGCAGATCGACCATATCTTTCTTACGCACAGCCATCTCGACCACACCGCCTCGATCCCGTTTCTGGTCGACACCGTCGGCGCGATGCGCAGCAAGCCCGTGATCGTGCACGCCTTGCCCGAGACCATCGAGGTTCTGCGCGAACACATCTTCAACTGGAAAGTCTGGCCTGATTTCACCGTCATCCCCGACCCCGAGCACCCGTTTTTGGCCTATGCGCCGATCCAGCAGGGTGAAACCGTCAGCGTCAAGCGCCGCCGCTTCATGGCGCTGCCCGCCAATCACACCGTTCCGGCGATTGGCTATGCAGTCAGCGGTGAAGCCGGCGCGACCCTCGTCTTTACCGGCGATACCACCAACAATGACGCCTTGTGGCCGATTGTCAATCGCATGCGCGACCTGCGCTTTCTGATCATCGAGACCGCCTTTTGCAACCGCGAGGAAGGATTGGCCCGGGCCTCGAAGCACCTGTGTCCGCAGATGCTTGCCGAGGAGCTGGTCAAGCTCGAGCGCGATGCCGAGATTTTCATTACCCATCTGAAGCCTGGCGAGATCGAATTGACGATGCAGGAAATCGAGGAAGATGCAGGTGAATTCAGGCCCCGCATGCTCCAAAATGGTCAGGTGTTCGAACTCTGAAGATGAAAAGCCCTACGCCCGAATTGTTGCGGCGCCTGTCGCCGATTAACAGCCTGCCCCCGGAGCGGCTGACCGAACTCGCGAGTTTTTGCTTTATCGAGGCGGTCGAGGGCGACTCCGACCCGTTCAGGCTGCGCAGCCCAAGCGACCAGTCGGTCTATGTCGTTGCAGGTGGGGTCGAGTTGACCTATGACGACGGCCAACGGGACACGGTGCTTTTTGACACCGAGCAGAGCAGTCGGCCTGTCGCCAAGGGCAGGGTATTGCGTTCGGCGCGGGCGCTTGGGCCAACCGAGCTATTGCGCATCGACGACGACCTGCTCGATATTATGGTCACCTGGGACCAGATCGCTGCAATCACGCCGCTCTCAAATGGCGTGGCTGGGGAGGCCCCGACCGCCGAGCGCCCCTGGAACATGGCGACGTGGACGGAGCTGCCCGCGGTGTTTAGCGTCGACACGCTGACCGCGGGCGTGTTTGCAAGCCTTCCTCCTGCGCACATTGCAGAACTTCTGAAACAATTCGATTCGCTTCCGGTCAA
>Ga0116229_10011962_pt1 | contig 12643 bp, 14 predicted proteins | sample S1TSphgellanicum_3_FD_87313 | JGI IMG/M metagenome (GOLD analysis project Ga0116229, IMG submission 87313) | Host-associated microbial communities from peat moss isolated from Minnesota, USA - S1T2_Fc - Sphagnum magellanicum MG | ecosystem: Host-associated > Plants > Peat moss > Unclassified...
AAGCACTGCCAGAAATTTCAGAGCATATTTCATGCAAATTCACTTGATGATGGACTATAGGTGTTGAGAGGTACCTTTAACTTAAAATATGGAGCTACAAAAGTTTTCCACCATTTTCCCATTCATAACCAATTTGTTTTTCCTCACAACCAATCACAACTTTTTGGGTTCAAAGTCTGGTAGACTTTGCACTTGTGAAATCCATGCACAATGGGTGAAATATTTTGGCAACGTATGATTGATTACTTGTCAACTTTTTATCCATTCAAGTTTTTTTTTCTTTGCTCTTTCAAACTTAGTATTGTAGATCACAAGTGGGTTTAGGATTGAAACTACGTTCTCATTTGCACAAATATTCTCACTTTTTTCTTTTTTTTGGAATGTATAATTAGTATGGCACATCATTCCTTTTTATCATGGATTTCACACACAAACTTTGTCAAAATTATTCAAAACAAAAATATCAATCCTCTTCACAATTTTATTCCATGAAACTTTTCATTTCATATAACAATTTATATTTCTCAAATGACAGTGTTTCCAAAGGTTGTAAACATTCATTTATATATTAACCAAAATAAAATTAAATAATTTATAAAAAAAAAGTTTACACATCACATAGTTCCTCATATGATTCAACATGCACGTTAATATATCAATTTTTAAAAAAAATTATCATGTAACAATCAAACACATTAATTAAAATTATGATCAAATCATTATTGAATTATGAAATCTAATTACCAAGTAAATAATCAAATTTAATTAGATAATTACATAAATAATAATCTAATTACATCAAGTTACAACACCACCTTTAGTGTGAAATGAACTAAAACATAATAAATCTCCAACCACATAAGACTATTGCATGTCAACTTTTCACCCATTCACATTTCATTAATCTCTTTAAGCATTCATCCATAATATAAAATAAACTAATACTACTGCAACCTTTTCCTCCAACCAGGGATTTTTTATTTCAACTCTTGAGCAGCCTTTTTTTTTGCTGACTATATATCACCAAAAAACTACATACAAAAAATTGATAGTGTAAAAATCAATCACTTTTTGAGATTTTCAATAGCCAAAATTCGACCAAAATATAAGAAAAATCACCAAATTTCTATACCTGGTTCAAGTATGTAGCCAAAAAATATAGAAGGATGTTCTTAAAAAATGTACTTCCATATTTAAATTGTAGCCAAATTTGGCTATATCTTCCTGTGGATTGTCACCACTTTGGCTAGCCATCACAAAATTGACAAAAAAATTGACACTGCTGTTGAGGGCTCTCAATCTCCAGTGTAAATGGGCCCTAATGAAGGGTTTCAGTCCCAAGGTACGTCAGCTTTCCATGTTCTGTCCATCTCCAGTGTAGAGGTACACTAATGCAGGCTCAAGGTCCCAAAGCTTAGCTCTTTTTGTTAATACTGTTTGAATCTCCTTGATTAAATCCACATGGCCATGGTGTAAATCCATGAAAGCCATTATGTCATCGTGCATGTCAGGCACGGGCCATTCATTGTACCCATTTCACTGCAAGTTCAGAAATTTGGGCTCACCCAATTTCCTCATTAGGCACAATGGCCTGTACATGGCACGCTCCAGAATACAAAATTCGTTTATCATGATAGTAAACAGAAACACAACAATAGTCTCGCTGAAGCACACGACTAGCATAGGTGCAGATAGTTAAGACACAAAAATAGTTCTCATATTTGTGCCTTGAACCAAAATGAAGGTTTTACATAAACAGTAGTAGCACATATAGGTTGACTGAGAACCTTTGAACTCATCAAGGAGAAAGAGTGAGAAAATTATCCCATTGTGGAGAACAATATGCTGTGATGTAAAAATTGCCCAAAGAGGAAAAATAGATCATGGAGAGTGTTGGTGATTCATACCCACAAGACTATTATTGACCCTCTCCCATACACCATTCACAACCCGACCATCTCTATTTTGAGAAAGGGAAGGGTTGCAAGAGAGCGTACAGAGAAATTGAAATCTCTTGTTGCCTTGTCACAAGGATTTTGATCCTGGTAATTGGGTGGATGTAATGAGCATAGTAGCTGCTGCTGATTGACTCACAGAGGTAAGTCTGTTTCAGCAGCAGGCTGTAGTTCTACATGATGTCTGGACAATTCTCCCATGCCTGTCTTTCCCGAGCTTCCCAGTATGTGCCTTTGTAAACCCAGGAGGGTTCCATGTCCCCATTGTCAACAGTTTTCACTTCTGTCACTCCTGGTTCTCTCTGCACACCAATTGAAGAAGAAGATCACTCCAGTTGAAAACAAACCTCTTATCCATGAGAAAACAAACTCATTGCAGAAAAGAAAAATGCCTTGATGATACAGTGAAAGTAACCATCATGTCAGATCCAGCCAGATCACAACAAACGCAACAAGAAAGAGTATGGTCATAACCTTGTGAGTGTCACTCACAAAGTATGAGTCGACCTATCACCTTCATCATGACATTAGTTCCCCCTGACTTCATCAGCTCCAGATGGATGATGAGTATAGACAATATTATCTTCACAAGTGTCTGGAGAATCTCTAAATAAGAACCCTGAACCCTAAATATTTATCTATGCTGCTTGGCAAGCCGGTGGCCAAATGTAACTGCGAGTAATAAAAGAGTGAAAAACCTGGCCAAACCACATGTCCTGCCATTCCAGGCCTTGCTCCTTGCGAGTTCGACGGGCCAATCTTTGCTTCTCCTCCAGACGCAGCTTCTCAGGTGTAGCTTTTTCCAAGTCTCCATTCTCCTGTGTGAAGAAGCCCAGCATTATCCACAAAGAGGAAGCTTCCATATGGGTCAATTTCCAAGAATGAAGAAAGAAGCATTGATAATGGCATACTTCTCAGGCCACTTTGGAGACTGGAAAAAGTTTCACCATATAAAGTCACAGGCATAGAAGAAGACAAAATCAAGTACATGACCCATTGATTACACACATTGAAAGCAGTAAGGGGAGGCTCATAAGGGGTTGACAAAAAAATGTATATTACCAGAGCACGTTGGTCAGGTCGAAACCTTGAGTCAGTGGGGGGGAGCACCTCTGCCAACTTGGGTGTCAAGTCTGTTCATATGAACAGGAGACAATAAGACTAAAGCTATTGTTAAAGGATCTGTTACAATCTTGATGAGAATTGCAAGTTCAGATTAAGAAAAATGTGGAGACCCACATCCACAGACAGGCATGTCAAAGGCTACCTGCTGCCTGCAGTGATCCTAAAAAATTGCAAAACTAAAAGAACAACTCACCATTAAGGCCAAGAGTGAAGGCTGTGAAGCAATATTGTTGATGGTAATCTTCAATCATCTCTGGCGCCTTCCAAAGAAGCCGCACATCAGGGCCATTCACATCAAAGTTGGTGCATGCCTCTGGACATGCATAAATTCGGTCCATGTAGTTGCCAAATAATGTATACTGTGGTGCACCAACGGCATCATAAATCTGAACAAGTGAAAGCCAGTTTCATCAGCATTAAGAGATCATCAAGCAAACTGGATCCAAAAGCGAGATATGAAGGAAACTAAAACTACTGACTAGATCACTACTAAGAATGGACAACAAATCCACCTTTTGCAATCAAACTTTCAGGGCTGGTTTGCAACTACAGAAAATGATGAGTGGAAAGAGTGTCAGTTACCTTGCCACTGATGTGGCACTGTTGTTGACTCGTTGCTTTATGAAATCGCACTCGAGCCATCTCCCCAGTGCTATGGTTTCGAATCAAAACCTCTCCATAGTTGTCAATCCACAATTTCCCTACGACCACATTGTGGATACATAATGTTGCTCGGTTCCATGTGATGTGATCCCCAAATTTGGGTATCTTCAAATGGACCACTCCATTACATAGCACCTGCAGATTCAACGGAAAATTGCTGCCTAAACAAAAAACACCTAAGTTGATAACCTGAAAGCCTAGGATCAATTCCAAATCCAAAATCACTTCTGCAGCGCACACAGAAAATTATTTTTTCTTGTGAGTGAGTTTTACAGAGAAGTCCAGAAAATCAAAATTTCCTGAAAGAAAGGCTTTCAAGGAAGGAGACTCACCTCAATGCTTCTCCCCCAGAACTTGTTCTTGATCTCAATTTCACCATAACACTTGTACGTTGCACTATTACTCTCTGTATGGAATGCAAAAATTGGAGGATGGTGGCTGACCTGCATATACCAGGTCTACAGAAAATTAGCCCTTCTATTTCTTCTCACTCATTTCGATTCATACTTGATGTAGCTAGACTTGATTTCTCAATCACCAACTTCATGTTACTCAGACTATTTTGTCAGAGAAAAACAAGCATAATATGTAGATATCATTATGCAAAAACTTCTCCAACCTGCTCAGCAAGAAACCATGAGGAGCCATCTTGAAACTCATAGGTTTCCCCCAGCAACGGATTGAAGGGTTTAGCATCACGATGGATGCTGCCATGATAACTTGCACAGGCAAAAGCAGTTGCGTACAGCAGACGCTCCAAAGAATTCTCCTTCTGGACCGCTTGCTCCAACAACTCCCTGCCTCAGAAGAAATAGCTGCTAAAGAAGTCGCCCAAAGATAATGTCTCATAAATCCTCTGTCAAATCGTACCTAGGCACCAATGGGAATAATGCAGTGCAAACTGCATACTGAATGTCCAATGCCCAACACTGGCATTTTGATTCACTATTTTGCACAAGTGGCCATTTTCTACTTCATGGGTGGAAGGAATCTCAGATAATGAAAGGGAAAGGTAGAAGATTGAAAACACTTTTCAAATCTTCTCTTCTGATCATGAAGAATGGAAGAGCAGAAGTGTTGAGCTACAAGATATGGAATTGAATGAATCACCTAAATTGAAGCTCTTCAGCGCATTTCTGTAAAACAGAAAGAGGCTCGTTGATGGTGGCAGGCATGGTGATGTGACTTAAATCTCTGCCCACTGCATTCTTGAGGACTGTCCATACACTGAAACCTCGAGAAAGTGGTCTAGGTGCTGGTAATCTGCAGGCAAAATGGCCAACCACCTCGATTCAAAGACAACCAAAATTAACAGCAACAGGGATCATTTCAGAAGAGACAATAAGGGATTTCCCACGACTTGCATATTATCCATGTGCTCAGTGACAAGATTTTGACACTCAAAATTCCCAATTAGATGGATCTTCAAAAAAACCTTCTTACTAAAGATACTAGCTTATGAAGGACAAATAGGCAGGAATTAGATTTAATAAGATGGTCCAAAATATCAAATCCAGAAATTTATGGAGATCCATCCATACCCAAAAAATGAGATTCACATGATTAGGATTATACTAGGTAAACAGTGTTTTAACGAGCAGATGAGTTGCAAAGCACAGCCAACTTGAATGTCTAACTTGTGAGTTGGAAGCTTGTTTAAAGTGAGGAGCATATGAGCCAAAATTAGAATTTAGGGTTTAAGGGCTAAATTCATGGTCCTATACTTGGCAAGAAATTTCACAAGAGAACTTACCCCTAGACATGAGATTTAGAGAGAAAACCCAATCTTCAGTTGTTACATTTATATTCCAAGGTTCTATGGAAAATGTACACATGGATCAAAGGAGCAATCTGGTAATGAATAATGAGGGGAGGAATTGGGAGGGAATGCCTTTCAGATACAAAAGGGCAGATATGGAAGGCTCAGATACACAACTCAAGGGGGAAGGAAATGAACTTTTGAGGGAGCAAGCTGACCTTGTCCTGGGCTGCTCAAAATCTTCTCCTTCTGCCTCTGACAAAATGTCTGTGTCACCAGTGTAGTCTCCTTCCTCGGGGGAATCTGGGACACCATCAACCCTCTCAGCCAGGCTTTCTTGGCTTTCAAGAGTAGTGACTCGTGCCAAATACTCATGCTGATTTAGTACCTCTAGTGCTTCAAAGTATTCCTGCCAGAGAAGAAGCGCAAGGTCAAGTTGATTATATATAGTGTGATCAACCATCACCCTAATTGTAGGCTGGCTGTCAAAGATTCACAAGTCTTGGAAATGAAACACTGGGGGAAGCCCATTTGAAGATGAGCAGAATATATTGCAAGAAACACTTGTGGTTTAGCTCTTTTATTTTGTGCAAGATGTTTGGTAATACCTCGTTTGTAACTTCAGTGGGTACAATGGAGATTTCTTCCTCAGTGTCATCACCTTCATCATCACCTTCCTCTCCATCTTCTCTGTCTGACAGGTTCTTCTTAACCCCACACACACACTCCTTCTGCACCCAAAACCCCCAACGCCACATAACTGACAAAAAAGAACTAGGAACCTATCAACCAGCTTGACAACAACAGACTCAACAGTTCAAAATGGTTTTGACTTTGCAAAAAAAAATTCCAATAACCATGAGGTTCCCATGAAATTGCAAGTGAGATGGTGAAAGAAAAATCCAGCAATCAGGCACCTGAAAGTGTTCCTGCAATTTCAAAAAGGCCATGCGATCCTTTCGCAATTGTGGCAGGGTTGCCAGTGATTCCTGTAGAACAGCGTTTTCTGCCTCCAGTTCAAGCACCCTTTGAATCTCTTCTTTCAATGCCTGTCCGACCCACCACCAGCACAAAGACCAATTCTTAGCACGGATCACACTTCAAGCATCAGTGTCTCTCTTACCTCTGATTGATTACCTGTGTGGTGTGTGGGAAAAAAGTCTGAAGAAAATCAACTTACATCAGTGAATGTCTCCTGCATCCGATTCCAAGCTGCATGAAGGGGCCCTTTTGCTAGGAACCCTCCTCCTCTCCCGGTTGAGCTTTCCCCATCCAACAACTTGACTTCCTTTCTCCTCAGGTTTGCAGCTTGAGACAGTTTAGACATTGACCCATTTGATGGTATTGCCTCCTGCTTTGGATGAATTGATACATTATTATTACTTTCTAAGTTTTTTTTGATAGAGTTTGTCTCAGGTTCTTGACAAGATGTCGCCCGGGTGCTGGTGGTGGTGGTCATGCAGGAGAAGTCACTCCCCCCATCTCCTTTCCACTTCTTAGACCCCAATTCTGTGTCTGATAGATGACCACTTCCACGGACAGTCATCTTTCGTCCAGGAAAGCATTCAGCACCTATACAGCTCCCATCACGAAGAAATTCATCATTGGGATCATCAAGTGATAATGACAGGCTCCTGCGCCGTTCTCGTTTGAATTTCTTCTCACCTGTTACATCTACTGCCAATGTAGATTTATGAGACCTGCAGGAGATCAATACAACAACAAGAGAACATGGTTATGTGCAACAATGCCACCTCTATTTATGAACAAGCAAGAAGGCAACTGCAAAAACCAACACATACATTGAAACTGACAGTCTTCACTTCATGTCTCAAATCTCCCCCCCCTTGAAACTGAAAAAGAGTGAAAACAGTAACCTGATACTAATACCGCTGGAGACTTTGCTGTTCTGATATTCACTGTCACTTTTCCACTTGAAGAGAGAACGTGAAACTGGTCTTTGATGCACACCATTTTCTTGTGAGCTTGATGGCAGTGGTGAAAGCATATGCCTGGCACGCACATCTGGATCACTGGATCCTAAATCTGGCGATGAAAGCTTGTCATCACTTGGTATCACAGGATGTTGTGAGACGTTGTCTGCAACAAACATGCCGTTGGATCTCCAAGTCACCTCAGGCAAACTTGGCAGAGTGGACAACACTGTACCGGTCATGGGTACCCCCGAGGAATTGGCAAATCCAAGCACTCCTGAGATTGTTGATATTGACTGTTGTAAGGCTTGCAACTGTTGTAGAAATTCTGCACAGGCAATGGGAGGAACAAATACTTATCATCTGAGTATCACTAGAAGCAAACTGCACACATTTTTGTGGTATCTGCACTAGACACATACCAGCCTTTTACTGACATAATTTTATCTCAGGCTGTTATGGTTGGATGCCAGCGACCAAACCATAGGACACACATACCCACTATCGTGTGCACTGTGGAAGCTGACGTGAGAGGACTCATTTGAAGAGAAAAGAAAACAGAGGATCAATACCCCTAACTAGAGACCTGGCAGTTTAGTAGCAGCCCTGAGGCATCCCAGGCCTTTTCTTTCTAATCTGCAGAAAGGCAATGGAACTTCCCAATATCACAGAAGTGGTGACCAGGAAATACCACGCCGAGCAGGCTCCACATCCTGAAGGCGTCCTGCTATCCTTCTGTTGAGCTCCTTATCTTGCTCCTCCCAGTCACCTCTCACATGCTGTATATTGAAAAGGTGACAATGTTCAGCTATTTGCATCAAACTCAAGGCAGCATACAGGATTAAGATCATCAAGCCTTGTTTTGTTTCTGCATTTTTTGTTCAGATTCTCTGCTTATGAAGTTTTTTGAGTCCAACTCTTGGCAGTGAAGAAGAAATCAGTCCTAGAAGATTAAACATCAGGGCGTGTAATTGGCCCTGATGCATAATCAGCATGACAAAAAGGGTGTCACTGGTTTGGCTTCATGTTACCGAGGGTACAGATTCTTGAGGCAGCAAATGGCACCCCAAAGGCACAGCACCCACTCCTGCTTTTTGAAGAGACTTGTTGTATGTGTGCAACGATTCTTGTATGGTGTCCAACCATGGCTGTGCACCCACCAACGCATTCACAAGGCTCCCCCACCCACCACGAATTCAGCTGATTTGTCTTCTTACGGGTAACAAAACAGATCAGTGCCAGCCCTCTCACTTGCTACAGAAATGTTCTACTTCACACTTTTCACTTCACCAAGAATGAGAAGTGAAAGGTTTTGCAAGTCACAATCATGTGATGTTGTCATTGAGTCAGTAATGTCATCATCATTAGACAATCAGTGATGTTCTCTGAAGAAGAGGGAGGAGTCTCCGATAATCCCCCAAGATAATTTACCAACCTGTCGATAGTCACGGTTTATGGTTCGAAGATAGTAAACAATCGAGCCCTTGATGATCTTGAATTGCCGCTCCTTGCTTGTTGCAGGAACAATTGATGCTCCCTGTTGTTCATGATGCCCAGCAGCAGCAGCAGATGTGTAACAACTCAGTCAAAAGGAATTGAGGCAATCTGACAGATGAAATTCACACCAAAAACCCAACAAAAATTGAACAGAGAAGGAGAAGCAAGGAAAGGAAGGAAGGAATGGGGATGGGATGGGGATGCTCACAAGTAGGCTAATGCATCCAGGTCGACCAATCTGGTCTGAGTTTTTGTAGTGAAGAAGGAGACCTGGAGGATGAGCCACAAACCAGCGGCGACGCCAGCGTTTGAATCTGCCAGCCCAGATAAGAACCCAACCTGCTGGAGGCTGTCCACTCACATGTATCCCACTGCTACTGGAGCGTTTATGCCATCTGCGAGGATCATAGATGCGCCTGTTCATCATCACCCCCCACACATGATTCAAAGCCATCATCATCAAGCAAGCAAGCAAAGCAGGGTTTTGAGGAATGAAGCTCCATCATCAGAATGTAACAGCAGCAGCATCCCATCTTATGTGAAGTGCAGAGCTGGGTGACTAGGTAAACTACTACTTACCTGTTTGACTGTGCAATGTCCTTTGATTTCATGGAGGATGACCGTCGCCGTCTTCTCCTTGGCTGCAATGCCATCATCTCCATTCTAAGGGTTTCTAAGGGTTCAGGTTACGTGGAAAGAAAAAGCCACACGCAATTGTTGAAGAATCCAATGGCGTTGCAATTTGTTTGATGCTTTTTGTGCCCAATTGAGGTACATACAGTACTGCAGCCACAAATTTCTTTTGGCAAAAAAATAAAAAATGAAAGGAAAATTTGCTTGATCTCTGGAAAGTTGCAAACTACAAAATCATCAAAATTCTCAGAGGATCTTGCGTCTCAAAAGCCTTTTTCCGCAAAAATTCTTCTTCTCGGAGGAGGACAACAACAACAGCGACAGCGTTGCTGCATTGCCAATGTCATCACGAAGAACTCTCAGGGCTTCTTGCACGGCACGGCGATGGCGTGAAAGTTCCTTCTCGGGAATCCGCGAAGAATTGGATCTCCCAATCTCTTCATCCCTATCTATCCCTCAGAAAAGAGCACATGGTTGTATCCTTTGCTCAGATGACCCCTTTCCTTCAACTCCGATCTAGTTTCTCACACATATTCGATGATGATCCGTGTGCCTCCTCATCCTTGTCCTCTCTCTAACTTCCGAGGATTTGCAATGAGGATCGCGATCTACCTACTTCTTCCCACACATAGCCGTTGATAGGTTTCTTTCCGTCTGTTCTCTGGATCCTCCTAATTGCAAGCTTTCTGAAGCTTCCAAGACCACGACAGATGAAGATGAAAGGAAACTCAATCAAATGCTCATATCTCCAGGAGAGGAGTGGGGGGGGGGAACACACAAGGTCTCTTCTTCCGTTGTCTGGAACCGTTGCTGCTGCTGGGACTGTTATTCCTGGCGGCAAACAAACACCCAAAGTTGTTAGCTTCGCTTTCTCCTCCTCGCGTTGTTGTTGTTGTTGCTGCTGCTTTATTTTGGGCATCACCCGATCTCATCGACCTCCTCTCCGATCGCAAGTTCACCCACGACAGACGAAGCGCAACCCATCACCGAGCTTCAGATCAGGGAGCTTCAATGGATCGGTTTCCGCTATCGGCTGCCGGGAAGTAGCGGACCGTCCTCGACGCCGCGAGAGGTCCGTTCGTGGCCGCTGCTGCGTGCGGAGCGTTCGCACTTCGGCCATGGCGGAAAAAGAAGAGGATGAAGAGGCTTCCGTCTTTTACGCATCTTTTTCCTTCTTTTCAGAATCCCATCTCATTTTCGTTGGTCAGCCGGGAAGAAGATCCCAATCTATCTTTTCATTTCTTCTTTTTTTTCCCTCCTCGCACCCGAGCCAGGCACGTCGGCCGCCCCAGAAATCGAGGTCCTGAATCACGAGCCCTGAATAATCGAGGTCCTGATGAATCGCGTGCCCTGAAAAATCGAGATCCTGATTAATCGCGTACCCTGAATAATCGAGGTCCTGAATCCAGAGGTCCGGTTAATGTAAACATGCAAAGACCTCCGAAGGTTATCAGGGCGGTTCTTTGAATCTATGACTTCTTGAAAAAAATCAGACCTGGTTTTAGGTATTGTCGATTTATCCGTAAAGTCAGGCGATTAGGGGACAAAAACGGCCAGTTTCAATATACCGTAGTACCTTGGCCAATTTAACATTAATTTTAAAATAATTTTCAAAAATGTTGAAATTTTCAAATTTTATTCCTTCCAAATAAGAAAATATTGGGAAGGATAATAGTGTATATTTAGGAATATTTCATTTTTTGAAATGAATTTTCTTTAATTAATTAATTATTCGAGGAACAAGTGTTGAAATGGCCAAGGTACTACGGTAATAATCCATCAAACGCTTAACTGGGAATGAAAATTTTACAAAACAAAATAATTGGGACCCAAACTAGTTTTTTCACCGATTTGGTGGTAAACTGAGAGTTTAATCCTGTCGTTCCTTTTTTCCTAAGCGCCTCCACCACTGCTACATATATTTTCACTGCTCCTACCTGTACAACTAATATAATTAGTCTCGAATCGAACCTTGTGCGTTAAATGCCGAGTTTCAGCATTTCATAGCGAGATTTAATAAAAATTTCATTATTTTGTGGATACCACTGAAAGCGGGGGATAGGAGGTGAAAGCAGGCCCAAAGAGAGGGTGAATACAGGGTGACTTTACGGATAACTCTAGTATATGACCGCAGTTTCCGTGTTTAAAAAAAAATGATAACCAGCCATAAAACCACCAGTTCATTTCCTTTCCTTTTGTGAGACCCACGAGTTTTTTTAGGGTTTTTTAAATAACCGGGACTGGCTGTTCTTTGATTCTGATTTCTTCTCAAAGAACCGGAGCTGGTGGGCCGGTTCTCTAAATTCTGGAATAATTTAAAGATCAGGAACCGGCAGTTCTTTGGAAATTCAAATAATCACACAACATGGGTCATGAAATACAAGCTCCGAGGTCCTGAATCGCAAGGTCCCGAATGAAGACCCAAAAGTCTGTGATGGAGTCTTCCAATAGAAATAAATTGCAATGAATGAAATTATGTTTATAGAATGGATTATTTTATCACTCATGTAATTGGTCATATGGATGAAAATTACATCTCCGGATGAAATTTGACCTATCAATTGTAAATTGGTCATCATGTGGTTGGAATGAGATTACATGGATGAAATTACACATGGACAAAAAGCTAATATTGCAAATGAATATCAAACACCAATGTCCTTGATAACATGGATGGGTAAACACAACATGGATGATTCAATTAATCAAATTGAATGAAATTTACCATACAAAATGTTTGGATTCTACAAATGTTTTATGAAATCAAATGAAAAAAAATCTTCTTATGTTCTTATATGGTTCATCATTATTTATGTCAAATTCCAAAATTTTGCTTTTTTCATGTCCATGTAGGTGGAGAGGGGAAAGGGGTTTAGTAGATAGGCTTGAAAGACTAGGTAGGTTATTAATTAATTTAATATAAATTACATGGAAATGATAATTAAAAGTCACATGTTAATTTGCCTTTTAATATGCATTTAAGTGGGTAGGGGAAAAGAGTGGGGTAGGTGGGTTTAGACAACACAAGGAGACACAACTATTTGTATTATATAGATTTCAACATTTCAAACAAGTAA
>Ga0116229_10011963_pt1 | contig 12642 bp, 10 predicted proteins | sample S1TSphgellanicum_3_FD_87313 | JGI IMG/M metagenome (GOLD analysis project Ga0116229, IMG submission 87313) | Host-associated microbial communities from peat moss isolated from Minnesota, USA - S1T2_Fc - Sphagnum magellanicum MG | ecosystem: Host-associated > Plants > Peat moss > Unclassified...
CTCTCTCTCTCTCTGTCTCTGTGAATATGTTTTTCTGTGATCTATCCCGATGCAGCAATCAAAGGAAGCTCTTGTGTTGCGAGAAACAAACACGGCGCTAGGAAATCGCTTCTTCCGGCCAACTAAGGTGGCGGCTCCTGGCCGCCGCTAAAACTTCCTCTATTTGGGACAGTGGGGTGGGAGTTGGCCAGCGGTGTTTTTTTGTTTTTCCCTGGCTAAATTTAGCCAGTAGTGGGGATTTTTTTCTTCCTTCCAAAATGGCCAAAAAAAAAGGTGCTTTTTGGGTTTTCTTGTCGCCAACCAGTTGACAAATTTTGACAACTTCTTTTGAAAATTAGCCAGAGCTCTCTATTGGGTTCTAGCAGCATATAGCCAAAAATGTGAAGGATGTGTAAGCTTTTTTACATTCATAACCATATTCATAGCCAAATTTGGCTAAACTGACTTATGGATGATCACCACTTCAGCTCCATCACAAAAACGAGGGGAAAAACAACACACACACAATAGGGCCATGATCATCAAACCAATTATCAACAACTACGTGCCTCTCTATTATTTGGACAAATCCCAAGGTTTCAAAAGAATATAGGTTGAACTGGGGAATCAATCCCATCTTTTTTGTTTGGGAGTTCTCAGCTGTATATATATATATATATAGGTAAGTGATGTGCACACTCCAGTTGGAAAGTTAATTGATCCATTAATTTTTTTGTTGGTAGTCCCAAATTTAGCCATCTTTTTTGCAACTTCCAGGTTGGAAAATTTAGCCAATACATGAATTTTTTGCACACACACTCCAGTTCAGAAAATCAATCTACCTAACCATCATCTTTATAGGGAGATTTTTGTGTGACTGTCTTTTTATGATATTCATAGAGGCCAGCTGGAATTGGATGGAAGGGTTGATGTTATCACACCTAGCAAATTTCATTGCAGCAGAACACAACAACAAGAAACAGATGGAAAAGGGGTTTTTCTTTAAATGAAGTATCTTGGGTCAAGTTCAATTAGGTACCAAGGGTAAGTAACAATCAGCTGTGAAAACCAGAGCTGGGGTCCACAAGCACTCGACATCAGATGACAGCCCTTACAGTCAGTCAGTGTGACTGAAGCACTCCAAGATATTTCCAGTATTGAGCAAGTACCTATTTGATGTTGTTAACAACCCATCTAGCTAGCGTTAAACTTTGATGGGTGGGTGCATCAACATTTTCTTATAGAGAAGGTGTGTAATTTTCTTGCCCTTTGTGATAAAGGCTGTCAAATTAATTTCCCTTCATTCTCTTGTGTACTTGCAACAAATTTACACATGTAATACAAAAACCAATAATTGTAAACATTCAGCTAAAAAACAAAGGAAAGAAATTTTTACTGAAATTCAATACACCAACAAACTATCGTGAGAACTTTAAAACATCAATCTTAGTCTATATATCCATTTCAAGTACTATTTGGTGCTTCAACCACTCTAAATGCAAAAACTACTACGTCAAATACATCAATTTATAGCTTGCATATCCTTTTCACATAATTTCTAAGATTCAATATCCTCTTCCAGTTGGGTTTCACCCAGCTCTGCTTTGGGAAGCCATACTTACAAATAGAGATATTATGTCTATTCCCCTAAACATAAGGGCAGACCAATTTTGTCCACCTTTCAGTGTATTTCTGAATTCTTTGACATTTAGGATTTAAGAGTGGGAAGGCTCTTACACCTATGAGTAGACATAAGAATATAAGAACCCTCCCCCTACTATGCCTCATGATCTAGATGCGGTTAGGTTCATGATAACCTTTGCCTCGTGCTTTAGCATGGGAAAAGCCTATGAGTGAGGGAGATTCCCACAGTGAAAGCCCAAACTTGGCTTGGCCTCATTTCAGGAATGTGCCACAACCTTGGTCTCGACCCTAAACTAAGAGCCTCTTCTTGACCCACTGGCAGTTATTAAGTAGTACAAAGTAGTAGCTTTGTAACATACTTGAGTCATGGATAACATATTATTGGGGTGTGGGCTTCCCCATGTGTGGTTTTTCTTCATGGCACTTGGACTAGGCTTGTTTTGACTCATCACTGTCTTTGGGATCCTTTTTTGATATGTTGAATCAACAAGAAGGATTATCTAAAATGTTTGGCATTCTACTGCCAAGAGCACATATGCTTGTCTAGATGAATAGATTCATATGCAAGTCTAGCATCGGGAATCTTACAGAGATTCAGTAGTTTTGCACATCCTTAATGGTCAATGTCTTTTCAATAGTCTTGAATGGACTCCATGCTTCTTCTTCTTCTTTCAGTTTTGGGTAGGTTGGTCAATTGACAACTCGGGAACACTAAGTTATATGTTGTGTTATTGACTACATCACCATTATGAAATGTCAACATTGTTAAGGTAAAGTTATACTTATGTTACTTTAGTCAGTTCCCATTTTTCATGCAAGTATGATGTACTTTTCAATAAGGTGACCATTTTTTAGTATATTTCATTATTCTAATACCTATACAATTTCCAATATTCAGCAGTGTGTACTGTGTATAGTAATGGAATGGCTTCTGAACTCGAGTTAAAATTGATTTTTTTTTCAAAATTACTTGAGATTGAAATTAAAAGTTTAAGAACTTGAAAAAAGCAGGTAAATGACCTCACTAACAATATAGGAGAATTTGATTCACACGAAAAACCACAACTCATGACACATGTGTGAGGTAAAGTTTGTGGTTTCCATCATTATAATGTACAATATGTGACAAATATTATATTGAATTGACAATTTGACATTTGGTAGTGACACATATGGCACAAATGCCACTACCTCTGTTGAATTGCTATTTTAACTTACATGCCATTGGACCAAATGTGAACTGGTTACCAAATTAATTTTTCCTTCCAAAATCATTTTTTGTAACTTATTTGAGTTTCTAATGACAAAAACTACTCAAAATTCAATATCTCCCACACCTTAGATTTAGAAATTTCCAAATCACCTTCCTTAAATCCTACTTGATGAGGCTGTTCCAACAATACTCAGCATACCCAAATCCCCTTATAATTTTTAGTTTTGATTTAAATGAATTTTTATTAAAAATTTGTTCAATATTCAATAAACTCTTCACCATAATCAAAACATTAATGAAACCAACTCGGTGCACCTGTACCCATCAAGAGCGTTCCAACATTATCAAGCACGTAGCAAGAGGCACAGGGAGAACTCACTGCAACAAACAAAATAAACAAACAGCCTTCTTTGGCAGATAGATATGCCACAATAAACACCCGATATTGGACATTGTAATGGACTAAATCACAAAGTTTACGGTAATGAGCCAGGACATTTTGTGTGAGAAAAAATCACAACCACACTCTCATGTTGTGTAAAGGTTCCATGAAATTGAAAAAAATTAAGCAAAACCAAATGAGAGGTCCTCAAAACTTGGAATCAACCCTAGGGGTAAAGGCTCAGTGGTATACCCACGTCTGTCTCGGACCTGAAAAAAGATTCTGGGTTCAGACTCAGATCAACTGATGTGCAGTTGGAAGCCCTTCCAGCCCCCTTCCACTGAGCTTGACTTGGGGGTGCCAATGGCGGCTTGTTAGTTGGTCTGCTCTTGCGCTTTAAAAATTAAGAACTTGGAATCAAAGAACACTAATTTTCACTTTACTGAAAAGCTTTTTCATTAACCAGATGTAGCAGTTTAGAGAGACTAGCAAAGGATGCAACAACTAAACACCAGTACAGTCTAATAAGTAAGTTGTGTCTATTAATCAAATGAGAAGGGAGATCATGGAAGGAATCTGGTTGATAATCAACTAAAGAAGTGACTAACCAAACCTCTTTGCAAGTAGGTATTAGGCAAGTTTGAGCTATTTTATCCATAAAATTTCTTAGTATAGACCCAAACAATAATTATTCGAGTGGAACAATTACAAAGATTCTCCATCCAAAAAGAAAGCATCAGACTCCACTGATTTCTATTCAAAACCCTAACGAAGAAAACAATAACAATAATATACCATGTTTTTGTGATATGAAAAAGTCTAAATTAACTCCATTGATCATTTTCTAATTATGATGAAAACTTTGAAACACAGTAATAGCTGACTGGTGGCCCATGAGGAAATGCTCATGGAGAGAACCCTTTAGAAACCCTTCAGCACACAGATGACAATAGGTGGATGCGCCTTGTAATGTGAGTTTAAATTGCTTGTGAGCCAAAATGATTATGGTCCTTACCTTCTTTCTGTTTATTGTTGTGCCCCCCCATCCAGGTCTTCAATTGGTGAGGTTAGTAGAATAGAAAAACATCTTAGCCTATATCATGTCAAAAAGATGCAACATCCCATTTGTTTATCAACAACAATTTTTATAGTATTTATTTCCTTGGCTTGGGAAACAACATTTTGGAAAACATTATAAAAAAGTCAATTGAAATAATGCACATCAGATTGAACTTTGATTGCTCTTCCGTGGCTCTCATTACTAGTCTCCACAAATCAGTGTGAGCTCCCCCAAACAACTATCTTCATATGTCAGCCATTTTCAGAAAAGGGATTAAGAAATCTTGTGACGTAACCTTTATGTCAAACTATATTTCAAGTATTTTGAGTTCAAGCACGGTATAAGTTACCTCAAGAGTTAAATGTTTCTTAGCTCTTGTGATATTACTCCTCTCCCTCTCTTAACTACATGTTTCTAATGCCATGTTGGCCAGTTTCATGGGGGATTGATTGAGGGTTTAGCTGTCCTCTCAGCTGCCTTTTATTTGACCTAATTTCACCATTTCTCCAGTACCTCTCCAGAGCACAAGTTGAAGTTTTCTATGTTCAAAAACTTCTCACATACATCATGAAATTAGATATGAAATATCCTGGTATATTTCAATGTTGGGTGGTTCTTTGATTTTGGTTGTTAATAACCACTGGTTCTAAACACTGGTATATTCCCAGAGACACCTTCGCTCTCCATAATGTACCTCTGGTGACATCTCAGGTACATGAACATGCAAGAAAAGCAAGATCTAACAACCATTTTGTTGGTAAACTACCAAGTTAACACTTCTTATATGTGCACAGCTATATCTAGTGGGCATTTTAGTGCTGGAACCACAAAGAGTACTTCTTCATAGGCAGCCTGGCCTCATGCAATAAGCTTGTATTGCACGGCATGTCAGATAATAAAATATACTCATCTGATTCAAGCCTGCATCTGATTGATGAACTTACCCATCTCAAACTTCTCCCACGTCACAATTACCTTCACTTGTAGGTGATGTTGGTGATACAAACACCCTCAACTTAGAAATAAGGATGCTGGACACATAAGCATCCTTTGAGAGAATCTTGATGCTCTGATGGGCTGTCAGGTCATGAGTTACAACCAACAACCTTTGACCTACTAGTTAGCACAAGGTACCACCCTTGGGCTCTCATTTGCTCTATGGACCCTTGGATGAAGATTCCAGAATCACAGACTTAGAGAGATCATCTCATTTTGCATGAGGGATGACTGTCTGGTAATCAGCTTGAGCACATTTGTTATCATGAATAGTATCAATGCACTGGCATACCACAAATTCATGGTAACCTGCACACTCTCCCAGGTTAACTAGCCCATAAACATCCTCTGATCCTAAAAAGGCCTCAAATTGTTGGTTTCACGGTGACATGAGCAAAAGCCCATAGTTGTGCAAGCTCCGTTGTTAAAAAGGTCATAATCATCAGTTCATAGAACTGGTGTGAGGCAAGCCAATCGTCACTCTGCGGAGGCCAAAGAAAAGGGCTTTCTAGTTTGCTATTAAGGTTGGTTTGGACTAGTTGGCACCAAGGTTCTAAGTAGCAAAATAAAGTCCAGGACAGAGTTTGGACTGGCTTTTGTCCACAACAGCAGGGGGTATCTGTTATGATTGTTGTTCTTCGTGAATTCTTTGGATTGAAGGGAAAACATGCAGAACAAAACCTCATAGGTATTATGCCTCTAAGTTGCAGACCTACTAAAAACAATGATGATCCCATACCCTCAACATAAACTGCTATTTCCACTTGAGCTGAGATGTGAGAACTGAAGTTGAAACCCAGAAAAGCAAACAAGTTTGGAACTTCAATTATCATGACTTGAATCTCAGTGTCCATGTAACGTGAAGTCCTGGTTCACATGTGAAATGATTTTAGGGTAAAGCACTTGGAGAAATATCCTAACTGTATCCGAACTTGGGGATGGTTATTTGGGGAATTTCCCACTCGAAAGGAGTTACTGAACATAAAGCTTGCATACCCACAAACTGGGTATACTAAGCTAGGTTTCCAGTGGGCTTGGGTGGGCCGAGTAGCTAAGTTCATAGGGTGGATCTGGCCAACTTGTATTGTGTGGCTACATGGGTACCAGCTGGCCTCCAAACATATCCCCTTTGGTACCCATACTTGGGTCATTGGATCTCGCTAGATACCCATTAGATAATAGAAATCCAATGAAGATCTATGAAACACCCAATGAAGGGGCCAACAAAGCAATGGAACTCTTGATGGAGAATGAAAATAGAACCAAAACTCCCTCCCCCCTCCAAGGTGGGAAATTCTCCTTTGAAAATCCTGCTCCTCCTAGTGTTAAAAAGCTGGCTAAGGGCTTTCAATGTATTTGAATATCATCTCATATTCATGAATATCCCAGCTAAAAAAGAGAGGATGGACCTTATACCTACCTCCCAAAGGAAACTATGCCTAATTGTACTTGCAACTCCATCCCACTCTTAAGGAGTAGGTCTCAAAGCTCTTGCCTCCTACACCTTGAGAATTGCATATGTTAAGGTTTATCATAAGGTCCACTTCATAAAGCCGATGGGTAAGTAACATTCTCAAAATCTGTAGCCAGATTGGAATATCAAATTTTGGGATGCCCTCACCCTGGGGCTTGCAACTTCAACCTACATGTAAAGACCCATAGAAAGTAAGAAAAGTTATATCTCAACAAAGGATGGCACCTTACATGTAAGGTTCCTCAAAATAATGTGTCTTAGTTGCATGTGCATTGGTAGACGTTCTTCTGGACAGTGATCCCCATCTTGGAGAATGGGAAAGGTACATATTGGGAAAGTCCTTTAAGAGAGGAACTTCTGGGCAGTGAGATAGGGCCCAGACACTGTAGCAGGGCCCTATGAGCTCCACGCCACGGTCCCAAGAATTTTTTGGTTACCGGCCTGTGCCTAGTAGCTGAGTTGTAAGGGGCTTATGGCACCATCTGGGGCAAATCAAGGCTGGTAAGAGCATACACCTACAAGGCCCCCTACTGTGTACCGACTTGGCAGTGGGCCATTATATATATATTATAATGAAATTAGAAAACAAACTCAGGGTCCAGAAAATAAACAACCTTGGAAATCTACCTTTCGCTTGTACTACTTAGCATAACTTTGCAGCTTCTCCAACTTTTCAGTAGTGAATCCAATCACATAGGTTCCTGGTTGCAGTCTTTCAAATATTGTGTGAACTGAAAAGATGTAAACTGGATAAGCTGATAGTGTGAACATGTGTAGCTTTTAGGTTTTCATTTTTAGATTTGGTCATTATCAACTTTTTGCTAAACAAGGGGGGAAAACCTTTTGTCATTAGTCCTGGGCACATGCGTGCTTTCAGGGGCTTGTGAGCCTTCGTTAGCCAACTACTAGCCTACATAGAGGAATGCGTTGACAATGTCAATGGTTTCTCACACCAAAGCTAATACTTGGTTACCCATTGAGCCTTGTGTTTGCTTAGCCTTTCAAGTTTACCTTCATGTGGTGATTCCCATGTGTTACTATGATATACAAAATATCAAAACCAAAATTTTACATATTCGTCATATTTTCTTTCGGCATTGCTGCACTCTATAATAGAAAACAAGTTAGGGTTGTTGTGGTTCCCACATGCCTACTCTCCAAAGAGGCATGGATAGTTTTGAAGATGGAAAGGGTTCTCCACATTCTAGTTTTTTGCAAATGTTCTTTCAAGTAGATGATCAAATTGCTTCCACTCATGATAGAGATGTACAAAACAGAGAGAAGAGAGAGACTCCTCAAAGAGATTTTGGGGCTATGTAACATTTTCTTTTTTGCTTGACAAGTTTGAAAAAAGGTACTAGAAGTCCAACAAGAAACCAATGAAGAAACAAAACTAGGAAGCTTTTGCTATAGCTATGAACACTCACTTTCCAAGTGATGTGCAATGTACTTGGGGACAATGTAGAGACAAATTCAATAAAATTGGTTACAAGAAATGTGAACATGCAATTTCCTAGAACCTTGAATGGTCTAAATCAAATTACTGGGATAAAGTTATCCTTAGTTTTTTTTCACTTGGTAGTTAATGGGCCAAGCGACTATAAGTTTGCTTGTGCCCAATACTAGGTTAATAGTTAGCTTTTACATTAGCTTAGTGATGGGGTCTATCACCTATTAGGCTACAGGCTAAACATAGGCTAACAGAATAACCATGTGCGCAAGCTAATTGTTTGTTTCTCTAGTTTAACCATCATTATGACACTATGAGAAAAAGGGGTGTTTTGCAACTAGCCTTGCAACTCAATGTATTTATACGTTGTGAGTGTTATCGAACAAGTTGCAAGAGTTATAAGAATTGCAACCCACCATATATACAATGCAACTCATTACAATTCAATTACAACTTTGTTGCAACAACTTCTTTTCAACTACTATGCAACTCCCCTATGACTACAATCATAATGTCATGTTGACGTCATTTTTCATCCATCCATCAAAATTTAACATGTGGCACTATGATGATTTTTCATGATTTTTTTGAAATATTGATATCCATCGTCCATTATGATTATTCATTTTAGATGGTCTTGGATTATGACACGTGGCACAATCAAAAGTTGTCATGTGGCATATTAATTGAATTTTGAAAACATATATCTGTGTGTGTGTGTGTTAGATGCACCTTAGTTGTAATTGAGTTGTAACTACAAAAAAAACATCACCACATGTTTTTTGTTTGATTTTAATTTTGTAATTAATTCAAATTTTATAATTAATCATCTAACCTAATTATTTAGAATTTAATTATTTGAATTAAACATATGATAATTAATTATCCAGATTGACTATATGAATTAATTAATATATTTTAGATAATTAATCAATTGATTGATTCAAATAATTAATTATCAAAATAAATATTATATGATTAATTATTTAAATAAATATTGGATAATTAATCATGTCGATAATTCATGATCTAAATTCAAATAAAATTCAATAATTACTCACCTACATTAACAAAGTTTGTTATCTATAATTATTTGAATTAATTAAATTTATATAATTAATTAATAATTTTAGTAATTAATTATTATAAAATTATTTATTTATTATCTGAATTAATTAAATATTGATTAATCAAATTTGATTAATGAATTCATATGAATATTTTATTATTTAGTTTACTTAATTAGTTCATGGTAATTAAGTATATTACATATGAATTACTAATTTAAAAATTAGTAACAAATAATTCATTATAAAATATTAAATATAAACATGAATTTGAGTAGAAAACATTGAGGTATATAAAGACATATTCATATGTACACCCTTATTGAATGTTTAATAAAATAAATAAATTGCTTTTAATTTCAATTCAAAAATAGACTTTCATTTTTCATGAAATTCTATGGTTTGATATGTATGTATACCAACATAATATTGTGAATTCTAATTTACTGAAATATTTTTAACACAACAATTGAACATCAATCACAAAAAATAGGACAACAATATTTATTACATTACTTAAATTTGAATTATCTAGATAATTATGAAAATGAATTATTTTAATTAACTAATTCAATAAAGGAATTGGCTCGTATCAATGAAACATTTAATAATCTAGTCTAGAAAAGTTTGAAGTGTATAAACAATGAAATCTATATGTACATACTCATAAACATTTTAATACACCATTCCAATCCAACTAGAGGCCTGCATTTACACTTTCAATGAATTGCACAATCTATAAATCTTTTAATAGTATGAGTTGCCACATAATGGACAACTAATTTTAGATGAGTTGAACATTCTAGTTCCAAAATAGTGAACACATAATAATTATGTAGTGAAACCATAATGGCACATTTGGTTGTAACTTGGTTGTAAAACTAGCCAATTTAATTAACTCTTAATTGCAAACAAGTTGCAAGTTCCAAATGTTATGGACCTTTACCTAATCGTACACATGGCATGATCATACGCATCAACACCATATGCCAATTGCAAAATAATTACTCACTTAGTGCTAAAACTACACCAATTGCAACACAATTCAAATTAACCACTTCATTGCAACTTGTGATCATGGTCAAACTATAGTTGATTATCACCATATATACTTTGTGTACATACGCCCTTATAAAGTCTAAGTTGCAACTAATGTGCAACTAAATTGTAACTATGAAATATTCTGACATGCCATTTTAATTATTAATTCATCGTATTTCCATACTGTAGTTGTACCCTAGTTGCATAATAGCTTCCATGACAATCTAGTTGCATGCTAGTCTAGTCTCCATGAACACAATTTTTCATAGTACATGAACAATTTCAAAAAAACATGAGAAGGAGATTAGGATAATTTGTTTTTTGTGTGTAATCCAAAACTTATTTCTCCAAAGCTGTTGATGGTTGAGGATGGAGTAGCATCGAATGAAAATTTGAAAATTGGATGATATGAGATAGAATAAAAGGCAAATGTGTGAAATGGTTGTGGAAATTAAGTCAATCTACCAAGTTGTTTTGTGATGTAAAATGTATTGTGTTGTGTTTGTAATTATTGAATTTGTTCCACTATGCCAATGGCTACATAATGGCAAACATGTAATGTATGCAATAACATTTTCTATGAGGGGTTGATGCCAAGGTGTGTAATGATAAATAAAAAGGTCCAAGCTGTAGTTAGATGGGCATATAATAGTTATGTATTCCTACATGAATGAAAGAAACCATTGGGGTCTATTTCAATTCATATAATAGGTCTAGTGTATAATGGGCAATAGAAACCCTAATTTGGTATCCTTAGGTTGGTGCAGAATGGGTGAAAAGAGACAAATTTCAGTAGTTCCTAAAGTTACATTTGTATCTTGAGTTTGCATAGGCATATATTATTTGAATGATGTGCCAATCGAATTGGGTTGTTGTAAAAAAATTTGAACTTTGGAGGCAACCCATCTAATATGAATATGTTTCAAAACATGGGATCAAATTGTCAAAACCCTACAAAAAATTATTTATAAACACATCACAAATTCGGAAAATGTACAAAGGTATTGGGAAGTAAAAAAGAGAATTTAAAGGACGTCAAGTCAACACAAACTAGATGTCAAAATCTATCTCAACAATTAATCGCCTATAATAGGTCGATTGTGGTGATGGGGGTTGTGTCTTGAAAGGATGGAAGTTGGGAAGTAGTTAAACTTATCCTTATCGCCTAATTAAAAATGAAGGATGCTTGCATCCTTTGTGGTGTAATTGATTTTTTTTATGAAAAAAAATAACTAAGGAAAAAATAAGAAGGCCCTCTAACCTTTTGAAGCTCCAAATGTTATTAACACAATCGAGTAAAAACACATTAACTTGTTTGTGGAAACATCCAAATACCTCAATTGCCAAATGGAGGAATTGATAGTGGGGTGTCAATTGTAGTAATTCCTTTTTTTGATATGAACTACATCGAAAGCAACAAATCCTCAAATTCTGCAAAATTAAGAAAGTAAATCCATACACATTGGGTCAACAATGATAACATCAACTAAGGTGCAAATGCCATTTGTGGTGAGCACAATGTTGACTCGTCAATGGGAACTCTCTCCTTCTTCCACTATTTCATTTTGGGACCCACCTTTGGGTCTTTCGAGGAGTTCAAGGGTGCGTTAATGGGTTCCCATGTGCTCATTGCCATGGGTAGATTGTAAAAGGTGTCGAAACCATGTCTAAAGTGTTGTGGAAAAAATAGGGGAAGATAATTGGTTGAGAAAATTGGTCCAACCATAAAACAAACACTTACCCTAGGGCTAGAACATGATAAAATTTGAACACGATGGGCCTTAAATATCATGTCCAAAAGGACGTTGGAAAGGGTATGATGGTGTAGATGTTTCGAAATGGAATTTTGAAGTCAAAAAATTTGATGACCAATGAGTTGTTCAAAAGGACGAAGATAAGCACATGATGGGGGCAGTAGAAAATCACATGTTGCTTTGAAATGTTGCTGGAAAATAAAAGTGTTGTTATGAACCCATGTTAAGGTTTCAAAAAGGAAAGGACGTTGACTCCAAAAATTACTTTAACATCACCCATTGTAGGGAGAAGGTTGATATGCTAAACATCCTCCACCGTGGCATCTTTGATGAAGGATGATGTGAATGATAAAGTGTCAAATGGAACCCCCAAAACTCTAATTCCTTTTGATGGGGTGTTCAACCAGTATGGGGTGTCAAAGTTAAACCATGCAAGTTAAAAGGAACCATGCTACAAATCTATGAAATTGGATGTAAAAATCTATGGCACGAAATTTGATATAAAAGTGGTCATATGCAAAAGATACAATTGAAAAGGAGGGGGGGGGGGGGGGGGGGGGGTAGGAGTTATAGTTTTTTTGA
>Ga0116229_10011966_pt1 | contig 12640 bp, 10 predicted proteins | sample S1TSphgellanicum_3_FD_87313 | JGI IMG/M metagenome (GOLD analysis project Ga0116229, IMG submission 87313) | Host-associated microbial communities from peat moss isolated from Minnesota, USA - S1T2_Fc - Sphagnum magellanicum MG | ecosystem: Host-associated > Plants > Peat moss > Unclassified...
AAAAAAAAAAAAAAAAAAAAAAAAAAAAAAACAAAAAATAAAAAACCCCAAAAAACAAGAAAAAAAAAAACCAACAAAAAAACCAAAAAAAAAAAAAAAAAAACCAATCAAGATAGAAATTCAATTTTTAAATAGTTCAGAAAATTTAAAAGGAAATATAAAACCATAATTTAAAAATTTACTGAAAAATAAAAAATAAAATATAGGACAAAAAGAGAAAAAATAAGAAAAAAATTCAGAAAAAATTGAAATGCCAGAAAAAAAACAGTATTAAAAAAAGTAGCAAAAAAACAGGGAGAAAAAAACTGAAAGCAAAAGAAAAAATGAAGGTAGCAAACCTTTATTGTAATCAAGAGCTCACAATGATGGCAACAAACCTCTACTACCATTGTTAGTTTGCAGGGTTGAACTGCAAGAGACTCACCCCTTCCAGTTGCTGCTCATGTTGCTCTTCCTCTTCATCTCTCTTCTCCCCTTTTTTTTTCTGCTCCTATCCTCCTCTTTCACAGCTCCACACACACAACTTAAAACACACTCACACACAGACAAAAGAAAGAAAGAAAAAAAATAATAATAAAAAGAACAAAGAGACCACCAAAAACTTCAAATACAGACACAACACAGAAAATAGAACGAGCTCCCAAAGAAAGAAGAAGAAATTATGAGCAGGAAAACGGAGAGGAACGTGGAAGGAAGGGAAAAGCAGGAGGTAGGGGGTAGGTGGGTAAAAATTTCAACACCCTTTACATTGAAGATGTTTAATGGAAAATTTATTGAGGAATTTAACCCTAAACCCATTACATTCATCCATCACTGAAAACTAAAGGCCGACATTGCAACTTGTGTTCCAGCATACAACATTGAAAACATCTTCACTGAACATTAAAGGCCAACATTATAAGAAATACTCACTAACTGCTTGCCAAATTGATAGGCCAACTGAAATTATGGCTACCTTCCTGAGAATTTCACAAGTGTGGGAGGCATAGAATGTATCTGTTCAAATGACTTAGTCATGGTAACAAAGATGTTGATAAGTCTGCTACCATCTCTATGAAAGCAATCAGACACCAGTCTTCCTGAGGACTTATGTTGGTTGGCTTGGGAAATTTTAGATCCTCAGCTAATGAGTCCAATCAATGGTTGCTTGCTATCCAAGTGTGCAAGGCTGTTTCTTCCTTGGAATAATCAGCATCAATCAAAACCAGACCTATGCTAATGCAGATACCAAGTAATTTACCTGTTAATGGCAAGTAATGGCATCCAGAACTGTCATTTGTGTGACATCACTTGCATACAACTAGAAGGAATAACAAATCAGCTTGATCCAACTTTAGGGGCTGTGAAATTGGACCCACTGTTTCCTAGAGTGCCCGGTTGGGCATCATCTATTGGATTACTGTTAATTGGTGGCACCCTTGTTCAGCACCATCTGACCCTCTTCTGTGGTGACATCTCAACTAATGACACAAGTAACATGTTAGTGGTCTACAATATGCAAATGGGAAGGCAAAATCAGGAAAAGTTCAGGTAGTGTTGACTGATGTTGAAGACCCACTGGCTAAGTGAGCAATGCACTGAGCAAGTGCTCCCCGCATCCAATCATGCCGACACAGCTCTCCAGCTTCTGTCACTGCAAACTGCAGCACCCGCACTCCCCACAATTCCCCACCCCCTCTATCAGCATCATACTACCACCCATGGACACATCATATAAATTGTTTCTTTCGCTGGTCCCCAAAACATTAAGACATCCAGGGTCTACACGTACAGAGCTAACATCCATGGTATCCTCAGAAATGCAGCTATGAACCGATTCAACATATTAACTAAAAAGTCAACTTTAACCTATTAATATGATGTTGACATGCCTCCAACATTTCAGATGTGATCCAATGGCCATGGCAGACTGGTTGAATAGGCTTTCATGGTGTTATCTGAGATGAGTAGAACAATGCACAAAAGACCACTGGAAGTGAGGCAAAATAGGAGTTAAGCTCACCCATTGCCGATGACGAGCATGCTGTTCTGGCCAATTGTCAAGCTGTTCAGTGACTGCTAGTGCAAACATGTGAGCACGACACAGCCCTTCTGGACAGAAAACTCCTTGCTGACGTTTGCTTTTGAAGTCCCAGGATCCTAGCTTCCCCTGCACATAGCACTTGGTGAATTCTTTAGTAACATTGTCAGCTCATGTTAACCTTGCACTAAAATTGATGTAGAGACCATGCAGACAAGCACCTGGAGAAGACCACGCACACCAGCTTCTTCAAGAGCTTCCCGGCAAGCTGCCTCTTCCACAGTCTCATCAGTCTCCCAACCACCCTGCAAACAAGCATCAATCCCACCAATGCAGACAAAAGCAAACTTTTCTATATTAGCATGTTTTATGTCAATGCCTGCAAATTAAGAGCAAATCAGCACAAGCTGGGTGTGATCACCAACTGATCTTAAGAGCTGAGGGAACTAGGTTCCAAACCAGCATCAATGCTTATTGCTGAAAAAAAAGATGCCGTTTGCAGAGAAGACCCCAAGAAAAAGGCCGCTTCTCTGCACATGCTAAACATGAATTGCAAGATCAGGGAAAACAAAAAGGAACAAATAGAGCAAGCTGGAGAATACTAGCAGATTTGTAGCAGCAACTACTACAAATCCACCATCCACTAATGTGGAAAAAATTGTACTAGAGATCAACCACTCACAAACATTCTGTTAGTTTGTAGACGTATACACAGAAAGCTCCTGTGGTTCTCAAATTGATGTTTCCACCCCCCACCCACAAATTAGACCTACTCTTCACCGGCTTAAGGAGTACAAACCTTAGGAAATAGTAGACCTTCGCCTCTTTGTGATGTGATCATGAGAACCTCTACTGTTTTGTTATCTCCTGCTGGTCTGTACCGATATGGTATGCACCTGATCCAACCCCCCTCTCCCAAAACCACATGCCAAGTCATTACTCACAATGCAATGGTCTTAGCGTTGCGGCCAAAGTACTAAACACTTCAAAATGTGAACAAATTCCAAACAGAAAACTATCTTTCATAAGAATAGAGAAATCTCCATTCTCACGATGAAGAAGAAGCAGCAAGGCTAACACTTCCTCAGGCAGCCACAGAAAGAACCAAACAAGGGGAGACAAAAAGCAAACAAAAAAATGAAAACACACACCAGTATGAACAAAAGTGCCAGTCTCACACCTGTTCAGGGACCATCAACAGTAGTATGTATGATAGTGACTTAACTATCACAACTTCCCCACTGACTTCATCAGCTCTCTACAGAGGGTAAAGGCCGGTGACAAGCACCATCCTACAAACTGAGTTTCTGCTGCAATTCCAGAAGCAATGGCCAGACTCAGCCATACTACTGGCTGGCAACAGACCCCACAACGAAGACCAGACAAAGAAACAAAGAAAGACAGATAGGGAAAAGAACAGTGAAAGACTAAGAACAAGAACAAGTGGGCTTACAGGAAACTCCCCACTTACATGACCCAAAGCAAAATCATTCTGAAAATGCCAAAAGCAGAAATTCAAACCAGGAATTTTTCTTTAAGAACCAACCCTCTAGTTCTCTTTAGAAGAACTTTTAAAGGGTAGCCTCTTGCCTTCAGAAAGACAATAAGACTGACCATCTGGAAGACAAAAAACTTCTTACACCTACAAAGTCTCAAGAATCTGTAAAATTGACTATTGATAACCCCCAGCTTTGCAGTCATTGAGATATTGGAATGAACATGAGACATTCTAATCATGGAACTTCCAAACAGAAAAAATGTCAAAATGACCTAAACTACTACAACATGCAAAAAACATCAAGGACAAAGTGCTTGGCTGAGGAACCACAAACAGTGCTGCTGGCAGAACTAAAGGAAAATAGCTAACATAAGACATGATCCAGAAGAGAGAGAAAGAGTGTGATGATTGCAAGACAAAACTTTGTTCCAAACGAGGAAAACTAATGAACAAATGCAGACTGATGTTCCTTAGAAGTGACTACTCACGAAATCTGCGAACCCTTGTAGCACAAGAATCTCCTTACAATACAGACACATTGCTTCTCACTGCGACTTTTGTTCTTTCCAGAAACATCGGAAAAAAAAGAAGTCGAGACAGGGATGTAAGACAGAGAATCCACACCCGGCAACAAGACGATAGCCATGTTCGTAACGCTGTTGATGACGGCCTGTCCGTGCAACCAGTGCAGTCATGCTGCCAAATCTGTCAGTATGCTTATGACGCTCCCACCACCCCAGATTTGCAATGCTGTTGGACATACGACCAACTCCAGGATGAAATCGTAAACTGTCGTCGGGAACAACCACCAGATGCTTCTTCCTCGTATGCACTACTACTAGTCGACACAAGAATTGCCCGCCAAAGCACTACCTATTGTACCAGCAAACAACATCAAATCTTTCCAAACCTGCTCCAAGCGTCTAAGACAGCATGCTTACTGCCACCAGATCAACAAACACCTCCACTAGTAGCAGCAGCAGTATCAAAACTCCGACGACCTTCACACCAATCCATGACGACGACTACGACGACCATGAGCCCCTCAGAACCCGCCTACCAAATGAGGAAGATTCTGTTGGAATCCCGTCGCAGTTGCCACTCTTCACATCACAGATAGATGTCTTGGTAGTGGCAAAATGTGCGAAGCTGCTACAAATTCCAGACAACAGATGCAAATTGAAGAGCACTCGCCAAAGATAATGTGGAATAAATATAAACGCTGCATAAGTTCGATCTCTACAGTACAACTGGCACCATATATACCTTCTTTTGAATGAACAGATGCTAATCGCAGACTTTGATTCTTCTAAGAAATAGGCATGTACCTTGGATCAAAGAACAGAAATGCGCTCAGACCCAAAAACCCTAACTTACAATTTTGTTCATATCTTGTGTTTGATGCAGCAACAAAATAATGTCAGAGATGGTTCCTGACCAAAGATCTCCTTCTTGGGCAAATCTTCTTTCTCTTCAGGTTTCTCCAAGCTCCCCTATAGCAAGCTCAACAAACTGCATGAGAAACAAGATGCAAGTGCAATGTCAGATCAATTGCTCAATTTGATCTGCTTGTTCACAGAGAGAGAAGACATGGGTTTCAAGCTCAGAGACTCTTCAACGAGGAAGTGCAGACGGAAGAATTACACATGAGCCTACTCACCCGAAGGTACTTAGCAAATGACGCAGGGCGCCAGAGCGAACCAGGGCGGGAAGCTAAAAACAAAAGCCCTTACAAGATCATCTGCGACCCAGTACAACAAGCCTGGAACACATCAGACGAAATCCTGGATCCCGAAATGAAATGAAAACCATTGAGTCGTCATGGTTCTACCACCAGCAAATATCATCAGCACAACAACTATCTATCTGCTTTTCCTACATGCCCAGTCACCACTGCTCGTGACTGTACATTTATACAAATCTTGGAAAAAACTTAGTGAGTCGACAACCTCCTCCGCACTCGGCACTACTCTTGACACCCATCAGAATCGAGAATTCTTCGCGCAACGCACTCGTTGCTTGTGCTACACGCCATAGCAAAGCTTGCAGCAGCACGTCCGCTCGCACCCTGCGCAGCGCCGGCGGAGACGTCCCAACCGTCAAAATCGATACATCTGACGGCTCAGATCGTTCGAATCGTTGAGTGCGACGATGGGCTGGTCTCAACCGTCAAATTTGATAAATCCGACGGCTCGGAGCGATCAAATTGTTCAGGACATCGAGAAATTCCAGTACCAGGCAGACGTAAACTGAGCATTGGGTTAGGGGTACGCTACCAGGGTATGTCCAGGTTTAGGGTTAGGGTTAGGGTTTCCCAGGGGGGGTGGGTGTAAGATTAGCCGCTCCGAAGAACGAAGCTCTCTTTTGCGTCTCGCTTGGTTTTGCAATTAGTGTGCAAGCTCTGAGCGTCGTTGGCAGACGCCAGAACGCGGCACGCAGTACGGCAGCCACCACCATGGTGCTCTCACAGAAGGAGGCCGACGTGCAGATGATGTTGGCTGCCGATGTACATCTCGGCACCAAGAATTGCGACTTCCAGATGGAACGCTATGTCTGGAAGCGCCGCTCTGATGGTATGTGTGCATTTCACTCTCCTTTTCCTCCACGCCAAATACCAAGGCCCTCTCCTGTTCTCTCTTCTTCTTCTCTCTTATAGCTTCTACCACTTCTGGCTTTGTGTTTTAAGAACTATGGAATTCTCCGTTCGTAGCGCTGGTGATGTAAACGCCAGGTACAAGAGTGAACTGCGCAGAACCATGTATAGTAGTCTGTTTTTTTTGGATATATGATACCACTCGGCCCTACGTGCACCTTGTTGCCTGTGTGTTGATACCTGTGGACTTTTGGAAAGAATCATTCTGGTGAAGAAAATGACGTAACTAGGGTCTAGTTTGCTTAGCTTTAGAGTGGAGAACCGTCGTGAGAACGGTTTAGAGGACCGGAAAGAAAACAAAGTAACTCTTATGGACTACTCTTAATGTGCCCACCTCTTTCTCCAGGTATTGATGATTAGTACTCGGTCAACATGGTGCAAAAGTTGCAGCAGGGAGAAGTGTGTATGCTTGGTTTCACCTGCTTTTATCTCATTGCAGGTATTTTCATCATCAATGTTGGCAAGACATGGGATAAGCTGCAGTTGGCAGCCCGGGTGATTGTTGCCATTGAGAATCCTCAGGACATCATTGTGCAGTCTGCAAGACCTTATGGACAGCGCGCCGTCCTTAAGTTTGCCCAGTATACTGGCTGCCAGGCTATTGCAGGGAGGCACACACCTGGCACATTCACCAATCAGCTCCAAAATACTTTCAGTGAGCCACGGCTATTGATCCTGACCGACCCACGAACTGATCATCAGGTGAGTATATCAGATATCATTGTTTCTTCACTTGTCATTGGATTTTTCTTGTTGAGATTGCATTATTCAAGAGAATTTTTATTTTTAAAAGGCATGATGGATATTGAAAGATGTTGGATTGGTGATTGTTGCAGCCAATTAGGGAAGCAGCTCTTGGAAACATTCCTGTGATTGCATTCTGTGACACTGACTCACCAATGCGCCATGTGGACATATCTATTCCCGCCAACAACAAGGGGAAGCACAGCATTGGGTGCCTCTTCTGGTTGTTGGGTCGCATGGTCCTTCAAATGCGAGGCACCATTACTCCTGCTCAGCCTTGGGATGTCATGGTTAACATCTGCTCCTGGATTCATTGTTTATCTTCATGCTGCTCAAGCTTCTGGATCCTCAGTTTCATTGCTGGAGTTGTGCTAGAGTTGCTGCAGTATTTTTAGAGCATGTGGAAAACTGCCTATGCTGTATTACAATTCTGTGTGGGAAGTTGGATGCGAATTCAGATTGTGATTACTATGTGCAGGTTGATTTGTTCTTCTACCGGGAGCCTGATGAAACTAAGGACCGTGAGGAGGAGGAGGGAGGTGTTGCTGAGTTTGTGCCTGTTGAGTACAGTGCACCACCGATTCCTATACCTGGAGCTGATACACAGTGGGAGGGTGATGCTGCTGGCCAGTGGGAGCCTGATGTAGCATCTATTGCTATCCCTGCAGCAGTTGCAGCCCCAGAATGGAGTGATCAAGGTTTGTTCTCCCCCTCCATGTCAATTTCTTAGGTTGAGTTTGTCAACCTGCAAAGTTTGTGGCACAATCTGGTCATCCTATTCCAGATTCTAGCACCCTGTATACAAATCCTGTTGAAGGGGGCCTGCTGTTTTCTGTCCATGAGCAATCTGGTAACTGTTCAGCTTTCCTTGTACTATCTGAGCACTACTCCATTCTGGCTTTGAGAACAGGTCTCTTGATTCCCCTTTGATTCATCATTGTAGCATGACATTGTTTGGCTCTATATAAGGAGTTGTCATGTTTTCATCATGTTTAAACTATGACTCCCTGGTTTTTTGAAGTCTGTAGTATAGATTGTTTGATTCAAGCAATGAATAATGTCTTTTTAGTTTGCTATACAAAAGGCCTTACCAAAGCAATGCCATATGCAGTCTGCTTTAGAGTGCTTATGTCCTGGTAGCTCTGCATCTGCAAATGCATTGCCCAGGGTTGTGCAACAAAGAGTGACTGCTGGTGTTTGAGTTGTAGTGCATGGGATCCTCTTCGTGCAGTCCCCACTGTCAGCCCCTTATTGATTTCTGCTGTGTACATGAGATGGAGGTGAAGCTGACTGTTATTCTCATGGTTGTCATGAATGCAGTTCCAGCAGCAGGGTGGGAAGGGGCAGTAGCACCTGTACCTGCTGGTTGGGAAGGTGCCGCAGCACCTGGATGGGACGGTGTGACTGCAGCACCTGGAAACTGGGACCCAGTTCCTCAGTAGGTTTTTTGAGAAAATAGTCATTTGGCAGGTGTGGAAGACATTATTGTTCAGGGCCAGTTCTCTTCAAAAAGATGCTTAGAGCTTCACCCATTCTACAATGTTTTGAATCTTGTTCCAATGGTTGGTGTCAAGCTTTTATTGAACTAAAGCATCAATTTTAAGCTGGAGTGGGCCAATGAAGGATGATACCTTTTCACTGCACATGTGAGCATGAATCAGGCAATTAACTTGCTGGACACAGAGGAGACAAAGAGCAAAGTGATGTTTTGCAGAGAGTTATTCCAGTTTACATGAAGGTCCAAACACAGCCAGGCCAAACTGGTCTTATACCAGTGCTCTATTTGTAACACTGTTCTTTCAGGAATGCTGTGGATTAGCTTGGCTAGGAGTGTTTTAGGCAACATTTTCTTCTTTGCAAGATTTTAGTGGTCACTTTTTTCTGTATGGAGAGAAGTATCTGGATGTTGGGTGGATCATTAAGTGTTTGATTTAACAAACTATATACTTATGCCTTTGAGCCTCTGTTGCATGAAATTGCTCTTTGAACAAAGTAATGGGCATCATATTTGGATACCACAACAAAACATCCAATTGTCAATTGGACCAGCTTGTTACATTCTAGGTCTTGTAAACCATCCTCCAATCTTCCTTGTTCTAGATGTGGCGTATCTCCTTTATTTGATTATTTTTCCAATACCAGAATGTGAAATACATTTTGGAATGTAACATTATGGACATTCATTCTAGGCTTGTTGATGACCTCAAAGTTGGATGTTGGCTGTTTGTGGTATTTAGAAGGTCCCATTGTGTAGGATAAAGCCCAAGGGTGTGGCTTGGGAATAGGTGATGGCCCAGCCCAGTCCTGCATTTTGAAAATGTCACTCACTCAGGAGCTGCATGCATCTCTTAAAGCAAAAGGCAAAGGTTATCATCATGAACCTACAGGCATAGGCTAAATCACAAGGATGAGGAGGGTTCTTTGACTGACTCCTTTAGAGTGGGAGGAATCTTCCCCCTAGGCATAATTTCCCTCTTGCTCGAGGAGAGAAGGCATAATATTCCTCCTCTTTTGTAGGAGGAATATTTACACATAAAAGGTACCTTCAAAATACACTTAACGATCTTTCTCCAAGTATGTATAAGGGAAGGCATTGTTGTTAGTGCCTTCCCCTACATAGTGGCCAACTTACACAAACATTCATTGTCAACCATGATGGCCCAAATTAGTTTACTAAAAATTTGTCGATTTCTTTGCAGTAAACCTCCTGTTTCAAGTTGACAAGGAAATTACACCTTGTAAGGCAAATTGAAAATATACTATTCACATCTGTTGAGATCACTATGATATCAGCATTGTATAGTATAGAGTAGCCATTGGACAAAGGTTGTTTGCAATAATGAATTATTTATATTGTGTTCAGGTGGTTGATTTTGCATCAATTGAATGAATATGTTTGAGTAATCATTATTCATGTACATGAAATTCCTTCATTTTAGATCATTTGTGAATTTAATTCGTATTACATTTATTCCAAGCCCATTGGCAAAATTCATCAAGCAAACACACATTAGAGATCTGCATAAAGTCAGCAAAAGACAGCACCAGTACCCTGAGTTTGGTCATACACATGATGGTTTCTTGAATTTCATCCTGTCTTTCTTTTTTCCTGGGCGCCCCCACTGTTGCTACATAGATTTTCACTGCTTCTACCTGCTCATAATTCCTCTCGAACCTTGTGCATTAAATGTTGAGATTCGGCTTCTCGTGCTGAGTTTCCGCATTTCATACTGAGACTTAATAAAATTTCCTTACTTTACAGATACCACTAGAAGAGGGGTTAGGGGGTGTAAGGAGTGCCAAAGAGAGGGTGACTTCGCGGATTTCTCTATTAGTTAAAAGCATTAACCATTTTTCGACCAGCATTTGTATAATTCCAATGCCCCTAAATTGTCTTTGCAAAAATAGAGGTTGCCATTTATCCAAGCACAAGATATTCACATTAATTTTACTCAATTTGAGACATATCTGCAGTTTGGATTCTCTCATTTATTATACATATAATAATTTATATTCCTTAACACAAGATTAAAACTACAATTATACCAAAATTGAAATTGAAATGTTTTAAGTATTTTTATTTTTATTTTTTTAGTGCTTTCCTTGATGTTGAAAATGGCCTCCACCTATCTAAGGCTCACGTTAGGTTGGGGTCCAGGGTTCAAATTCCTAGGAATCAATTTGAACTCACTTGCAGCAAATTGTATACTTGAGTTGGACCTTGCCTTGGATAATAGCTTGCATCTTGGTTCTTCAAATCATTTGCTCTCCTTTTGAGCTGTTTTTTTTTTTTTGGGTTTCAAACCAATTGATTTTCTCTCCAAAATGGCAACATGTACATTTAGTCTCAATTTGCTACTATTTGATATTGGACCAATTTATGGCTATTATCCAATAAGATTGCTCTATTTTATTGGACCTTGGACCCTCATCTAAAGAGGCCCTAAGCAAGGTAGTTTTAGGTGGCAATCTCCAAAGTGTTAGTATGGCTACATGCCTTTCTTTGCCTTAGTAAGATGGTGATGGTATATGCTGAAATTTCACAAACAAACCTAAATTATAGTGTTGGTATTTGCATGTTTTAAGAGGTTGGCTGGTAGTATGTGAGTGCCTTCACCTACGTCGTTGTCACTCTTTCTTTTTGGATACTTTGATTGGGGTAGCCTAATGGAGCATGTTAGGGACTAGCTAGGTCCTAGCAACACTTATGTTGGGATTAGCCATTGTTCACTACATTCTACTGACAAAGGTAGCTTAGGCAAGTTCTTTTGTTGGCCTTGCCTTGGTAGGCAAGGATATTGTGTTTAGATTCATTATAGAGTATACTAGCTTAAGGGATTTTGGCCCCTAGGTAGTAGGTCTATTTTTATATGAGGAGTTTTGAAAGATGATATTTTGGCTTGTGTTGAAACTTGAGATTAGTTATAGAGTTATGATATCTTGAAGGATTTTGGTTTCCTTTAGAGGATTTTTTTGAAGGGTATATTTTTGCATGATGAAATATTTGAATTTCCATAATTCTTCTTTTGCCTTAAGATGCTTTTAAATGCAAATGGCAAGGCCACAGTGTGACACACCCCTTGTTTAAATTACCATTGGTATTTAAATGTTTGTAGAATGTTTCAAATTTCTTCTTTATTTAACTTGTTTCATAAAATATACAATGAGTAACTTTTCGTGGGGGTAGCTTCTAGTTGGAACCAACCAGCATAAAAGAATGTGATTTGTCTAACTCAAAAGTCATGACACATGTATGAGGTAAACTCTTTTTTTTCATCCATTACATTGTACAATATGTGAGGTTTATTGTGACATATATTACATTAATTTGACAAAATTTGATATTATTAGGTAATGACACATATGGCATGCCTATATAAAATACCTAAGAATTAAAAATTATCTTCAAAGACTAAGTATGGTTTGGAGTTAAGGCAAATGCCATCTGTGATCATTCTAAATTCCTAGTGTTTTATATAGGTGGGCCAAATGTGCCATTGCTAGTACAACTCATGTCAAAAGTCTCTTCACAAAAATCTCTTCAGACATCTCTTCACAAAAATCTACCTTGTAAAGGTGTTAAATGGGAGGCTGGGTCTCTTGGACTTGGGGCAGGGCTTTTGACATCAAGCATAGGATTTTGACATGAGGCCAGGCTTTTGACATGGGGCTGAGCTCTTGACATGTGTTATTTGGTATGTATGTTTAGGCCTCACAAAATTTCAATAACCCAAAGCTACATATGCATGGACAATTAGACCTAAAATGTGTTAAGCAAGTGATAAATCATATGTGTGTGAACAACACATGTAATACAAATAAATTTGATCTGAGTCACTTAGCATTTTCCTTGGTGTAGAGGTCACTTTAATTGGGATACTAAATTCTTATTGGACAAACATGGATGGGCCACAATTGAGCACAAGCATGGCCTTTTTTGTTATTCCATAGCCATTGCCAAACAATTTTTAAAAAGAGAGAGGAGTTTTTTAAACCTTGCAGAACTTTATTTATAAACACACCCCTGATTCAAAAAATGTAGAAAGGTATTAAGGAAAAAAAAAAAAGGGGATGGGAGAATTTAAAAGGCCATCAAGTTAGCACAGACCAAACCCACATACATTTTCTCAGTTCCAAAGACCAAAGCCCATATTGGATTCAGGATACATTGCAAGACAAGACAAGACGACACATCCCCATGCATGCATGCATCCATCCATCCATC
>Ga0116229_10011967_pt1 | contig 12640 bp, 11 predicted proteins | sample S1TSphgellanicum_3_FD_87313 | JGI IMG/M metagenome (GOLD analysis project Ga0116229, IMG submission 87313) | Host-associated microbial communities from peat moss isolated from Minnesota, USA - S1T2_Fc - Sphagnum magellanicum MG | ecosystem: Host-associated > Plants > Peat moss > Unclassified...
TACATTGGGGAAATTGTAACGCTTCATTCTTGCTTAAGAATTTCATTTTTGCCTTGAATTTTCTATATTGAGTACCTTAAATGGGTTGTGGGCAGGGTTTTTTTCATCAATTTGGTCACATTATAAAAAAATAATGATTTTTTCCAAAAATTTTGCAAAATTAATCTAATTTACACTAGAGAAAAAAAACTTTCCAAGAATTTCCCCAAAAGCATTTGGTAAAAAAAGGGAAAAAAAATTGTTGAAAAAAGTAATTCACTGGAACTTGTGAGTGCTATATTACATTGCATGCATTAATGTAATATCAAAAGTTCTTTTTTGCATAATGAAACTTTAACACAAACTTAAGTAGCAATCACTGAGTCCTACATGAGCTCAATTTTAGGTTTTTGCATCGTGTCATCCCTTGCTTGATTCTAGCTGACTTTTTTTTGTTAGAGTTTTGTGTGTGTGTAAAGTTCAAATTCAACAATTGATTTTGAATTTTATTCATAGAGAAATAGATTGGACAAGATTTCTAAGTCTAGATTTTTTCATCTCAACATCCCTACTTGATTTTAGATTATTTTTTTATTGACAGTTTTATTGAATGTGTAAATTTTGAATCCAATAATTGATTTTGAATTTTAGTCATAGATGAATAGATTGGATGAGATTTCTAAGTTTAGATTTCTTCATCTAACATCCCTGCTTGATTTCAGAAATTTTTAATGAAAGCTTTATTGAATGTGTAAATTTTGAATCCAACAATTTGATTTTGAATTTTATTCATAGATGAGTAGATTGGACAAGATTACTAAGTAAAGCTTTGAATAATGGCAATGGATATAGAAAGGGCTTAGGCTCTTAAGGGTTAAAAATAAAATGTACTACTTAGGGCAAGAGGGGGAGGAGAGGAGGAAAGTTTAATAGGAATTCATAGCTTTGCCCTTGAGGCTCTATATGATAAGAAATGAGTACTAAGGTTGGTATTGATTTCTAAGGCATTTAAAAACCACTTTATCAACTAACCACCCCAGTGGTACAATAGTTGGAGCATGGGTCATGCATGCTATTGTAAATTGATCACGGGTAGGAGGTACTACCCTTGGCAATTACACTTACATCATGCATACCCACCCTCTTTTGTCCCTCCAAATACCCGATCATTGGATTTATGTATAGGGGAAGGCCTACTCGGTAGGCTCTCCGCTAATATGAGGGTCATAGTCTTGAGAGTGGTGGTAGCTTGAGGGTGTAGGCCCAAAAATTAAGGGAGGTCTATGGGAGCAAACCTTCCTGACTGTAAAGCATCAAAGTTGTTTTTATTTAAATGGCACAAGGTCTGCATGGGATCAGTGGAAGGGTTCTTCAATTGACAAATGAATCTTTCATGTGAGGAGGTGCTTTCAAATACAAAGAAAAAACCATAGCAAACATATCAAATAAATTGCAATCCTTGTTACATATGCTATGTAATGCCATTTTAGTGGGATGGGTCAATGCAAGCTAAAGTGGCTCGTAATTGGTGTCACAATGATAATTTAATTATATGATATGAATGTAAATGCAATTGTTAATTTGTATTTCACATGTTAGAATTTTGTAATAGAAATTTACTTTGATATTATCAATGTGAGTATGCATATTCAATGTAAATATTCGTTATTTAAATTAAAAGAGATTGATTTGTAAAGTACAATGTATGAACATTCAATCTTTGACAACGAGATTTTATATGGACTTAAAAATGGTCTAATGATTAATATTATGATTATTAGGACCTTTATTTTACTTAAATTATGTATTAATAAAGTCAAGTTTTAAGGATTTTACAACATTTCGATAGTAGGTTATTTTAAACATATTTTTTGTTATCTTTGTGTCAATGTTAAAAAATTGGATATTTAAAAAAGTCTACTTCATTATGAGAAAATATTAATTTGATGTTGGGTTTATGCACATGTGTTTCAAACAATTTTTAAAAAATTTGGGTATACACATGAATGAGCTTGGGATTGATGGATTGTTGTTGTTTACCTACTAGGTCTTTTTGAGGTTCAAAATAAGAAAATAAACTTTGGGTAATGTTTTCACATATTGCAAAGTGAACCACTTTAATTTGCATTCATCTGCATGTGAATGCCCATGTTAATCATGGCAAGTTGTGCTTGATCACTAATATGAATATTGTGAAATTTAAATTGAATTATTAAACGTTCCAATTTTCAGTTTTTGTTTGGACAAATGATGTTTAAATTAGAATAAGTGCTCCATTAAACAACACTACTTTCACAAAGGGCCCTTTGATTTTCATAATTTACAAACTTTTTCATGCTAAAATGTTTGTAGTAAAAATAGTGTCCAAGAAAAAATTGTAGTTTATAAAATAAGAAACTAAACCTTACAAAATTTAACATGTTTTCATATTATTTAAAATTGTGATCATGTTTCCTTGCTTATCTTAACAATGATATGAACAAGCACAAATGACATTACAAAATTGAATTTTGTGATCTCTTGCACAATTGTCACAACCTAGGATATTTTAAATGTTAAAAAAAAAGATTTGAACCTAATTTTTTTTGGCATCCGTAATGAATAACAAAAACACAAACATAGATGATTTTCATCTAAGCATCAAAATGTTTCTTCCTTGTCAAAATTCTTTTAGAAATGAAAAATAAAGCTACAAAATCTAATATGCAAACCCAAAAGAAAACATCCTCCATGGGTACAATGAAATGAAGGAGAAAACCAAAAAACAAGACGCAAAAAAAAAAACAAGCACCTAGAGTCTTCCACTAATTAATATGTTCATGAATTATGTAGAAGTCATAACCAAAGACTGAAGCATAGCAAAAACATGCAATCTCTTTGAGACAAGCTTCAACAACAAAAATGTTAAATCAAGAAGATAAAGAAAATGACCACTATAGACTTTCAACAATTGATAGTGTCCACAAGTCATGTAAAGGTTGTAGCAAAAGACATTATCCATGGGCAATGAAAACCCAACAACCTCTTAGACAATGAATTCCAACAAGAAAAAAAGTAAGAAATAAAACAACAGAAATGAAAAATGAGAAATAAACTTGAAAATCTTAATCAATGGATAAGCATTCACAAAATTTCGAACACCATTCATTGATGACCTTGAAAAACCATAGCTACTTTCAAAATCATCTCTCCTACAATATCAAGGCTTTTTGAAACAACATCAAACAACCCATGTCATTATCAATGAATGAGGAGCTCTAAATGGCAAGGCCATCTAACATTTGGTGACATTGGCATTGTGATGGGGAAAGTTTCAACATTTCTTTATTAGGTTGTTGTTGAAGGCTCTAATAGGGTATTGTGATGGGGTACATTTGTGAATTAAGAAGCCATCATTTTTTATTTTACATTATTAAAATTAACATGTTTGATTTCAAAATCTCCTAAATGTTTAATAAATTTATAACACAATATTTTTAATCTATTAACATAACATGTGGATAAATTTGAAAAGAATTCAATAAATATAAAATATTTATTTAAATTATCTAAAACATTGTTAAAAATTCTTAATTTATAATTTTAACATTTTTTTCAAAATTATTTAAGCATTATGTAAGCACTTTTGAACTAATCCATAGTTGTCACGTTAGCTTGTTAGTACAAGCTTAGGACTCCATGTCAAGACTTTTAAGGTGCACACTTGGTTCATCAATCCATGAATGTACCCAATGGAGATGCTCTAAACCTTAATTATGGAGGTAATAGATAACAACTAGACAATTTTGTTGTTGCTAAGGTTTATACTAGGCAATGTGCTTCTAGCACATGAGGTTAGAGATTGGGCAAAATGCTCTAACCAACCCATGGTGTTCTTGAAACTTGACTTTGCCAAGCATGTGAGAAAGTAAATTGGGGCTTTCTATTCCATGTTATGGAGAGACTAGGGATAGCACAAGAGTTCATATGGATCATTAGGCTATTTTTTCAAGAGGCAAATGTGGGAGTATCTTTCAATGGCTCAACAGCTGCACCATTCAAGATTCAACATGGGGTGACGCAAGGGTGCACATTTGCCCCATATCTTTTCCTCTTGTTGGGAGAGGTCCTAAATCCAATGGGGAAACAAGATGTGGAAAGCTAGTGGAATCAAGCTCCCAAAGGAAAACAGGTCCAACACATCTTATCCCAATATGCAAATTAAAAATAGATGTTGCAAGGGAAAAATAGAACTTGACCAAGATGTAGTTAGCATTCTAGGGATTTTCTTGAATATTTCAAGGCTTGAACTGAATTGGGAGAAAAGTGTTACATATTGGTGTGCACAGAACACACCAAAACCAAAATGGACAACAAGTTTTAGGCAGAGACAGGTGCATGCAAAGGACTCACCTAAGTTGTTAGGCACACCATTCGGCATTTGGCATTGACACCAAAGCCATGGACAATTTTTTGATAAACAAAATTGGGAAGAACATTCAATGGTCCATGTTGTTCAGAGGAGGACATTTTGCCATCTCCCATCTTGCAAGCCGAATAACTTCACAGAGTTGGCTTATGAAATGCAGGCAAATTTTGGGAGCATGAAACTGGGGGCTTCTTAACATGTGAGAAAGTAAGAATTAAATTTTCTTTTTGACAACATGAATGAAGTCTACATTTAGTATAGGATTTTAACTAGCCTACCTAATCAATGGCAGAGTGAGGTGCAACACTCAAATAAGCACACTGTGGAAGGAGAATGGTTTGGTATGTACAAGACAGAGGACTCCCTCCTCCCAGTTGTTGTGTTTTATACCACAAAAGACTTCAAGGTGAAGTGCCACCCACACACTTAGAGATTAGAACTTCTGTACAATATCTATGCATTCGGAGTTAACGAGAACTCCATGGCTCTGCAACTCAATTGACAAAACATTGTGAGGGGTTCATCAAAAGAATGAGCGTACTGTAGTACCTGGGCTAGTTCTGTAGCAAGCTGCATAATAATAATAAGTTTTTTGTCATTTACTTTTGGTAGTAAAAATAATAATATGTTCAAATTAGGCACTATACTAAATAAGGAAGCTAGTGTGCTTGAGAATTTCTTTCAAATTTTCAGCATGGCAACTACAACATTTTCAAAATTTTACAATTCCAAAAATAATTAATTAGTGCCTAACCAGCCTAGGTACTAGGATAATTGAAGTACTTAAGAACCCCAAGCAGACCTCTCTTCCTATTCTTCTATGGAAAGATGTTAGAGCTAAAATTCAATCCTGCTTGGGTCTAGAATGGCCATGGCTGTGTGATGAAATATTCATCAGAACTCAGAAGGAAATTGCTCAATGACAGACAAAGACTTTCAATATCAATACAAGAAAAATGGAAAAATGTTCTTCGTGAGACATTGCAACCAAAATGGAGTGATGTGTGGTTACAGGCACACGCAAAAAAGGAGTTAGGCTTCATCTGGGCCCTATGGTACAATGCATTGGCTGTTAATGAATGGTGCACTAAAGTAAGCTGAGAATTTGACCTTACCTGCATGGTGTGCAAACTAGAATTGCCATGAACAATTCTTCATCGATTCTGGGAGTACCCATGTGCTCAAGAAGCATGGGTATGGGCTCTGGGCATGGGCTCTGGGCATAGTCCTGCTAACAATGCTGTGCAGCACAAGGCATTTGACATGGAGCATTGCAAAACTGTCAAAGTTTCCTAAACTCAATTTGGTTTGGGCATTGCTCCATGGTGCTAACCCTTTGGTACATCTGGAAAGAGAGGAATGACCTCGTGTTCTGTGGTAAGAGGTGGAGCAACTTCTAGCTTGCTAAACTCGTGTGGGAGTGATTTCAACAACTAAGGTAGGTTAGCTTGGGAGAAGAACACATTCACTGAAATTGAAAACTTCCCTACTGCTGAACAAGAGCTGCTGGGTAAGTAAGATGAGAATCTAGTGATGCTATCTGTTCCAGAGATGGCCATAAGGTTTTTAGATGGACATATCAAATCCTTGGTAGTTTAGGTAGTTTCATTTTGTAAGGTTGGTTCCTGGGGGTTAGTTTTCCCCCGGGTTAGTTTGTACTTGTTTCTCTTTGCAATGGATGGTTTGATATGTTTGGAAACAAACAAACAAACAAACAAACAAACAAACAAACAAAAACTCAAACAAACCAACTCTGAAGAAATCTCATGGTGAGACAAAAATGGGCACTCTGACAGTGGCAAACTGCAGCTGGGTGACTAGCAGGGCAGAAGAAAGTTGCCAGTGACACCAGGCTCTGATTTGCTGCAGGGATAGTTATCAGTAAAGTCATCCTGTCTTTAGGCCTCAGTTTGACCCTAATCCCTGATTCATTCCCACTTTAAATCAAACTCTACTACTCACCAGGGAATCCCTTCCCTCTTTCATCCAAAGCAGGCTGGCATTTCCCAGCCCCATTCACTCTTTGTGTTCTTCACACCTCTTTAGGAAAAGGACGACGATGTATCAACCCAAACAGTTGGTGTATTCCATTAAAGTTACCTGGAAAGCCACCCTGTCTTTGGGTCCTAGTTTGACCCTCTAATCCCTGTTTCATCTCCAATTTGAGTGTAGCCAGAAAAATGAGTGAAATCAGGTGCCATTCCATGAAACTGAGCATCAAGTTCAGAAGATTGGCAGGATCTTATTCTAACAACTTGGATTTAGGTGAGAAACTCATTTGGTCCCCTATTTTTTCCCTGTGATATTTCCTATCGATTTCATCCTGACTTCTCATTTCATACCCAGTTTGAGGTACTTTTACAGATAACTCTGTTGTTTGTATAGTTTCTGGGATATAGTTTGCCTGCCATGTTTTCTTTGGTGTTGGTTTGGATAGATAATTCGGCTAGTATATCTTTGCATTATAGATTGTTCTCTGTATTTTCAATTTAACCTAGTCTCTGCAAATAGACTTGCAACTCCAGATTTTGTGAGTGTTCAGAAAAACCCATTTTTATGGGAAAGAAAATGTACTTCTTTCTGTACCAAAACTGCCTAAAGGTTCATGAAATTCCAGCTTGATTCCAAGTCCTGGCACCAACAAACAGCAAGCAAAATTAGGGAAATTGTACACCCTAGTATGGTCCTGCATGTTTGTACACCAGAAGTGCAATAACAGACTGACAGACTTCAATAATACACTTTCTCTACATACCTGAAGAATTAGTAGAACATTTTTAGTATAAGACCTAAATGCAGAATGGGGACCTTACAGGGATTTCCTTGTAAGATAATCTTACAGGGGATTTCCCCCCCTCCAAGACACTGGTTCTTTATGGAGGGGGAGTGATCTTACCTTCAACTTAGTGGGTTGAGGTGACCGACCCTCTGGCCAACACCCTCACCTCAACCTGCAAAAGTCCTTCACCTCAACCTGCAAAAGTCCCTTGGTAAGGGGACTTCCAATACACATTAAGGTCTGAAGCTGGGGATTTGGCAGGTTTTCAGGCCTTGCTATTTTGCATAAATTGCGATGGTGGCAGATTCTGTCGTTTACTACTTACCTAGACTATTAAGACCTACCTGGCTACTTTAAGACCTGCCAATGCACCAGGTTCAGATGGGAGCTATTGAGCTATTCTGATGTAATTCTCCTTAGTTGCAACTGCTGCCCCTGCGCGTGGGTGGCATCATGTATAAGGGAGGGTAATGCCCAAGGATCAAAGCCCTCTCAATATAAGGGCCTGGCTGAGTTGGAGCTGGGGGCGTTACACATTGTAAAGATGGTGTGGAACCAAGGAAGCTTTTTTCAAAACATGGAAAGTTTTGAAGAAATGAAATGTTCCTCAACAAAATAGGGGAACAAATTTTCACTTGCTTTGAAGAGGAACAATTACACCCTATAACAGGGCCTCCAATAGTAATACAAATAATGACCAGGGCTTTGCAGTATAAGGAGGCTATAAAGAGCTTACAACCACATTGTCCTCATTGGGGAACCTTAGTCCATAAGTATCTCATTGTTATTACTGCTATCAAGGATCTGAGTTTGAACACAAGGCCACGAGCATCCCATGTAGCTGGTGTGTTCCCGTGAGTACTAGTGTCCATGTACTAGGTATTTAGTATTTACATAACAAGTTCGGTAAGCGGGAACATCTACATGTACCGAGTCAAGATTTATTCGCAAGGAACATACCTGGTGTAACTTATTGGTCCGTAATAAGGGCCACAGTGAACCAGCACCCACCAGCACACCATGAAGGATGAATGGTAAGTGATCAGGAGACAGTTTTCTGTTGGTTTTCAGTTCACTTGCTAACCATGGGGATTAACTCAGTTTTTTTTTTTTTTTTCCTACCTACCTACTAACAACCCACAAGCAGGTTCTTAGTAGGTAGGTAATAAAAACAGCCCTTAGCAATGTATAAACCATCTACTTACCTAGAAGAAGTCTATTTTCCTACCTATCTGTCTAACTTTGAGACCTATTTCTCACTGAATTGGTTACCAAGATGAAACTAAATGTTAACTCGGTTGAGGTTCATCCACAATCGAGTAATAACTGACATCCAGTGGATGGTGCACTGGTGGGTGCTGGTTCACTATGGCCTGTAGTAAGTACCAGTGTAGGTTGGGTGGTTTCTTGCTTTTGTGAAGAACTTCCAGTTCCAAAAACTCAATCAGAAGAACTGTCTTGCTTTGGGTTTCCCACATAAATGGAAATCAGAAATTCCCAGTTCCAGGTCCAGTTCTTCAGACAACACTCAGATATCAGTTTTCGTTTTGAAAATCAGACCTGGTGCCAGTTCAAGTTTTACTTAGAAGAAGAACTAGAATCAGCAGTTCCCGGGTAGCTGCCCAACACTGGTACATACCCATGCGTAACACACACACACATGCTGTTTATTGGCTCCGTCCCACAGAGACATTGTGGGAACACCTTTTGAGCGGGTATAGGGGCCGGAGATCCAAAGGTGGGCTGAATGGATAAGTTTAGGTGTCAGTTTTTGAAAACAAGTTGGGTGAGGAGAGCACAAGGGTTAAGATATCAAAAAAAAAAATTTTGGTCTCTCAAAGGGTTTTTTTTTAAATGTGGGGTTTCAGTGAAGTTGAAAAATATAGGAGTTTTATTAAGTGGTATTGGGAGGGGCAAGGAGTTTCTTTTTTCCAGGAGTTATTTCTTGGGTGGCAAAAAATGAGGATATCCTTTTTTTGGCTTTTTTTTTTTCTGTCTTTTCTCATAATATGGTGACTTAACAAGGATGTTTTCCCAAGAAAATATTTTTGAAAAATCAATGTCATTTTTTGGTGGCGCCAAACATGGCAAAATTTCAACACAAAAAAAAATAATTTCAAAATTGTAAGAAAAAAAGAACAAAATCTTGTTTGAAATCAAACATTGAATACATTTAACCAAAAATTGAAAAACAATTCAATTTCAGCTTTTTGTGTGACTAAAATTTTTATGCAAGTGACCAAAAAATTGATGTTTACCAATACATATATATTTATATTTATATGTTTACCAAATAACAATATATTGAAGTGAAAATGAAAATATTGGTTTAAAAAATGGAAAAAAGTTTAGGGTTAAAGTGTTGTATTTCAAATCCAAGTTAAAACAACTAGGGTTCCGATGTACCCATGGATTGCCCAATTAAAATTCATGGGATACTTTGTTCATTATTAGACCATAACTTAGCCATTGAACCATGAAGATGATATTTTATTGTTAAATCATAGTCAACCATGTAGTCAAAATTAGTTATAGTCAAAGAACATTAATAAAAGGTTTAGGTTAGATTTAAGGTTTCAATCAAGTTTTTTTGTCCCATACTAAAGATTACATTGTATGTTTGTTAGTTCTTTTTTTAACTAACACAAACATTGTGCTTGGCCTAAACTTTCATTTTGTATTGATGTTTTTTGCAAGTTTGAGTTTTTTCAAGTGTGTGTTTTTGCAATTGTGTGTTTGTTAAATGCTAATTTTTTGCTACTTCATTGTTGGTTGTCAAATTCATTTTTAGTAAGTTTTCTTTTTTTTTGCACAATGATTGTTGTTCTAATGAAAAAAGATTTATTAATTGTTGCAATGGATGATTTGGATTTCTGAATTAGAGATGTTGCGTTTGAGGCAAAAGTGTTTAACCAATATGGCACCTTTGATCGAATTGCGAATAGAAGCATGGAAGATCCAAGCTATGCATATTTGCATTGTGATTTGTTAGACAAGGCAACTTTGACCATAATGATTTTAAAAATCAAATCACATCATATAGATATGCATGAGTAGTATTTGCAAAAATGCTTATTTGTGAAGATCGAAAATTTTGACATTGAATTAAAGTCCAAAAGGGGATTTGAGAAAGGTGACATGCATGTTGTCGTTACAATTGAGTTGATGACCATTATGTCACCCATCATAGTTTTTGAACTAGAGTTGGTTCCCATGTTTTGTCACATGGATTCCATTAGAGAATTTAGAAATTCGTTTCAAAGTTAAAGCTTTGCTATTATAATTATCATCATTGTTAGTGTAAGGGGAAAAGGGAAAAACAAAGGTGAAAAACAATTATTGATTGTAGATGGAGAGGGTGAATTTGATTGAGATGTTTTTGTTCTTGGCAATGATTTTAAAGTAGAATATGAACAACTTCTTGAAACATATAATGGAGGTCAATGTGATATGATTTTGATAAAAAATGTGCCAACAACATCCAAAGGAAATTGATATTTGAGAGCACATCAATACACTATTCTCACAAAGATTGTTGATGAAGCTACTTGAGTTCGTCTTCTCAAGTTGCACAACAAACTATCAATTGTTTAACCTACATTAAGAGAAGTAAATTTCTTTCTTTTCATTTTTTTCAAAAGTATTTTGAATTCTTTTTCAAAATCAAAAAAAGTAAAATTCAATGGTGGCAAATGTTCATCTATAGGTCATTTATACTAAAAAAATAATGAAAAATTTAAGATAATTAAATAATATTTAAAATAATTGAAATGTAAAAATAATAATAATAATAATAAATTGAGTGGGCACTCAATTGTGCTATAGGACACAATCATAAATATCAATAACAAAACAACAAAAAATTTGGACAATTTTTTTATCCACACATACACCCATCAAAACACCTTTCATGAAAAACCTATTTACCCAAAATATGATAAAAACAAATATAAGAGTTGTCAAATTCTTAAATTTAAAAACTGAAAATGAAATTAAGAATAAAATTTTTTCCATCTAAATTATATCCATTCAATATTGATGTTTGTTTCAAACATTGAAACATTTCATGCACATTGTTAAAAATTGTCTACATGTCATGGCAATTTGCCAAAAGAACCCCAGAAAATATTTAATTTTTTTCCCATAATTGCATTTTGTCCAACCATGTAGCGAGAATTGTTTTGGAGGTCCATGGCTGGCAAAGTCGTTTATTAATATTTCATCAAGTCAAGCAGATGAGATGCTATTTGTCTACCCAAAGACAAAAACATGCACAAGGTACAAAGTCCTTGAAATTTGCACCAACTTCCCCATTCAATTGGGCATTTTGCCAAGAAACTTAGGCACAAGCCCAAAGGTGCACTAGGTGAATTTCCACACAAAGGATACAAACAAAAACCACCAAAAAATAAGGCAAGCCAAGTACAGTACACACAAGTTACCTACAACTGAAATTATTTCACTAAAAATTTGGCAAATTTGTCAACACATTAGCAAAATTAGTTGAATGAATTTACACTAGAATACAAAAATTATCAAAAGATTTCCCAAATGTTTTTGGTAAAAATAAAGCCATAAAATGTTGAAAACTAAATTCACTGCTATGTACCTATTTGCAACCAAAAAAGAAAAAAGAAAAAAAAGAAGAGGATAATTAATGGTTTTTTTTTTTAGTTTTTTGGTGAATTTTTGCTACTTTGCATAAAAAGAATCCTATGCAACTCATACAAAGGGGTTTTTTCTGGAAAAAAGAAAAGAAAAGAAAAAAGCATCAAAGTTGCCAGCCAGTTTTCAAGGAATTTTTTTTTTGCCCCCCTTGAAATCGCCATATTTAGACACAATAGGTTTAAATACTCGCCAAAATGTAGCAGGATTCTTTTTTGAAAAAAATTCCTCTTTGACCTGTGGCCAACCAAATTTGGCTAATGCCTCTTTTGCGCTCTGACTTGTAGCCAAATAGAATCGACTAATTCCTCTTGTGGATGGTCGCCCACTGTGGCTAGGCTAATAAACATCACAAAATCATATTAAAAAACAAAACCCTGGTACCTACATTATAAGTAGGTATTTCAAGGCAGGGTTTCTTTTACTGGCGAAATTTTGCCAAATTCTTCGCCAAATTTCGACCTGACAAATATGATTTTGAGGGCCTATAGAAAGGATCTTTCGTCGGAAAAAAAATGGACCAAACTCGCCAGATTTTGAAGAAAAAAAAATTCAAATCGCCAGCGTCTTGTGATAACTTCCAATATGTAGCCAAGCCAAGAATATAGAAGGATTTCTGTTTTTTTTTTTTACTTTCATATCTACTATGTAGCCAAATTTGGCTAAATTATTTTCTGAATGATTGCCACTTTGACTACATCACAAAATCCTTAAGAGGAAAAAAAAAAAAAAAAAAAACCAACAAAAAAAAAAAAAAAAAATAAAAAAAAAAAAAAAAAAAAAAAAAAAAAAAAAAAAAAATTAAAAAA
>Ga0116229_10011969_pt1 | contig 12639 bp, 10 predicted proteins | sample S1TSphgellanicum_3_FD_87313 | JGI IMG/M metagenome (GOLD analysis project Ga0116229, IMG submission 87313) | Host-associated microbial communities from peat moss isolated from Minnesota, USA - S1T2_Fc - Sphagnum magellanicum MG | ecosystem: Host-associated > Plants > Peat moss > Unclassified...
CGATGCGGCCGGCGATGCGGCCGGCGATGCGGCCGACGCCGGTTTGATGCCGAGGACGGCAATGCGTCGCGCGCGCGTGAGGAGGTCGCGAATCGCCTCGGGAGTCTCGAGCAGCGCCACGCTTGAAAACCTAGTCGGCGCGCCGCGTGCGGTTATTTTGGCAGCACCACTCGTTCCCCACCTTCGCCCCGATCGCATGCGCATGCTCGTCCTCGGAGCCGGGCTGCAGGGCTCGGCTTGCGCGTTTGACCTCTTGCAGAACCCCGCCGTCCAGGTCGTCCACCTCGCCGACCTGAAGGTCGACGCGTTGCCGCCATTCCTCGCGCCGTACCTCGGGACGCGACTCCGGCCGCTGGCGCTCGACGTGCGTGACGCCGCCGCCGTCTCCGCGGTGATGGCCCGCGTCGATGGCGTCATGAGTGCCATCCCGTACTACTTCAATCTCGAGCTCGCGCGACTCGCGGTCGCTGCCGGCGTGCACTTCTCGGACCTTGGCGGCAACACCGAGATCGTCTTTCAGCAGAAGACGCTCGCGGCGGCGGCCGCCGCGGCCGGGGTGACGGTCGTGCCGGACTGCGGCGTCGCGCCCGGCATGGTGAACATCCTCGCCCAGCACGGCATCGCGCAGCTCGAGACCGTCGACGCGGTCCGCATCTTCGTCGGTGGCCTGCCGCAGCATCCCGAGCCCCCGCTGCATTACCAGATCGTCTACTCCCTCGAGGGCGTGCTCGACTACTACACGACGCTCTCGTGGGTGCTGCGCGACGGCAAGCGGCACCAGGTGCGGGCGCTCTCCGAGGTCGAGTCGGTCGACTTTCCCGCGCCGGTCGGCACGCTCGAGGCCTTTCACACGGCCGGTGGCCTGTCGACGCTCGGGTTTCGCTACGAAGGACGGATCCCGACGATGGAGTACAAGACCCTCCGCTATCCGGGCCATGCGCACATCATGCGCGCGATCCGGGACCTGGGACTGCTCGACCTGACACCGGTGGATGTGAAGGGGACCCAGGTCGTGCCGCGCGACCTGGTGGTGGCGACGATCGGCCCGCGGCTGACGAAGCCGCTCGGTCGCGACCTGATCGCGCTCCGCGTCGTCGTCAGCGGGATGCGCGCCGGGCGGCCCGTGACGCTCGGCTGGGAGCTGCTCGACTATCACGACACCACACGCGGGATCAGCGCGATGATGCGCGCGACGGGCTACTCGCTCTCGATCACGGGGCAGATGCAGGTCGCGCGGACGCTCGACGTCACCGGTGGCGGGGTCTTCACGCCCGACGAATGCATACCGGCGGACGCCTACATCGCCCAGCTCGCGGCGCGCGGCGTCCAGATCCGGCCGATCACGCCGGCGGCATCACCGGCGGCATCACCGGCGGCATTGCAGGCGGAGCCGCAGGTGGAGCCGCAGGCGGCGGGACACTCGGCCTGACCGCGGGCCGCGTCGCGGCCGGCGTGCGGTCCGGCGCCGGGCGGTGGCGCGCGCGGTGCCGCGCCGCCTTGGCGCGGTTGCCGCACGTCGCCATGTCGCACCACCGCCGGCCGCCGTTCTTCGTGCCGTCATGGAAGACGCGCGTGCAATGCGCGCCGACGCAGCGCCGCACGCGATCGAGCTCGCCGGTGACGAGTGAGTCGGCCGCGGAATCGACGACCGGAATCATCAGGCCGGCGAACGCGTCGCCGACCGGCGCAAAGTTCCGGATGATGCGCCCGTCGGGGCGCACGTCGATCCGTCGCGTGCCGGCGCTGCGACCGAGGACCCGATTGATTTCCGCGAGGGCATCGAGGCGCACCCGCTCGACGGTCGCGCCGCGCTCGGCGAGCGCGCGCAACGCCGTGCGCACACGGCGCGCGTCGGCGAGCACTGCGGCGGCGCCGGCCGGCTGCTGATCGGCGCGTCGCAGAATCCCCGGCGCGCGGTCGCGATCGAGCGACCCGGCGCGCTGCAGCCAGTCGAGGAACCCCTCGAAGTGCGCGAGCACATCGGATGTCCCGCGGCCGACGGCGTCGCGGGCGCCACCGTCGGCGGTCGCGTCGGTGTTCACGAAGTCGAGCCAGAGACGCTCGCCAAGGAACGGCGGCGGCTCGGCGGAAGGGAGCGCGTCTCGCATGGGGGTGTCGGGGCGAGTATATGAACCGACCCGGCGGACGGCAAGCCGAGGCGAGTCGATCCCGGGCGCGACCGCCCGCGGGTGGCGCGCACCGCGCGCACGGCACACCTTCCCGTCGTGCGCGGCGAAGCGGTGCTCTGGCTCGTCCTCGGCGTCGGCCTCGCGGTCTACGGCGTCATCCAGTGGCGCCGACGACCGTGAGCGCATCCTCGCGATAGACGAGCCACCCGGTGTGCTCCTCGGCGACGATTTCGACCTCGGTGCCGATCGGCAGCGTCAGATTCGGCACCTCGTGCCCGGCCGGGAAGTCGGTGAGGATCGGCACCTGGAGATCGGAGACGAGGTCGAGCAGGAAATCCTCGAACTCGTCCTCCTCCGACCGGTCGAGCGAGAGCTGCCCGAAGACGACGCCGCGCACATCGCGCAGCAGCCCGGCGGCACGGAGATGCACGAGCCGCTCGTCGGCGACCGACATCGGCTCGCGCGTCTCCTCGAGGAAGAGGATCGCGTCGCGCGTGTCGATCTCGTACGGGGTGCCGATCGACTGCTGCACGAGCGAGAGGTTGCCGCCGACGAGGCGGCCGACGGCGCGACCCGGTCGCACGACGTGGGCGACGTCGCGGCCGATGCGCGTCGTCGGACGGGGCACGGTCAGCGCGGTCAGCAGCGATGACATCGTCGGATCGCGGACGCTCGGGATCAGGTCATCGACCGTCGGCCCGTGGAAGACGCGGAGGCCGGCGCGGCGCATCAGCCAGAGATGCAGCGCCGTCACGTCCGAGTAGCCGACGAATGACTTGGGGTTCAACCGGAAGACATCCGGTTCGAGGTGCGGAATCATGCGCACGGCACCGTAGCCGCCCGTGCCGCCGATCACGGCCTTGACCCGCGGGTCGAGCCACATCCCCATCAAATTCTCGGCGCGCCGCTCATCCTCGGCGCGCTGAAATCGCCGCAGCGTCGAGAGCTCGTTGTCGAGCACCACCCCGTACCCCGCGCGCTCGAGCGCCTTCACGCCGCGGGCGAGCCACCCGGGCCGCGGCGCGTACGACGGGGCGACCACACCGATCATGTCGCCCTTCACGAGCGCCGGCGGACGCAGGAGCGGCGGGACCGCCGACACCGCGCCCAGGTCCGGCACGGGAATCATCTCGAGAGACATCCCCCGAAACGTACCGACCTGTACGCCCGGTCGTCACCCACCGCGCGTCCCTGCCGACCATCCGGACCGGACCGGGGCAGGCGCGCAACACGATCACGTGAGAAGGTGGTCTATTTCGTGAGTATCTCGGCGGACTATTGCTATGAAGGCGCTATGGTGTCGCGATGGCGGCCTCATAGCCTGATTCTCGGCTGACGTGGCTCGCTGAAATGGCGCGCGGCGAGTCGCCGGCGAGCGTTGTCTCGCATGACGTCGTCCGGAATGCTACCCAGAAGTCCCCCCCAATCCACTAGATTGCGCGATGATGCCGGTCCCCGAAACCACGCCGACGTATTACCGGAAGGGCTTCGGGCTGAAGGCCGAAGTGGAGGAGACGCTCGCGGCGGACTACACCGGGCGGCTCGTCGATCTCCTGCGCGCGCGGGACTATACGCTGACCGCGGCCGACGTGACGGTGCGGCTGGCGCGTGAGTTCGGTTTCTGCTACGGCGTCGAGCGGGCGGTGGAGTATGCCTATCAGACGCGCAGCAAGTTCGCCGACCGCCGGATCTTTCTCGCCGGCGAGATCATCCACAACCCGCACGTCAACGCCAAGCTGAGCGAGATGGGGATCGAGTTCCTGTCGGCCGGCGCCGGCGGGTTCGACTTTTCGCGGGTCGAGCCGGCGGACGTCGTGATCCTGCCGGCGTTTGGCGTGACGATCCGGGATTTCCAGACGCTGCGCGAGCGCGGCGTGATCGTCGTCGACACGACCTGCGGCTCCGTGCTCAACGTCTGGAAGCGCGTCGACAACTACGCGCGCGACGGCTACACGGCGCTGATTCACGGCAAGTACTACCACGAGGAGACGCAGGCGACGGCGTCGCAGGTCCTCAAGTATCCGGGCGGCCACTATCTCGTCGTGCGCAACATGGACGAGGCGCGCGTCGTCTGCGACTACATCGAGGGCCGCGGCGACCGGGCGGCATTCCTCTCGCAGTTCGCGCGCGCCGTCTCGCCGTCGTTCGATCCGGATCGCGACCTCGTGCGCATCGGCGTCGCCAACCAGACGACGATGCTGGCGCGCGAGTCGCTGGCGATCGCCGAGGAGGTCGGGGTGGCGATGACGCGCGCGCACGGGGCGGAGTACCGGGCGTCGCACTTCCGCACCTTCGACACGATCTGCAGCGCGACGCAGGACCGGCAGGACGCCGTCGAGGCGCTGCTCGCCGAGCCGCTCGACGTGATGATCGTCGTCGGCGGGTACAACTCGAGCAACACGATCTCGCTGGCGACGATCTGCGCGCAGCGCGTGCGCACGTTCCACATCGAGGACGCGAACTGCATCGATCCCGATCGCCGCACGGTCCGCCACCTGCCGATCGGGTCGCACGATGAAGTGGAGACGCCCGACGGCATTCCGAGCGTCGGGCCGCTTCGCGTCGGCATCACCGCGGGCGCGAGTACGCCGAACAACAAGATCGGCGAAGCGGTCGCGCGCATCTTCGCCACGCGCGGCGTCGCCCCGTCGACGATCGCGTGACGCAGCGCGCGTGACACGGATCGCGTGACCCTCGGCTTCGCCGAGCTGCAGGGTGGCGGCTCGCGCGTGCGGATCGTCCCCGCGCTCGGCGGCAAGATCAGCGTCCTCGAGATCGGCGGACGCGAGTGGCTCTGGACCAACGATGCGATCGCGCCGCGGGAGTACGTCGACGGCGCCGAGTATGCCGAGACGGCCGATACCGGCGGCTACGACGAGTGCTTTCCGACGGTCGCGGCGTGCCGGCTGCCGGCGTCGGCGCGGCAGTTCGCCAGCCTGCAGCTGCCGGATCACGGGGAGCTCTGGTCGACGTGGCCGGCGGTGACCGTCGAGACGACCGCCGACGGCCAGGTCGCGACGTGCGTCTGGGAAGGGCGCCGGATGCCGTACGTCTTCACGCGCGCCGTGCGGATCGCGCCGTCGGGGGACGTCGTCATGCGCTACGAGGTCCGCAACACCGGCCCGGAGCCGCTGCCGTTCGTCTGGTCGTCGCATCCGCTGCTCCCGCTCACCGAGCAGACGTGGCTCGATCTCCCCGCCGGCGCGAGCGTCCGCGTCGATGGCCGCCACGGCGAGGCGGTGCACATGGCCGAGGATTTTCGCTGGCCGCGCGTGCGACTGGAGAAGGCGATCGCCGACCTCTCGTGGCCGGCGGCCGCCGCACGCCACTACGCGTGCAAGCTCTTCGTCGGGCTCCCGACGTCCGGGGCGGTCGTGGCGGTCGAGGAGGGCGCGGCACGCCTCGAGCTGCTCGTCGGCGGCGACGACGTGTCGACGGTCGGCATCTGGATCAACCGGCGGGGCTGGTCACCGAACCGGCGCATCAAGCCGTACCTGAATCTCGGCTTCGAGCCGTGCATCGGGTCACCGGATTCGCTCACGACGGCGCTCGGCACCTGGGCGGGCGGGCAGTGGCTGCCGCCGGCCGCCGTGCGCCGCTGGAGCCTCACGTGGCGCGCCGGCGTCCCGCGCGCCGACCGGCTGTCGCGACGGTGAGAGCCGCGTGGACGCTCGCCTGCGTCGGGGCGGGCGCGCTCGCGTGCGCGGCGAGCGAGCCCACGGCGCCAACGGCGCCAACCGCGACGACCGCGGCGACCGCGGCAGCGCCGCGCTTCTCGACGACCGAGGGCGTGACGCTCTCGGCGACGCTCGCGCCGACCGTCGTCGCCGTCGGCGAGTCGACACTCGTCACGCTCGCCCTCACCAATCCGTCGGGCGCGGAGATCACGGTCGGCCTCGCCGGCGATACCGGGTCCCGGCGGGCGGTCAGCGGCTACGCCGCGTTCGTCGTCGCGTCGGGTGCGACGGAGCCGCTCGCACCGCAAGCGCACGATGCCGAGTCGGGCGCGACGGGCGCCATCTGGGCGGGGACCGTCGCGCCGCTCCTCCCGATCCCGCCGCGCGCGACGATCGTCGAAGCGCTCGGCGCCGTGCACGTCGTCGGCGTGTCGGATCAGCCGCCTGCCGTGCGGCGCGCCGGCGTCTCGACTCCGATCGCCTACGCACTCGCGCCCGGTGCGTACCTCGTCCGCGCCTGCGTCGTGCAGCCTGGCCCGATCGAGTCGTGCGCGCCGGGCGAGCCGCTCACCGTCGTCGATCGGCCGGCGCGCGCGATCAGCGCGCGGGCGGCGACGGTGCGGGCGACTGTGCCGGTGCCGGTGCCGGTGCCGGTGCCGGTAACGGTGCCGGACCGCGCCGGTCCCTGATCGACGCGAGCGTCCCGCCGTAGACGAGGTCCTGCACGTAGCCCCGCGTCAGCCACTCGTGCGGGAATCCGAGCTCGACGCGGCTGACGGTGTCGAGTCGCGCGAGCTGCTCGCTCGAGAGCGTGATCGTCGTCGCGTCGAGGGTCTCGCCGAGCTGCTCGGCGCGCCGGGCGCCGACGATCGGGATGACGGTCCCCGGCCGCTGCAGCAGCCACGCGACCGCGATCTGGCTCGGCGCGTGGCCGCTCTCCGCCGCGATGCGTGACACCTCGGCGGCGATCGCAAGGTTGCGGTCGGCGAGCCGTCCGCTGCCCGCCTTGAGCCGCGCGCCGGCCGGCGGGGTCGCGCCGGTCGCGTTGTACTTCCCCGAGAGGAGTCCGCCGCCGAGTGGCGCCCACGCGGCGACGGCGAGATCGAGCGCCTCGGCCATCGGCGTCAGGTCGCGCTCGACGGTGCGCTCGATGAGGCTGTACTCGATCTGCAGCGCAACGAACGGCGTCCATCCGCGGAGCGTGGCGATCGCGTTCGCCTGCGAGACGATCCACGCCGGGGTGTCGGAGACGCCGGCATAGAGGATCTTGCCCGCGCGCACGAGGTCATCGAACGCGCGCATCACCTCATCGATCGGCGTCAGATAGTCCCACGCGTGCAGCCAGTACAGATCGATGTAGTCGGTGCCAAGTCGCCGCAGGCTCGCCTCGACGGCCTGCACCATGTTCTTCCGGTGGTTGCCGGACGCACTCGGGTCGCCCTTGCGCGTCGACAGCGAGTACTTCGTGGCGAGGACGAAGTGGCCGCGATCCGCCGCGATGCACTCGCCGACGATCGTCTCGCTCGAGCCCTCGGTGTAGAGGTTCGCCGTGTCGATGAAGTTGCCGCCGCGGTCGGCGTAGGTGTCGAAGATCCGGCGCGCGCCGGCGCGGTCGGTGCCGTAGCCCCATTCCTCGCCGAAGGTCATGGTGCCGAGGGCGATCTCCGAGACGCGGAGTCCGGAGCGGCCGAGGAGTCGATAGCGCAGGGCGGGAACCATGGTCAGAAGAGTCCGATGCCGGCGAGGACGGAGATGACGCGATTCTGCGCGTCGGTCTGGGGCGCGACGTCGAGCACGCCGAGGGTGTAGCGGGCGCTGAGCGAGAGCGTGTGGCGCCGGTCGAGGCGATAGATCGCGCCGCCGCCGAAGGTGACCCCGACGTCGAACGTGTTGTGCGGAATGCCGGCGGCGTTGCAGCTCGCCGACGACGAGGCGCCGCCGATCGTCGAGACCGAACACGCGAGCTCGACGGCGACCTGCGGCCCGAGGACGACGAACGGCGCGACGGTGCCGGTGCCGCCCGGCAGTTCGAATCGCGCGAGCACGGGGAGCGCCAGATAGTCGAGGCGCTGTCCGCCGCTGAAGGCGCTCCCGGCGGGCGAGCCCGAGCCCTGCTCGGAGAAGAGGAGATCGGCCTCGAGCGCGAAGACGCGCGCGACGGGGGTCCGGACGCCGATGCCGCCGACGAAGCCCGCGCGCTGCGCGCTGCCGACGGCGTCGCTGCCGACGAGGGTGGCGACGGTGAGGCCGCCGAGGAGCTCGACGCGGGGGCCGGCGAGTCCCTGGGCGCGCGTCGCGAGTGGGGCGAAGGTCGCGAGCGCGAGGCTCTCGAGCAGGAGTGCCGTCGTGAGCGACGCTCGTCGGCCGCGCGCGCGGCGGAATCCGATCATCGTCCAACTATAAGCGACGGGCCGGCGATGGCGGGCGGCCCGTCGTGGGTCGGCGTCGTCAGTGAAAGTCGTGTCGCTGGGCGTGCTCCGCGCCGACGTTGGCGTCGAGCGGGGTGAAGCGATCACCGCGCAGATGGATGACGCGGCCCTCGACCTGGAGGATGCCGCGCACGATGAGGAGCGGGCTGCGGGCGATGCGCAGGGCATCGCGTTCGAAGCGGCGCGGGGTGACGACGATGTTGACCATCCCCGTCTCGTCCTCCAGCGTCAGGAAGACGAACCCCTTGGCCGTGCCCGGCCGCTGGCGGCAGATGACGAGTCCGGCCGCGGCGACGCGGTCCCCGTCGCGCGCGGTGGCGATGATCGCCGCCGCCGTGCGGATGCCATTGGGCTCGAGGACCGTGCGCAGGTGGAGCAGGGGGTGGCCGTTGAGCGAGAAGCCGGTGGTCCGGTAGTCGGCGGCGGTCAGTTCGGTCGGCGACATCCCGGGGAGTGAGAGCGGCTCGTCGACGGGCTGGTGGACGACGAGGGGGCCACCGGTGCCGCGCTGTACCTCGAGGACGCGCCAGAGCGCGCGTCGCCGCCGCATCCCCAGCGGCAGCTCGGCACCGGCCGCCGGAAGCATCGTGTCGAACGCGCCGGCTTCGGCGAGCTGTCGCACGGCGCGCCGGTCGAGCGCCACGCGGTCGACGACATCGGCGATCGAGACGAACGGGCCATCGGCGCGCGCGCGCTCGAGCCGGTCGCGCGCGGCCGCGCCGAGTCCCCGCACCATGCGCAGCCCCAGGCGGACGGCGGGCGGACTGCCGGTCGCGGCGCCATCCGGTTCCAGCGTGCAGTCCCACGCCGAGTGGGCGCAGTCGACCGGCCGGACGACGACGCCATGGCGGCGGGCGTCCTCGATCAGCGTGCCGGGGGCATAGAACCCCATCGGCTGGGCGTTGAGGATTGCCGCCAGGAACTCGGGGGCGTAGTGGTAGCGCAGGTAGGCCGACGCATAGACGAGCAGCGCGAAACTGGCGGCGTGCGACTCGGGGAATCCGTAATCCGCGAACCCGTTGATCTGGCTGTAGATCCGCTCGGCGAGCTCCGGGGCGATGCCGTTTTGCACCATGCCGCCGACGAGCTGGTCGTGGATCGCGGCCATCTTCTCGCGCGATCGCTTGTGTCCCATCGCCCGGCGGAGGGCGTCGGCCTCCGATGGGGAGAACCCGGCGCACGCGACCGCGACCTGCATCCCCTGCTCCTGGAAGAGCGGCACGCCGAGGGTGCGATGGAGGATCGGCTGCAGCTTCGGGTGCGGGTACGTGACCTCCTCGAGTCCGGCGCGGCGGCGGAGATACGGGTGCACCATGTCGCCCTGGATCGGGCCGGGGCGGATGATCGCGACCTCGACGACCAGGTCGTAGAAGCACCGCGGCTTGAGTCGTGGCAGCGTCGCCATCTGGGCGCGGCTCTCGATCTGGAAGACGCCGATCGTGTCGGCGCGGCTGATGCTCTCGTAGACGGCCGCGTCGTGCATGTCGAGCGTCGCGAGCTCGAGCGTCCGGCCGCGGGTATCGGCGATGGCGGCGAGACAGTCCTGGAGGAGCGTCAGCATCCCGAGACCGAGCAGGTCGATCTTCACGAGGCCGGCGGCATCGAGGTCGTCGCGTTCCCACTGAATGACGGTACGGCCGGGCATCGACGCCGGCTCGACGGGGACGACCGTCGCGATCGGGTCGGCCGTCAGCACGAACCCGCCGACATGGATCGACCGGTGTCGCGGCAGCTGGTGGAGGCCGTCGACGATCGTGGCGAGTCGCTGCACGCGTCGGTCGCCGGGGTCGAGTCCCGCCTGGATGAGCGGCCCGTCGTCCGTCACCGACCGGATCGCAGTCGTCGGGTTGCGTCGTTCCTCGTGGTCGGTGGCGTGCGTCGGCCCGATCGCCGTGTGCGGGGCCGTGTGCGGGGCCGTGTGCGGATCGAGCCACTGCTGGCGGGTGGCGGTGGTGACCGCGTTGGCGCGGGCGGTCGCCTCGGTGCCGCCGAGCAACTGCGCGCCGACGGTCTCGGCGGTCACGGGCGCAGGCGCGCGGTCGGTGCGCAGCGTCTCGGCCGTGGCGCGCGCCGAGAACCGGTCGCTGAGCGCGCTCAGCGTCGACGCCTGCTCGACGGAGAACCCGAGGACGCGGGCCGCGTCGCGGACGGCGGACCGGCCGCGGTACGTGATCTGCTCGCAGACCATCGCCGCGTGATCGCGGCCGTAGCGGGCGTAGACGTACTGGATCACGCGCTCGCGCTCGCGGTGCGCGAAGTCGAGATCGATGTCCGGCGCCTCGTCGCGTCCATCGCTCAGGAACCGCTCGAAGAGGAGCCCCATCGCCACCGGATCGATCGCCGTGATCCCGAGGCAGTAGCAGACCGCGGAGTTGGCGGCCGAGCCGCGCCCCTGGGCGAGGATCCCCTCGCGTCGCGCGAACTGCATGATGTCCCAGACGATCAGGAAGAACCCGGCGAGTCCGAGCCGTGCAATGATCGCCATCTCGTGCTCGAGCTGCCGGCGCTGGGCGGCCGACCGCGTCGGACCCCAGCGGGCGTCAGCGCCGGCCTCGACCTGTGCCGCGAGATAGGCGTCGGCCGTGCACCCCGCGGGGATCGGATAATCGGGGAGCGTCGGCTTGAGCTGGCCGAGCCGGAACGTGCATCGCTCGGCGAGGGCGACGGTGGCGCGCAGTCCCGCCGCATCGCCCCACTGGCGCCGCATCGCGTCGGCGCCCTTCAGGTGCCAGGCATCGCTCGGGCGGAGGCGGGTCCCCATCGCGTCCAGCGTGCGCTCGTGCCGGAGGCAGGCGAGGACATCGTGGATGCGCCGGCCGTCGGGGGTGGCGTAATGGACGTCGTTGGTCACGACCCACGGCACGCCGGCCCAGTCGGCGAGCGGGATCAGCGCGGCGACGAGGGCGCGTTCCTCGGGGATCGCGTGATCCCAGCACTCGACGGCGACGTGGTCGCGGCCGAAGATCTCCACCAGCCGGCCGAGCGCCCGCCGCGCGCCCGCGAGATCGCCGCCGTCGGCCGCGGCGACCGCCGCCGGGACCCAGCCGCGCGGACATCCGGTGAGCGCGAGGAGCCCGGCGGCGTGCGCGGCGACGCACTCGAGGGAGACGACCGGTGCGCCACGTGGCGCGTCCATCCGCGCGCGCGTGATGAGGGTGGAGAGGTTCGCATAGCCCTCGCGCGACTCGGCGAGCAGCACGAGGTGGGTGTCGGTCGCGGGGCCGTCATCGACCGACACGGTCAGCTCGGCGCCGATGATCGCGTCGATCCCGAGGGTCTTCGCCGCCTGGGCGAACCGCACGAACCCCCCGAGCTCGTTGTGGTCGGTCAGCGCGAGCGCGGGCATGCCGAGCGCGTGTGCCCGCTCGACCAGCGTCTCGGGCGCCGACGCGCCATCGAGCAGCGAGAAGGCCGAGTGACAATGGAGCTCCACGTACGCGGTCATGTCCGAAGACACCGGCGCCGGACATCCGGCGCCGGACATCTGGCGCCGGACATCCGGCGCCGGCCGCCCCGCTAGCTTCCAGCGGATGACGGAGTCGTCCCAGGATGGATCGGTGCCGCCGCCGCGGTTCGACAGTGCGAGCGAGCTGCTGGAGGCCGCCGACACGATGTCGCCCGAGGAGCTCGATCAGCTGCCGTACGGGATGATCCAGCTCGATGCACGCGGTCGGATCCTGCGCTTCAACGCGGTCGAGTCGCGGCTCGCGTCCTTGCCGCAGCAGCAGCAGGTCGGCAAGCACTTCTTCACCGAGGTCGCGCCGTGCACGAAGGTGCAGGAGTTCTACGGGCGCTTCAAGGAAGGGGTCGTGCGCGAGGAGCTCGACTCGTCGTTCCAGTTTCACTTCGCCTTCAAGCAGAACCCGCGTGACGTCACGGTGCGGCTCTTCTACTCGAAGCGCACGACGAGTGTCTGGGTGATGGTCTCGGATCGCGAGGGGAATCCGCTGGTGTAGTGGATCGGTGTCGTGGATCGCTGTCGTGGATCGGTGTCGTGGATCGGTGTCGTGGATCGCGGCGTGCGTGTCAGTCGAGCCAGCTCTGCAGATACCATCGTCCCTCGCCGCCGGCATCGGCCGCGCCGAGGTCGCGAAAGACCAGCCACTCCACGCCGTTCGCCCGACAGCGCCAGTAGTCACGCGCGTACTCGTCCGCCCACCACCGGCCGGCGAGTCGCTCCGGTCCGATCGCGGCCTCGACGACGACGCGCGCGGCGCGCCATCGCATCGCCACCGGCCGCTCCTCGTCGCACTCCACCGTCACCGGCTCCGGCACCTCGAGCAGCCGGCGCGCCACGGACGGCACCGCGGGTATCGCCTGGAGCGCCGACGCCGCGGGCAGCGCCAGCGGCGCGCCGCGCCCGAGCGCCAACGTCAGCGCCGGCACTGGCACTGGCACCGGCAC
>Ga0116229_10011970_pt1 | contig 12638 bp, 6 predicted proteins | sample S1TSphgellanicum_3_FD_87313 | JGI IMG/M metagenome (GOLD analysis project Ga0116229, IMG submission 87313) | Host-associated microbial communities from peat moss isolated from Minnesota, USA - S1T2_Fc - Sphagnum magellanicum MG | ecosystem: Host-associated > Plants > Peat moss > Unclassified...
CAAAAAAATTGAAAAAAAATGAAAAAAAATTTTTGAAATTAAAAAAAAAAAAAAAAAAAAAAAGACTTGCTGGGTTGTGTCAGATCTGCTGCAACTGGATGGGTGCTTATAAGAGGTCCAACTTAGCAGAGATTTGACCATGGGTTGAAAAGAAAGGGTTGGTCATTCACTCATTAACTCCCCTTTGTTCCCTCAGGTCAGGTGCCCTAGGTAGGGGAAAATCCTAGTACCTAGGTACCAGTGTTGGGCGGGTATCTATCTACTTTTGAACATACCAGCTGGTGCTGGTATTGAATCTTTTTCTCTTGTTTTTTAATTCATACTTAGTAGGCAGGTACTTGTATAGAAAATAAATAAGTAATAGTCAGTTCTTTGATACCCGGACCACTATCCGTCTATATATCAGGACTTCATTGATATACCCGTCTGACACCCTTCCCTACCCATGTTGGGTGGTTCTCTGTGCTTCTTCAAAGAAAGAGTTGACGGGTATAGGGACTGGGTTCAGGTTGGTATCCAGACCAATGAGTGGAGGTTCTAAAACAACTTACAACAACACCAGTCTTGAACCTTGACTGGCGGTTCTCAAAAATCATAGAACCAGTTCTCACCCTTAACCCGAGTTCTCAAAATTTGATGATAAGGAGGGGCGGATGAAACCCTAGATAGATGGAACAACGCTATCAATCATCGAAAGTTGAATAGGACAAAACTTTTGGCAGTTGATTGTGATGTGAAGTACAAATTTGTCTTTCCGGGACATTTGTGTTCATGGTTTTTGTTTCTCGCTTGTTATAAGAAAGGCAAGGATTCACTCTTGACAACACTTGCTAAATCATGGGACGCTCTCTTTAGGTGCATCTTTTGTGGTGTGGATGCTTCCTCATTGAAACATTGATGTATTGTTTGTCGAGTTATGGAGCTCGTGTTAGAAATAAAAACGTGCGATTGTTTCAAGGATACATGTAGAGCTAAATTGAATTGTGCAGAATTAGGATTGAGGAGGTTGTTTTTTTGTGATTTGGTTTGTTCATAGATTCACTACAATAAAAGGTGTCCCCTATACGCTGAGTGATTTCACTAGATTTTGAATGAATTCATTGATTGTAATGAATTCAATGGTCTAGTGAACATGGACTAGTGAATTGCACCCACATTTTGTAGTAGTGATTGCATCCTTGAAAAGAAATAATATTTTGCTACGCTTTGTATCTCTATAGGAAGGATGCATTGTAGTAGAGATGGGTTGATGATAGGAAGGTGATGAAAGTTTTAAGGATCTCGAGAGCAATCATGAAGCCTATCATTAGTGTGTGGGATTGGTTGTTTTGTTTGGTTTGTCAATTCCTTAGTCACTAAGAGAGAGAGAAGCACCTAGTTTTTTGGGAACTTTGAGGGAGCATGGGACTTCTGTAGTAAGTTATGCTTTGATGGGATTATTGAGAAGTGTCAACTATTCCTTGTCCAACTTTCTGAATTGATCGTAGGGGTTTTGATATTTCCTTGTTGTGCAATGGTGTTTGTTTTGAGTTGATCAAAATGTTAAATTACTATTAAAAAAAAATTGTCTGAGTTTTGTCAAATTGTGCATTATGTGTTGTGTGTGAATGTTGTATGTGTGGTAGTTGGTGGGTTTGTGACAAAGAGATACATGGTCATGATTTGCCGATGTTCAAGAGAATGAGGTCAAAGGGTTCTAATTCTTGGAAACCCACAAAATTAAAGTTAGCAGTGACATAGTTGTTCTTGGAATCAAAATCTTTATGATCATATGATATCACTCATATGTTGTAAAATTCAATTCTATTTTGTTGAATTATTTGTCATAGTAAAACCGTTTTTTTTTTTTTTTTTTTTTTTGTTATTGAAATTTTAATAACTAGGGGTTAGAAAAAATTGTTGCAACCTCCTTGTCAATTCTTTTATGAAACCTTGACAATTCATTGAAAACTTTCAAAAACCTGGAACCAGAGGTTCTTTGGATTTTCAAATTCTTCAAAAACCTAAAATTGGTTGTTTTAATTCTCCAAAAAAAAATAGCCTAATGAGTTTTGAGTTTATGATTTCTAGAATTTTCAAATTTTGGATTTTCGGGGGAAAATTTTAACATTTAGGTGATTTTTCAAATTATGGGTGAAAATTTTCAGAATTCCAGTGATTTTTCAATTTTTGGTTAGAAAATTGACACATGTGATGTTCCTTTGATTTCTAAAAGTTTTAAAGTACCAAAACCAAAGGTTATTAGCAACATCAAAGAACTACACAAGACTAGTTTATTGTTTATTCCCACTTCCATAAGGTAATTGTTGTTTATTTTAATCTTCATGGGTTCAAAATCCCATAGGGGTTTAAGGTTTAAACAATATGGGCTCTTGATGAAATAAAGTTTCAAATATGGTGCTAGTATGTATATGGCTCACCCTTGTGCCCTTAATACTATGTACATAATTTTGTCCACTATTGATTTTTGCAAATTGTTTATTTATTTATTTCTTTGTTTTGTTTTAGCGGGGGCACAAATGAACAAAATATATTTCAAAGAAGAAATAACAACATTTTTTCTTTCTTTCTTGAATTGAGAATAAATTATGACTTCCTTTTGTGCAAAGTGGAGGGTTTAGAACTTAAGAGATAAAACTTCAAGACCAAAGGGAGGAAAAAAACCACCTCAAGCACCTAAGGCTAGTGTAATTGGTAGGCATATTGCAACACAATAAAAACTAAATTGTCAAATGATCAACACAATTGGCTACCGTTGTAAAAGAAACAAATAATGAAGACTTATGTAGGCCATACAACTCAATTCTATTTAGTGGTGAACAAAAAACCATGTTGTTGATTTTTCCTCATGTGGAAAAACTGTATTAGAAAATAGAATCTCATCCATTAGACAATCTTACAATTACATAGGGCAAGAATGGCCTTTATCTTTTGTGTGGTTGGAATTTTTCATCTAAAAGATGAATGTGTCTTTCTATAAGCTCAAATTACTTCCAATAAACTTGGTTTCTGAAACCCTAATCTTAACCCCCCCTAATCCTTTGATTTCACTTGATTATCATTGAAATTTTCATCCATAGTAGAAACTAATTTTTATTGAAACCTAATATGTGTGAATCAAAAATCAAAATTTATTAACATATTTGTCACTATAAAAATGTACAAATTTCTTTAAATCCTCACAACCAATAAACATCATTACCCAAGTGTTTGATTTTAATTTCCTTGCTATAAATACATCTCCTTAATTGTGGATATTCTCACCATGGTTTATTCCATCAAACCCAGGGTTTTTTTTTCCAATTTTGTGATATAGTTAAAATGGCATTCATCCATAATACAATTTAGCCAAATTTGATGATAAGAAAATATGAATTGTTTAAAAAAATCTAGCATGGACTTCTATATTTTTAGCTACCTTTTGGAACTTATGATAGATTATGACAAAAAAAAAATTATTGGATTATTTGAAAAAATTGGCAACTTGATAAATTCAAAAACCTTAATTTTCATTAAATTGAAAAAAAAACCTTCATTTGATGAAATTTTGCCCCAATTTTTTTTTTGATCACACCTATCCCATTTTTGTACACAAAGTACTTAACATTTCATTTTTCTCTTCCTTATAACACATTACAAGACGTTGAAATTCTTGGCCATATAATAATTAGCTCTCCATTGATATGGGAACTACAACTATTTTAGGTTCAATTTCTTTCTTTTTGGTCCCACTCATATTTAATCTCCTTCTATCTTCATTTTGCACCATAGTTATTAATTATGTAGATAAATTCAATTTAATGTCACATATTTTCTTAAGGAAACATTGAAAACCCAAAATTTGGAAACATGACAAAAGTTGGTTCATTTCACATGGTTTTGATGTTTCTAATGTTTCTAATTCTTTTGCCTTGCATGTTTCAACATACCACACTCAACCCCAATTCCTTGATATATCAATTTCAAAATTAGGTTTTGGATAATATATAGTTGGGAACATTATGAAAAATCATGAATGAGATCTTTTTGGAAGGATTATAAATTATGAGTGAAAAGACCCCTCATCTATAATCATGTTCCAATGGTCCATGGACATGAAAAACCCACTCATTTCTTTAATGGTAATTTTACGCAATGCTATACATATATATTCTAATGGTGTATATTAATATATATTATAACGTTGAATTTTTATTAATTTTCATATTTAGTACATTCAGAAAATTTTCCTAGTCAATGTATTTTTTTAAAAAGAAAGGAGCTTACACCTACCACTTGAGAGTGAAGAGAAAATATGTCTATTTACAAGTGTAAGATCCTTCACGATGTTATGGAGTAGGTGCAAGATCATATTTAAACGTTTTCCCCAATGTCTCGTGATCTATGTGTATATTTAAGTTTGTGATAATATTTGCCTGATGTTTTCATGATTTCAAGTGGAGGACATTTGAAAACTTAGGGCCAAACTTGGCAATGGCCTTATCCTAGGGCCTTTATTTTGGGAAGACCCACCTTAGGATTCTATGGTCCATTTATTAGGTGTTTGATGATGCAAATTTCACCCCCTTTGTTAACAAGGTATTATAAATAGGCTACTTTTAGTTATTTTAAACCATTCCACCCTAGGTTACTTTTGATTATTTTAAACCATTCCACCTTAAGTTACTTCCAACTTATTATAGGCTATTCTAGATAGGCTACTTTTGGTTATTTTAAACCATTCCACCCTAAGTTACTATTAACTATTATAGGATATTATTGGTTTTTTTAAGTTATTCAACCCTATGCTATTTTTTAATTTTTAAGCTATTTTTTACTATTCACATTTTTACTAATGTACTAGCCAACATCAATGTAATATTGTGACCAAAAATCCATATTGGGTTTACATTTATGTGACATAAACCAATTAATGGCATTGAAACACCATTTTGGGTTGCAACAAAAACAAACACCTATATATCTAATTTTTTCAGTTGCATAGCCCATTTGTTTAATAGTTGTAAAATGTCTCAAGTTAATTAGGTCCAAAACATAGAGTCCCAATTCAACTATGAATGGATTATATAAACTACATAATGAATTGGGTCCATTACATACTGAACCAATTCTATTATAATAGATTCAATGAACTATATAGTGAAATAAGTCTACTACATAGTGACCTAGTTCACCTATGGTGGATTGACATTTAGGGTTAAGTAAAGTTATTTCACTATGAAAGCCCCATAGTGATTTAGGTTAATGAATTGTGCCCACATTTTGTACTATTGTTTAAAATATGGTTGCTTCTGAGCTCACCTCCTAGTTGTGATTGCTCAATTATTTATTTTTCTACTAAGTACTTGCTTAAGGACCTTAGCGTACAATTTGGGTTGTTTCCTTTTTGACTTTGGATCTTAGCACCCAAAGTCTATGTGTACAAAACCATGATTAGTATTTAGAATTTCTTTGGGGTTGATCAAGCTTTGGGCCACCCTAACCCATTTTGTGTTTTGCCTCAAGCCATAAACATTATACACTCTACTTCAATAGATTCATAAAAAACCAACTATCTCTAAATTTGGTGGGCCTTTCACCCCTAACCACAAGTCATCCCCATATTTTGCAACATTCATGAATTTGGTCTTCCAAGGCCCATTAAAGTTCTCTTCAACTTATTCATGGCTAGATCATTCAATTTTGGGTTAAATAGAAAACAACTACATTATTTATTTACTTTCAACTACATTGCACTTACATTTAATGGCTTAAGTTTGTTGTGTTCATTTACTCACTAACCCAATATGCAAAAGGTGCATTGTTAGAGTGGAAAGTTAAATAGCAATACAAAGAAAAAAAATAAAAATTTAATGATTTTAAAATTTAACTTGCTTTGTCCTTCGACTAATTATTTGCATTGGATTTCAAGTTTTCTATTGCACTCCCTTTCTTAGGGTTATTTTCACCTTCTTTCACAATACTTATACATTTCAATCAATGAGGAATATTTAGCCTTAAAAGGTGGTCCCTTTTGGTCACATAAAATCAATCATAATTCAAATATAGTATTTGCACTTTACTTATCAAATCAAACCAAAGGAACAAATTTAAACAGCTATCACCTTCTTTGGCAAGATTTTTCAACCTTTTCACAATTCCTCAAATGGTTTTTCCATCATGCAATTTTGAACAAATTAAATATGAAAAAAGAAGGTTGAAAAAACACTTGCATTGTACGTTTTCTCAGCCTTCTCAAAAAGCCTAATCTAGGTTTGTTTGTCGTTACTAAAAAAGTCTTGGTTGATTTCCTTTCCATTACTTATTTAAATGTTTCATTTTATTAAGTTTTGAAAATCCAAAGTGGAGTGCAACACACTAATGTGCCACTTCACTCAAATATGATTTCCTGATTGCAGATCCATGGATCACAAATGTTATCTACCCACTACATTTCACCTTTAAAAGCATCCTTCTTTCCCAATGTTTAGGCATCCATGCAATACGTTTTTTTTGGATACAATAAAAATTGCACCTATGTTGCAACTCACTACCAAAATATTCGCCAATAAGGTTTTTTAAATGATGGACATGCCTTCTAGTTAGGTGATTTATTATAATGCCTTTGAAGGTGCACTAGGGCTCAAAAATGAGGATTTACGCACAAAATGCATACTCTTCCAATAAAAAGGATGAAGGTTTATGCACAAAGTGCTTTTTTTTCAATAAAATGACAAGGAAAAAACCTGATACTTATTAAATTTCAGGCTAACTAATAGTTTTTTCTATTACATTAGCAAACTTGGCCACTAGTGGGCACAATTTGGGAAACAAACATTTGTTTCCCAAATTTACCACTATTATACCCAAACAAATTGCACATAAGTTGGTTGTGGGCAATTTCATAAATCTAATTATAATTAGCATAAAAGGAGTTCTATTAGCTAGGAAATTATTCATTTTCAATTTGCATGTTAATTATTGATCCCCAAAAATATTAAATTGACATTAATATAATTAAATGGAAATGCATGCAAAAAACCAAACCATTATAAATACTTAACCAATATACCTTTTTTTAATCCTATGAATGAACATTCAAGATCATCAATGTAATAAAAATCCATTATATGTATGTTATATATATTTACATGTCATTTTGTTTACATTACAAGCAAAATCTAGGTTTCATTTTGCTTAAACCCAATAGATAATTTAACATTTTAAACTACACCATTAATGATATAAATAAACATATTCATATCTTTTATACCCGATTGATTTATTGTTTGAAAAAATGAATAGTGCACAAAATTGAGCAAATAACAAATGCACTACTTTCTAGATTCCATTATTTACCAAAACATTTATAACATTTGGTGGGAATAGGATTTGAACCTACAACATTTAGATTATGATCTTGACGAGTTACCAATTATTTTATCCCACAAGCATAATAAAGCTTATTCAACTACAAAAGAAGAATTATTTGACCAACTTTAAGTATAACCTTTTTTTATAATTCTCGCATTTTTCTACCAAATTTTTTTATGGTAGTTCATCTATCAACTAAAGTCTTACATAACAATACTTTGGGACTTAACTCCCAAAGCAAGAATCATCAAGCAATTTTTTATTTATCATTATTTTTTGTAACTTTATTTAATGAGCAAATTGTGGAGCCAACTAAACAAGTCCTTTGGCTTGCTTAAAAGATAGTTGCGAAGTTGATTTCTTTGAAGATATTTGTAGATGTTTCATAGCCCAATTCATCATCATAGATGGTCAATATTATATATGTTAATGTCATTAATCAACACATTCCTAAAAAAATTCTTTGTTAGGCTTGCTACATTTTCATCCTTTGCATTTGATTTTAGGAAGCCACATCCACCCCCCTACTACCCCCACTTTGTACCCTCTATAAGCTTCGTCAAAGTCACTCTTTGGATTTTATTTATCAAAGCCTTGACTTGATTTGGTGCCTACAAAAAAGGCCCACCCAATCAATTTTACAAAAAATGTTTTTTTTTACTATATATGCACATTAAAACTTTAAATTATATTAAATATGTTGTCTAGGCTTCTACCATGTCTCCTAAAATTCATAACTCAATACATATGGCGTAAGATGATTTCACATTTCAAGGTCGAAATGGGATTGGGTGTTTCCACATCTTACCATAGTGCCTCGAGCTACATAGCAATTAATGAATAGAGTAAAGAATCTACCTGCCCAATCGTAGGTTTCCTTTGTTCACCAAGGCATGCTACATCGGTGTTTTTTGAACTATGCTAAATAGTGGCCCATCACACAACATTCTAACTTGACTTTTTTCGAATCTTTTATCAACCTACCTTAAGCTATTTTTTAAAAGTGAGTTGCTTGTCAAAATGTCTTGCTAAAGAGCCCACAAGGGAGATGATGGCACAATAGGCTACGACAAATAAAACTCGTCTAAGTGCTTAAGAGCTTATTGCCACCTTGACAAATGTATAGATCCTTTTTATCTTGCTTAGTGCCACACTAGGAAATTTACAAACTCATTCCATGCAAAATGGAGATTTTCATTTTTACCTTTAAGAAAAAGACCATGGGCTCCTCTTCAACACTTTTATATTATTAAGTCCCTTTCAAGTAGGCAAAACCTCTTATTTCCAAGGTGCAAAACACACTTTCAAAAAAAGAACCTCATTTTCATTGTTATTTCTGGCATAGCTTGTCCAATTGAACACCATGCCCAATGTTATAATATTTTTTAGCATTTTGTCTTTAGTAACATGGGTAATTTGCTATACATTGAATTCTACTTTTCGTATAAATGAGTAGATTGACAATAAGCCCTTATGACCTAGTCAATTTATCCTACAACAAGCATAGAGTAAGCAACATACATTGCACATGTTTTCATTTGTGGAATTAAGGTGTCAATGCTTGGTTGCTATGTAAAAGGCCCTAAAAGATTTTATAATTTTTTATAACATTAAATCATATTAGTATGATAAGCAAGCTAATTTCATGTTGTTGAGTTATTTGCTTTCAAAATGGTAACCTTTCCCTCCTCCCTTGAAGGAAGCTTCTCACATGTGCTTTGGTATGCATGTTTGTTACCATATTAAATGAGTGTAATGCCTTTTATATAAATTTGAACAATACAATTTTTCATGCATGAACTAAATTGTGCACCCTTCATTAATTATTTGGCTAGGGCACATTTTTTTGGTTCTTTTATTCATACTTATTAAAAGGCCTAAATAAAAGTAAAACATAATATTAGTGCATAATTGCACATGCTTTCTTTGATTAAATGCATCAAAAAAATTATCAATAGTAAATTATGATAGTTTATAAGTTATTAACATTACAAGTAATTATCTGCACTTTGTTAGTACAAGTCTGTAAAAATGAGAGTATAGTGATGGTTTATGTACTTTGTGAAGTGTAAAATGAAAATGTATTATATATGATCAATTTTTTTGTCTAAAAAACATCCATTATGTCAAATATTGTACTTATGTCGAAAAACATCATAAATATTTATTTACTACAACCTATCGCAAAAGGAGAATTGGGGCAAGGTTAATGACCAACACACACACACACACACACACATGCATGCCACTAAGCTATAGGTCAAATCCTTATTAAAAAACTCCTATCTAAAAAGAGATTTGAACCTTCATGTGCAAATTATGACCTAGTTGTTCTAATTTATTAAACTACTGTGACATGCATATTATAATTTTTCTATTCTACTAATTTGCTACTTCCTAAGTTTTTTTTGTGAAAATTTACTTTATGCCCAACTACAAACTAGGGTCATAAAAAAGAATGGATTTGCCATTCTAAAGGATAAAATTAATTGTGTATGTATCAAGTTTAAACAAAATTAAAACACCTTGTGCCATTGTATTTTTAATTGCAACTAAGCTTGTAAATGTTTTTATTATTAGGTAAATAATGACATTTATAAGCATACCTAGAGAGGTGTAAAGTATCAAGCACACCATTTCCACTTGCCATAGGCCAACAAGCCTTTAAAGTCTAATAGTGCATCCTTCATATAGGTTGTTTTGCAAGCCATGCAACCTTTGAAAAATGAAAAGTGCAAAACAAAGCTACATTTTTCAAAAAATCCATATATATATAAGCTTATTTTATCATTTGTTCCATTATGAGAAATAATTTAAAAAATAATATATATGTGTTTTCAACAAAAATGAGACAAGAACAAAAATTATTTATGGAATAAAGGAGTCGATCCAAACACAAGTTCCCCTATGACTACCTTGTTACAACTTCACCTCAATTAAAGGACCCACCTTCGTATCTTACATTAAACCACCAATTACTCCAATAGACCACACTCAATAACAACATGGAACATTAAAGTAATGGGTGAGTGGGTTATTTACTTTAAATGTTTTACTAATCACACCTTCATTAAGGTATCTAAAACATGATGAAGATGATTGATTTCTTCCTTCACTTTTAGACACATTCTTATGGATGCATGTAAAGCATTGATCAACAAGCAATGGCCACCTGATTGGTTCAATTTGCAAACAATGACAACGAAAAGACAAATAATTTATAATAAGTTGAAAAAATGCCATGTGAAAGGAGGCAGTACATGGCCAGTGACTCTAGGCCCATTTTGTTTATTGTAAGAAAAGGTAATGGCTTATTTGAATTGTAAAACCTCCTATAACATAATAACTTTTCTTCCAACATGCACCTATTAAAATTTTGCAAATTAGAAAAACATTTTTCAAAGAAATAAAAAAGATCATAAGCAAAAATAGACTTGAAAATGGTTGAAAATATTAAACCTTGTTTTGATTAAGGTGTTTAATTTTTGTGGGTGAACACTTACATCATGCATGTTTTCATCCATTTTTGTTACCCTTTGCTTGACTTCTTAAGCCACATCATGCATTTTTCCAAATAAGATTAGTAGATTTGATAGAAACATATCTTAACCTCCTATAAACTTTATCCTCAATAGTTGCATACTAATTAATAGGTTTTAAAATATACATGTCCAAAACAAGTCCTTTGAAAACTTTCCTCCAGGCTCAAAATCTCACAATTTACTACTAACTTGAAAACTATTATTGAACCTTCATCTTTCACATAAGCAACAATCTTTTTCCTCAACCCATATTTCTCTAAAAGATCTTGTAAATTTCTTGTCAAAGTTTGGCCTAAAGTTTGAACTCCATCAAATAACCCAATTGTGATATGTTTTGTCATTGAATCTACTCTTAATCATGAATTGATGACCAAAGCAAACACATCATGGACATCCAAAGGTCAAAAATAGTTCCTAACAAAATGTTTTTTTGGAAGGAAACACATCACTAGGGCACAATTGCATTATCATACAATTAAACCAAATGTTTTCAACAAATTGAATGGGCAAACAATACTTGACAACAAGATGACTTTGATAATGTAAGAACTATTTCTATTGCACATTATCCTTCTTAAAGAGATTGTCATACCCAAAAAGTTACAGATTGCATTTGTAATTATTGTTGGCCTTTTTTTTGTAGATTGCCTTTGCATTGGAATTTTCATGGGAATGTTTATTCCTTCCTCAAATTTCTTTGCAATTAATCAATGTTCTCCACTTGCATGTTCTTTCAATGTTGTAATCCCATTACTTCAAAAAATATGACACTAAACCTTTCCTACACCTTATTCATTGGTTGAGAATTGCAAGACCAATTCAATTGTTATGACAATCAATACAAACTATCATTTTTGAATTTTTAAAATCCACATATATGTCATCATCACAAAAGAAAACCCAAGTTAGAGACTTTTTGTCATGAGATTTCCATTTTCTTCTTTATTCATGCCATTTGCAAAGGGTTGATTACAATTCACCTTCATTTTTTAATATAAAATGTGACAATGTTTCAAACATTTCATCTACACTTCTCCCCCAATTCAAATCTCACTTTCATTCATGAAGAAATCACATGCTTCATCAAGACATCTATATATGTTGGTAGGAATTTTATCCATTTTTAGCATGCCTTGTTATCAAATCAAGGTAGAAAGTGCCAAACAAACATTTTCCAAACTAATTGTATCTTATTTTGTAGTTTGTAGATGAATTTATGTTGTTAATTTTTATTCTTGCAATTTAACAATGTTGAAAGATGCAAGTGATGTAAATAATTAAAAACATTTACATGTCCAAAACTCAATCTTCCCTTGAAAATGCATGATGCAATTTGTATCTCAATAAATATTGAAATATAAGTTTAAAGGTCATGAATAAAAAGATGCAAATTATTGTGCATTGTAACTTCATTTCAAATTAGATAAAATTTGCAATGTACAATTCTTGTTTCTACATGACATAATTTAAAACAAAAATTTATTAGACATTATACATGAAACAAAAAAACAACAAAACAAAACATACAACATACAAATAGGAATATATATATATATTTAAAACCTAGAATACAAAAATGCAAAACAAGAAAATTTTAAATTTTGTTGAAATAAACATGCAAAAAGAAAACATACGTAAATATAGAACTCAAACAAAAAATTTAAACAAACACACAAAAGGAAAGATAAATTTTTAAAAAATGCAAAACAAGGAAACATAAAACCAAAACACATACAATCAAAA
>Ga0116229_10011972_pt1 | contig 12637 bp, 6 predicted proteins | sample S1TSphgellanicum_3_FD_87313 | JGI IMG/M metagenome (GOLD analysis project Ga0116229, IMG submission 87313) | Host-associated microbial communities from peat moss isolated from Minnesota, USA - S1T2_Fc - Sphagnum magellanicum MG | ecosystem: Host-associated > Plants > Peat moss > Unclassified...
ACGACGACGACGACGACGACGACAGGCTCTTTTCTGCAAGCTCCCTAAAAACTCAACAATCCAGCGCTTCAACAACAACAAACAACTCGCTCCTCAAAACAAAAAGCCCACCAGAAACAAACACAACAAACACAAAAAAAAACACAAAATAGAGAAGAAGAAGAAGAAGAAGGCGGAAACGCACAAAAACACCACACGCCTTAAGAAGTCCGCGCGTGCGTGCACGGTGGTGCGACATGAGCGATGATGCTAAAAAAACCCCTCATCAGATAAGCATTACAATAATTTTCCACAAAACAGATTTTTAAAAAGAAAAGAAAATTTTAAGATTGAATCTTTGAAGCTGCTAAGATCAAGAAGCGAACAGAAGAGAAGACGAGAAATTGGAAAAGGCAAAAGCGGAGGAGGAGCGCGAGAGCATCGCGCGCAGTGAATGGCACGAAAATGGGCACACATACACACATGGGACACAAATAGAACACAAGGATTCAGGCGTTCAGGCAGGCAGGGCGCAGAGCGCGGCACTGTGGGGTGGTGGTGGGGGTAACCAGGCATTTCGTAGGGTGGGGTTGTAACTTCAAGCCGAGAATTTTTTTTATGGAGAAATTTCGCCATTTTTCGACAAAGAAATTGGGGAATTTTTGGATTTATTTTTTTTTCCACGTATAAACTTGACTACTGTTTGCTTCTTTTTTTTGTGTTAAATTTAGCCAAAATCTCGAGATATAAAAAAGGAAAAAAAACACTGGTTGTTGGGGGGGGGGGTTTGGTAATAGGTAAGGATATGGGAGGCTGGTGGAGGTTTTTTTGGGGCTTGGGTCGGGCGGAGACTTCGGGGGTGGAAGGAGGGAGGTCCCCCTTACTCATTAGCAAACCAGCCCACAACTGGAAAAGAGTGAAGAGGATAAGTGGGGCTGCTTACTTAACGGTAAAGGTTAAAAACAAAACAAAACAAATTGTCAAATAAGGGCCCCTGTGAGATGGAGCCAAGGCAGACCCGAACTGAGTGTAAAAGTGTGGTGATTTGATCTTAATTTTTTATAAATTTTATTGTGATACTTGGTGGGTATAAAAAGGATGATGTTTCAAAAAAACAGAATGCTCACCAATGTGAGCATTCCATTTTTTTAAATGCCCTTCAAATAGTCGAGGGAAATTATGTTGGGTAATGTAACACAACACATACACTTATAAAAACTACTAGACCAAGTTTTTAGTTTGTACGATGGGATGTATAACACTCTCTCTTCTAAGTGGTGCAGTGCTAATTTGCAAGTCTTGCACAAACACAAGTGTTTTAAAGTGATTGCCTAAAGTACACCATGTCTCCTTCAAGCTCCATAAGTTGCAAGCTTGTTTGTTCCTCCCTCAAATGGCACAATCAAAGCCTCCAATTATTATTGTTATCCTCATCTTGTCTTTGGGTATGCCATTGCACTTCTTCTTTTTTTCGAGCTTTGAGTTATCCTTAAAGTCACCCACAAAGGAGACCAACTTGAAAAAACATGATTACTTTGTTGGGCAAGGTTGCCTCCAAGTCCTTTCGCATTATTTTTATTGTAAAAACATTCATTATTTTTGCTAGTGTAGTTGAAGGCACCCTTATTTTATTTGACGAAATCTGCAAGCAAGCGTTTTGAAAAGTGAACCGCTTACTCTTTCAAAAAGTGCAACACTTGCAAAAATGGGTGTTTTGTTTTTCAAAATGCATGTGTTAGTTTTTTTAACCTTTTTATTGTGATACACAACAGTTACCCAATTGGTACCCACCATGCATCATGGTAAAGAATTAACAACAACAAATTGACACTTTTTACATTAGCTAACGCCTTAGCCTAAGGTGTTACCCTAAGTTTTTCTCATGTAATTTTATCCTTTATTGTTTTCCTTCCTTCTTGTTTTCATGTGTTAAGAATCTCAATTTTGTTTTTGGCTTCTCATATGCACCCATATTTCTACATTGAGCTTGTAATCAATTGATTTCTCCATCAAGTCATTCATTTGTTACAACATTAATTTGAACGTATTCAATTTTCAAATGGCAAGGATTCAAAAGAATTCGACTTTCCTTGATGTCAAATTATTTGAATTGTATTTTTGTGACTAGTTAAGGTCTTCTTTTGCACACCTACTTTACTTAATCAAGGGTTCTTTGAGTTAATAAATGTTGCCACAAAATGAATTGGAAGGAGTTCCTTCCTCTATGGTCTATCCTCAAACATATATTAGTTGTTTTCAAATTTTGAAGTTGCTTACTTCTTTTTTGAAGAGGTGGTTTATTGCATCTAAAAAAATAGAACCTTGGTGCAACCATGTCACTCATATGTATTTGAAATCTTGATGTCTCATTGCTTTTGTCAATGATTGTATATTATTTTGAAATTTTGGTTTCTTGTTTGGAAGAGGAATGGATTGAATTTGTTTGTTTGGATTAACGAATAATTTTTTAACATGCACCAAGGTCGTACATTCTCTTCATGGCTTCAATAAATCAAATTTTATGAATCAATATGTGTTTCAAAGAAGAGGTTGGCTTGTGCATGAGCGTGAAGACTTAGCTTGAAACTTAAAGTTTAATGTGATTTTAATCCACTTACATGGATGAATATATTCATAAATGAATGATTTCATATGCATGAATGTCATTTTGCATGGATGAATTTCATTTATGAATTGGATTAAATAAATAATTCATTGGATGAAATTCATCCATGATAGAAAAATAAATAAATTCAAAATTATTTATATTCATCATTGTTTGTTGTCCAAATATTAATGTCTCAAACTTGAATGTCATTCAATAAATGATGGATAATGAAATTGTGATAGTAGGGGAAAATATGATGATGGGACCAAAATGATTTAAAATTTTTTGTTATGAAATCATTTTCATGAACAATGTTAAAAAATTCAAAAAATATTGTTATGGAACAAGTGTCACCCCCCCCGCCCCCCCAATTGTTGTCAACAACATTATATATTTACTAGTGGAAAGCTAAGGTAAATAAATAATTATTTAAAAAAACCTCATTGTCATCTATGATAGTAGGTTTTTTAAAGAATGTTAATTAAGGTGTCTAAAACTTTTTTTTTTTCAAAAACATATTATCATTAATGACATTATGTAGTTAAAATTATCCAAAAGATTTAAAACCTTTTGTTGTCAACAACATTGGTTAAATTTAAAAAGTCATGGCACCCTTAACAAAAAATGCAAAAACAAAACCCCCATTGTTGCCAATGACATTTGTAAATAGATTTGAAAAAAGTTGTGGCACCTTTAAAGGAGGGGAAGGAAAAAACTCATTGTCGTCAACAACACTAGGTCAATTTGTTAGAATAAATAAATAAATTTAAACGTTTTATTTTTAAAAGAAATTAAAATCAATGACCATGGGGTGGGTGTTAACATAGTAATGGTAATATAATTAAGACATTTTAAAATAATGACATTTTAAACCATAGCCATGAAATAAATGTATAATGAAATTTAACATTATATTATTCAACAAATTTTATATCATATGCAATTAGATTGTGTTTCATGAAGCTTTAATTAAATAAAAATTATGGGAAAAAAATTATCCATAGAATTTCAATGATAATTTAAAATATTCATCCATGATTCTAATGGAAGTTTTAGGTATTAAAAACATGTATTAAGTGCACCAAAAAAATCATCCATACATTAAATGAATGGTAAAAAAATTCATCTATAATGAAGATGAATGTGTACATTTATCCCCATGTTTGCTTTTAGGTTTATTGGTATAACATTCGTTTTGCGATTAAATTCTTAGGTTTTACTTGCATGTGTATAGGGGAAAAGACATTTTACCATCCCAAGTTCTGACTATAGGCTCTAGGCTTAAGTTCTAAGCTCATGTGGTAGCTTGTCTCTTTTTTTTAAAAACATTTTGGGGTTAACAAGTTCATGAAGGTATAGTTAACAAGCATAAGTTGATTTTTTTGTTAATTATACTTATAAAAAAGAGACTTGGGAATAAAACATATAAATTGTCGTTAGATCATACATTTTGAAGAATGTTCATCAATTATTAATGTTAATTGCGAGTTCATTTGTTGGTTGTTTTTTCTTTTTGGTGCCAATCATAGTTTATTTATGGTTAACAAGATTTTTTGTTTTCTTAGAAGGCCCAATAACAAAGGTTGTTCATTGCCTTCAGTTAAATTTCTAGGATTTTATTTTTTGTAGTCCTTTGATTATAGACAAACAATGAACCCATCAATTGGATAAATTATAAAGATTGTGGGATCAAGATGTCAATAGTAACTTTGAATCATCAATGTCAAATTAAATAGTCATGCAATTGTTATTTTTAAGGAGGCCATGATATTGAAAAATAGGACTAAGAAATAATTTGGATATATTTTGCTAGTTATTATTTTAGTATAAGGAGTGAAATGAACCATCTTCATCAAGTGTTCCACCACCACCACCACCAATGGTGAATTAAAAGGTGAAGGATCCATGATGAAGTCTATGAAGATTGAAAATCATAACAATGTAGAGATTTGTTGTCGTTAAAGGAATCCATGAGAAAGATGATAAGAATTTTTTGCTTAAACATAAACATCGCATGATCCAACAAACTCCTTCACTTACTTCCAAAACTATGGCCTTTTGTAATCTTGAGGTACTAACTCCATGATCTTGTGAATCTAAAATGCAGTTAAAGTCTCATGTTTGGCCTACACAATTTGGAGCCAAACAAAGCCATCAAGTACATATAAGCGCCCATCATGATATAACAAACCATCACGAAACTTGAGCTTATTATGATCACTTGAAAAAAATTTAACTTGATTTCAATTCTTCAATTATTTTCATTGTTAATAGCAAGGGGATCTTTTTTTTGAAAGCTTATGAATCTCACAAAAAATGGATTTATCATTAAAAGTTACTCATAATGCTTGAAGTTGAAGTGTTCCATCTTTAAGATGACATCGCATTGTTGATTGTAGGTTGCACTTTCCTCCTTAAACATGAGGTACTAGCAATGGGATAATGTGTCCAATTTCCTTTATTGATGCCTAAGACAATATTTGATGACATATTAGAGTTGAGGCAATAAAAATGCCCATTGAACTAAATGTCAATTCAAAACATGAGCGATCATGAAATATTAAAGGTTCTTGTGATTAAAATACACAAACATGCCATGCTGTAGTCCTTTTAGTAAATGATGCCACTCTTCAAAAACATCCACAATGGCCAAAAGTTTGTTGACATAAATTTCATTGTTAATTTCAATTGGAAAAAACTTATGAAAATAAAAATTAACAAGATGAAGATCATCTTTTTGAGTTGCATGTGAGAGCACAATGTTAATGCAAAATCAAAAACATCCATCTCCAAGATAAATATTCTAGAAGGGTTCACACAAATCAAAAATAGTGTAATTGTGAAGAACACCTTCAAAAATTGAAAGGAAATTTCAACTTCAACTCCCCATGTAGAAGGTTGATCCTTTTGAATCAAACAAATAAGAAAGATCACTACTGTGGAATAATGCACAATGAAACATTGATAAAAGTTGGCGGATTCAAGAAAACATTAAACATCATGAACATAGGTTGGGGTGGCCAATTCATAATAGTTTGAACCTTGCAAGGAACCATGCAAATGTTATCTTTAGATTTGATGTAACCTAGGATTTTTCCTCAATTTGATCAAATTTGCAATTCTCCAACTTGACATCAAATCCAATTTTGATTCAAGCCACAATAATTGACATACATTCATATAGAACCATCCTTCCTCTTGATAAACAAGATCAAGGAGCTAGCTAAAAATTTCAAATGAACCTTTTATCAAGATTTTCATTAATATATTCTTGAAATGAAGCAAATTCATCTTGTGAAAGTTGAAGATGGGTCAAATGGGGGTTGTGCACCTTCTTCAAGGTCGATTGCACGATCATATGGCTAGTGTTTAAATAATTTGTAAGCATTTTTTTTTCAAAAACATTTTTATAGTGTTTGTATTGAAACATGATCTCATGTTGTTTTATCCTAAGATCCTATGCCGTACAACATATATCAAGAATGCATCTCCTTTCTTTGCAACTTGCATGGGAGCTTTTGCTCCCATAAACAAAGGCCTTGAATGTTTGGATCCTTGCATACCACTAAAACTTTTATCTTGCTTGAAGTTCTACATGCATCAACCTCTCGTTGGATCATCTTTAAACACACCTAGGTGATAATCATGGTCTTCACGAAACATGTTTATGGGAGGGGCCTTGCATTTGAATGTTTCTTGTTTCAATGCCTTGAAATGAAATTTTCTTATATGTCAATCCATTTGTGAATTATTCAAGGTGAACCAAGATAACGCAATGATGACATGGTTTGTTGAGGGGTGTCTTCACAACCAAAAAAAGACTCCAAAAGGATTCCTTTTTTTGCAATTTAATTTTTTTTCTTGGAATTTATTGAATCAACATTATTATTTTTAGTTAAATTATTAAAAAAATAAATTTTACCTTGTGGCTTTAATTGTATGCACCAAAGTTCAACATGACTATTAAAAGTTCCTTAAAAAGTTTTTGAAAAAAGTCTTGAATGGAATCCCTTAACATGAAGAAACCTAAGGATGAAATGACATTGAAAACAATTTTGTTATAGTGTAATTCAATGGTAATTTTCAACACTTTGGTTTCATGTGTCACAAGTTCTAAAGAGAGACTTTGATTGTAAATGACTTCAAGTATTACCAATGTGATCTTCTTCACCAAGGAAAACTTATGTTGTACCAACTCCTTGTTAATGAAACACATAGATGCATTAAAATCAAACAATGTTTGAGTCTTCATTGTTGTGTATTTGTTACATTTGATCATGATTGGTAGTAGGAAACAAATTGTTGGGTTTGAATATAAAATGGGGCCATTTTGAACATATGATATACATTGAGGTTCAATCTTACAATCCTTATTGAAATTGGACATTCTCATTTTCCAAATTCTTTAAAGTACAAGGTGGTGAAGGAAATGGCACATGTTGAATGTTACCTTGCTTCTTTGGACAATTGCCAATTATGTGAACTAATTCTCCACAATACAAGCAACATTTGTTTGCACATGCATGTTATTTTTCGTCATGTGAACAGCTTGAATTAAGTCCTATCAATTTACATGGGGTGGTTTTTTGGTGTCGACATCACTAATTGGGATGGCATGGAGGGTGTGACATTCCTTTGTATTGGCAACAACTCCCCACACTTCTTGTAACAATGTTTGAAGAACATATATATTATCACATCAAATAACTTGTGCAATGGCCTAGATGAATGTTACAAGATTTTCCATGGTAAGTAATAAGTCCTTCATGTTGTTATGTAATTTGAATTAAAATTGGTTCATGAATGTAGATTCATCCCATGAGATGTTGCACATGCCAATAATTTGAATTTGGGTGCATATATAATGGTTGGGCATGACTTAACAACTAGCTTATCAATGTGCATGTTAAAAAAAACTATGGTGACCTCCTTTTAGGCCTTTTAAACTTTAATATTCTAGTATACACCTCCCAAAATGTGATGCATTTAATTTTAGGTTTGACTTTGGTGTTTGAATCTTAGGTTAATGATTTTCACAAAGTTATTGTTTTGTTTTTTAAAAATCATTTTTCTCATTTAAATTCAAAGTACCATGGGTATATTTATTGTATACATAGTATAACATAACTCATTTTTCATTTTATATTGCATCAAGTATTTGGTTTCATTAATCATCCAAATGAATGTTTAAAATGAATATTTATGCATTGGCATGATTCACAATGGTTATCACCTTCCATTTCAAAGTGATTTTTTTCCAAATTTTCAATTTACCACATACTTATGGTCAACACCATGAAAAAACCCCATTTGTGAAATGAAAATTATCAAACTTTTCACATGGTTCATAAACATGGTTCAAAGTAATCGGAATCACATGTGAAATAAATACAACAAAAATCATAAATGTTAAAAATCATTTCAATTTTTTTGTAGTATATTTTCATTTTTTAATACATAATTTTAAGTATAATTCTTCATACAAATTTGAATTCTAGTCTACCATGATATACATAGAAAATAACTATTTTTAATATTTTATTATTGGGTTATGCTTTACCATAAATGCAAAAAAATGTTTAAATATTTAAAATTTTAGCGTTGATATGGTTTAAGTTCAAAAACATTCCCAAAGAAAATGATACCATGTGACTAGATGAAAGGGGTTACCATAACTTGCTTTACTTTTATGTTTTTTATTTGGATTTATAAAAGTGGCATTGAATTATTCAATAAATGTTTCAAAGTCATTTAGAAATGGAGATTGACATTTTAATAAAAACACAAACCACATTAAAATTGTTCCCAATAGCAATGTGTTGATGAATTTGACTTGGGTTTGGGTCATTTGGGTAGCAATGAAAATGAAGTTAAATGACCAGACACATTTGATTCACAAAGCTTCAAAACTTTGATCATGTTCCATCAAACTTGTTCAAGAGACATATTTGTGACTCCTTCGCTTGGGGTTGTGTTGTGAAAACACATCCCATTTATGTTGAACTTTAACTATTTTATAGTTATGTAATGGATTCACAAAGTGTACAATTTTCTTGTTACATATGCCTAAGAATAATGAGTACCTCTTCCACAATTTTTTTTTTTTTTTCTTGAGATAAACATAATGTAAATATGCCCTTTGTCAAGCCCCGATAATTACCTCCAAGGTGATAGTAATATTGGTGAAAGGAAGTTCAATAATTCCTAAACACCTAGTTGACATCCTAACTTACTTTACTACAACTACTTACATAAGAATAACAAAATTTTATATGAAGTGAAATCATCCATTGGAGGGTATTCCACCTTACCACTATTATTACCTCTTAGTAGTATCTAGAAAAAAACAACTTGGTATGAAGATAGAATGACAACCAAAAGAAAGAAAATGCATAGGAATGAAGGGATGGTAATTCTACCTTGTAATAGAATTACCACCATAGGGCAGTAGAATGTACCTTTGTAAAACATTTCAAAACATAATGCCTTAGAAGGTATATGACTATCCTTAGGCTTTCCTATTATTTGTCCAAGTGTCTTACCATCTATATCATGAATTTACCATCTTATCATAAATTAAGAGATAAAATGAATCAGACAAGGGAGTCCCAAAAAATATGTGCATGTTTCTTTATTGTCATAGTGAATAAATATATTACCTTGTTTCACTATATTCTCCATCAACACAAAATAAAAAATAAAAACCAAAAAAATTAAATAGGCTAACAAAAGGAAAAAGAAGACAAGGTGGGTAGATTAAAAAGTCTACCGCTAGAGAAGGGAAGAGAGTCATCAGAGAAAGAAAAAAGGGAAGGAGGGGAAGAGAGATATAGAGAATCAAAGGAAAAAAAAAACATAAACTAAAAAGTCCCCCTAAATGACTATGAAGAAAACCAAAAAAAGGATCCCCCACATTGGAGGGTAGGGATCACCTTGTTCACCCCTTCCCAAGGGTCACTTGTCCCCTAACTACCAATTCCCCAAAGAGCATCTAAAAAACTTCCATTAATCTAGCTAGGACAAATTTCCTTTAATAGAATTCTTCCTACCATTTAAATAAATGATTAAGCAACCTCCAGCTTCTAAAAGGTTTTGATTGACTTTTCACCTACCAACCTAAATACTAACTAACTAATGGCATCACCTCCCAAGGGCGATAGTAATGAAAATTACTATCAGTAAAAGCATAAATACCAAGTTGCCCTTTTAATTAAACTAATGTTTGGGTTACGTAAAACTAACCTTAGGTTTAACACATAGCTACAAAAACATATTAAGTGTAACATTGACAAGAGGAATGTAATCCACAACTTTGATCATTACTCCAAGAATGGGTAATCGATAACTTGTTGACAAACTATTACACTTTTATGAAGAAAAGTAATAATCCACATTCAACTCCAAGTGAACCCAACTTCTAATTGATTTCAAAATTAAATGGCTACTATTGATGACCATAATAAATGTAGGCTTAATTGGGGTTGTTAAAATTTTCATGAACACATTTTACAAAAAATAAGGTTTTCCAAAATAAATGAATACCAAAACAAACTATGGCAACAATAGGCCTAAATCTAATTGAAACACAAAACATGAAAACCAAATATAAGAACATGAAATATGCAAGAAAAAAATAATATATATGTGTGTGTGTGTGTGTGAAACAATGAACATGAAATGAGGGTGAATGCACACTCAGGTGGCTCACTTTTTAAGTTATGGTGCCCATTTTTATAGAGTGCCTTTTCTTTGGACACCTTTAATGAATAATAAAACTTATCAAATTGAGAATTTGAAATTGATTATACATTACCATCTTGATTATGAAAATATTTATGTAATTATTTTTCAATAAAACTACACCCACTTTCCACAACAGACTTTTGAAATACAAAAATATGGATTGGTCAATAGATTGAAATAGTTGAAAATAAAAAGGTTCATATTGAATTTCATTCCAAATTATCTATAGGGACTCAATACATGGTGTAACATCTAATAATACATTTTTATGTGAAAAGTCTTCCTTCAAAAATCATAATCCAATTTTAATTAGGGACTTTTGAATGGTCAAAATTGAGCCATATTTTCATAAGTCCCTAACATAATTGATTTTATTTTTTTCAAATTTCAATTTTTTTTCTAGAGGTGTATATATTTGGAATATGTAGGTGGGCTCCTATTAATATGGATTTTATTGTTTTTGATACATCAACTTTATTACCATTGAACCCATGGTACTAAAAAATTTCAAAAATTTAATGTAGTAGAATGGACTTTTGTGGACTTTTGTTTTTTCAAAAAGTGAGCCACCTTAGAGTGCATACACCCATGAAGCGAATAAAGCTATGGTGTAAACCCATAATGTGTTTGTATTCTAGTTCAGTGTTTTCTTCTTGTAAATTTTGTCAAAAATTGTCGAGTTTTTGCTGAAAAAACTCACTATTCATACACTGAAGTAAAGTTTTTTCACTTTCATCTCAAAATAAATATTTCAAAATAGCAAAAATTCACCACAAAAAACAATGAAAATCTCTCATTCTGGTAGATGTCATTTTCCATATAAGCATAGCATTGAGTAGTGGGTATCATTTTGGTTTGTAAAAGAAAGAGAATCCTAGGTAAAAGCTGCACTCCAAATAAGCCTGAATCTTCCGAAATAAACTATGGCAAGGGGGCGCTGCATATATAGTGTGTACATAGCCATTGTTGGTCAGTCTGTTGAAAGTTGGACCATGCTTCTTCGAGGGATAATAGTACTGTTTTCATTAAGGATTGGGTTTATAGACAATTTCCTACTTTTCTTCAGGAGGTGGGTTTGTAGTTTGTTGTATCATTGCCGGAATGTTTGGAAGCTTTTCTCCAAGGATTTTCTTGTTTAAATTGCTTGTTTTTGGAGAAAGAAACAAATGGGACCCAATTTCCATGAATGGGTAGGTAGGTTGCTTTAAATTGCTGTTAGTTTGTAGGTAGTACCTTGGTACCTGATTTACACCAATTTGGCATGCCCAAGTTCATATGGAAAGTTATGTGGTGCGATTATGTAGTAACCTTCTCTTGAGAACACAAACTAGTTGTGAACTGAATGCAGATTTAATCAAACTACTAGTGTGGCCTGTGCCATTGGCCCAAGTGTTACCCCGTCCTCAACTGATTTTTCCTTCCAAAACCTGGTTTTTTGGAATTTATTTGAGTTTTCAGTGGCAGAAATCACTTAAAAATCAATATCTGCCACACTCTGAATCCAAAACTTACTACATAAATTCCACTAAATCCTGCTCATCAAGATCTTTCCAACAGCACCAACGGCACATTCCAATTCCTCCAAAAAATTTAGCTAAGATTTAATTTTATTTTCAGTGAAGAAATCATTCAATATTCAAGAACTTTTGCACCGCAAGTCCAAACGTCATGGAACCAAGCTGATGCACCCCTCCTGTTCGAGAGCTTTCCAAAGAGACCAAGAATGTGATCTGAAGCATCCCGGTTCAGTGGATCTCAGAAGTACAAAAAAAACAAACAAACTACCTTCCTTTATAGATAGATGTGAGGGGAATTTTACATATAGTAAAGGACGTCGTGAAACATCATTTCATCCATCTGTCTTGTCATCCATTCGTCCATCCATCTGGTCATCCATTCGTCTCGTCATGGTCTGTTTGCTCCGAGGGGGCGAAGAAAGAGTGGAATACAGACGCAACGCGGCGGAGAATAATACATATTAGTGTTGTAAATTTTTATTTTTATTTTGGGGTTTTTGGACTTAGGTACACTCATCCTGTCTCTTTCTCAACAACTAAAAGAGTTGGGTTGGGCTTTTTTTTAAATTTTTTTTTGAAATTTTATTTAGAATATTGGAAATTTTCAATGCCTTTTACATTGCCATAATTTTTTATTATGGTTCAATGGATGCCAAAGTGAGCAGCAATTAAGCACACTTTTATTAGATATTGGCAATTTCAAGGCTTGCATTTGCCATAATAATAATGGCAATGGATGTCAGTTGCCATTTTAGCACACAAACTTAATAGATATATTGGTAATTGCAAT